>Ga0209777_10001254_pt1 | contig 37826 bp, 37 predicted proteins | sample FrelakmetHBP12HB_FD_187147 | JGI IMG/M metagenome (GOLD analysis project Ga0209777, IMG submission 187147) | Freshwater lake sediment microbial communities from the University of Notre Dame, USA, for methane emissions studies -HBP12 HB (SPAdes)... | ecosystem: Environmental > Aquatic >...
GAGGGGCAGGAGGTCGTGCTGCAATAGAATCGTCAGGCGCCGCCGCAGCCAGGGGCGGCGCTTGACTCCGCTCCCGGCCTTGGATACTGTCGCAGGATTGTGAGCAATCAGCGCATCGTTACCCTGACCACCGATTTCGGCGTGAGTGATCCCTTCGCCAGCATCATGCGCGGCGTCGTGCTCAGCATCAATCCGCAGGCCAACGTGGTGGATATCTCGCACGAGGTACCCTCGTTCGACCTGCTGGACGGCGCGCTGACCATTGCCAGCGCCTATCCCTACTATCCCTCGGGCAGCATCCACTTGGTAGTGGTGGACCCCGGCGTGGGTGGCGCGCGGCGGCCCATTCTCGTCAACACTCAGAACCATCTATTTGTCGCTCCGGACAATGGCGTGCTCTCACTTGTCTTTCAGCGCGAAGAAAGGGTGGAGGTCCGGCACATTACCGCCGACCACTTCTTCCGCCAGCCCGTGAGCCAGACCTTCCATGGTCGCGACGTCTTCGCCCCCGTTGCCGCCTGGCTGAGCCGCGACGTCCCGCCGGAGAAGTTCGGTGACGTGGTGGAGGACTTTGCGCGCCTCAACGTGCCCGCCGTGCGCACCGCTGCGCCGAACCGCATCAGCGCCGTGGTGCTCAAGGTGGACAAGTTCGGCAACCTCATCACCAACGTCACTCCGGAGAGCGCTCCGCAACTCTTCCAAGCCTCGCCGCCCGCCTTCCGCATGACGGTCGGTTCGGCGACAGTCAACCGGCTGAGCACCTCCTACAGCGAAGGCAAGCCCGGCGAGCTCATCGCCCTGTTGGGCAGCCTGGGCTTCCTGGAGATTGCCGCCAACCACGCCTCCGCAGCGCAGGCCGCACAGGCCGGCCGCGGAGCACCGGTGGAGATCGCTTTTGATTGAAGATTGCCGAATGTCGATTGGAAGATCACTGACGCCCTGAAGTCCAGCCCCTGACCCCTTGTCCCTGGCCCCTGAAGTTACGGATTCCTCGGCTTCAGCCGCGTGTAGTTGTCCATCTCGGCTGTCCAGTGCAGGAATCGCGCCATGTGCCGGCGCTCGCGCCACATCAGCCACCAGAACTCGATGAAACCGATGGACTGCATCTTGATGCCCGTATAGGTCTCCCAGCGCCAGAGCAGGTAGGGGCTGCGCCATGGGGTGAGGTGATGCCCGCGCGTCGAGTTCCACAGGAAGCGCACGATGTACCACATGCGCCCAGTATAGCGGAGCCACGTCACCCTGCGGCCACAGTGTCGCGTGCATCGCGCCGGAGGCCACGGTAGAATCGCCTCAGCATGAGCCATCCATTCGAGCTTGAAGGGATCACCGTCGGCGGGCCCGCGCTGTTCCTCATCGCCGGACCCTGCGTCATCGAGAGCGAGGAGCACGCCCTGAAGATGGCTGCAGCCATCTCCGCCGTCTGCCGCGAGCTGAAGGTGCCGTACATCTTCAAGGCGAGCTTTGACAAGGCCAACCGCACCTCGCTACACAGCTACCGCGGTCCGGGCCTCGCCGAGGGACTGCGCATCCTCCGCAAAGTGCGCGAGTCTACCAAGGTCCCGGTGCTCACCGACGTGCACGAGCCCGCGCAGGTTGCGGTCGCCGCCGAGGTGGTGGACGTCCTGCAGATTCCCGCCTTCCTCTGCCGCCAGACCGACCTGCTGGTAGCTGCGGCAAAGAGCGGACGCGCCATCAACGTGAAGAAGGGCCAGTTCGTCTCGCCCTGGGACATGCGCCACGCCGTCGCCAAGGTCCGCGAGAGCGGCAACCAGCGCGTCTTCCTCACCGAGCGCGGCTCCAGCTTCGGCTACAACAACCTGGTGGTGGACATGCGCTCGCTGGCGGTGATGCGCGAGTTCGCACCGGTTGTCTTTGACGCGACACACTCCGTGCAATTGCCGTCCGCCGGGGCGTCCGACCAGTCCGGCGGGCAGCCGCAGTTCATCCCCGTGCTTTCGCGCGCCGCCGTCGCCGCCGGCGTGGATGGCATCTTCATGGAAGTGCACGACGATCCTCCGCACGCCAAGTCGGATGGCGCCAACGCCCTGCCCCTCGACAAGCTTCGCGCCACGCTCGAACAGTTGCTGCGGGTGCGCGCCGCCGCTGGAGCTTAGTGCTTTGCGCCGGCGTCCGACTCTACTCACTGCGGCGCTGCTCTGTGCCGGCGTCGCGCTCGCGCAGGCCTCTCTCTCGCACGAGGAATTCACCCGCCGCCTGGTCGCCGCCGCCGTCGCCCGCTCGCAGGTCAAGGTCCAATACGCCGGTGAGTACGTCGCCATTCCCTACCCCGGCGGTGACGTTCCCGCCGGCACCGGTGCCTGCACCGACGAGATCATTCGCATCTACCGCGTGCTCGGCGTTGACCTGCAGCAAGAGGTCATCGAAGACATGCGGCAGAACCCCGGCGCCTATTCGCTTCACCGCCGGCCCGACGCGAACATAGATCACCGGCGCGTCCCCAACCTGATGATTTTCTTTCAGCGGCATGGGACGAAGCTGACGACGCGGCACAATGCCGCCGACTACCTGCCGGGAGACATCGTCGCCTGGGAGCTGGGCAGCGGGCATACGCACATCGGCATGGTGGTTGACCGCAAGCCGCTGTTGGGTGAGCGCTATGAGGTGCTGCACAACATCGGCGCGGGGCCGCAGATCGAGGATGTACTTTTTTCCTTCAAGATCATCGGCCACTACCGGTACTACGGCCCATCACAATAGAGCCGGACCGGGATTGCGGATATAATCTTGCTCCATGCGATTCCTTTCCCTGCTTCTTGCTTTCCTTCTGCTCGCCGCATCTTGCTTCGCGCAGCAGAGCGTCCCCAAGCTCCACGAGAAGATCTACGACCCCAGCGCCGACGCCAAGCTGGAGATCGCCAACGCCCTGAAGGACGCCGCGCCGTCGCACAAACGCGTCATCCTGGTCTTCGGCGGCGACTGGTGCATAGACTGCCAGGTGCTCAACTACCGATTCCACGAGGCGCCCAACGCGCAGATCATCGCCGAGAACTACATCGTGGTGCACGTGGATATCGGGCACATGGACAAGAACGTAGACCTGGCGGACAAGTACGGTGTGCCGCTCAGCAAGGGCGTGCCTGGGCTGGCGGTGGTGGAGAGTAACGGCACGTTGCTCTACAGCATGAAGAACGGCGAGTTCGAGAGCGCCCGCAACCTCGACCCCAAGCAGATCACCGCGTTCCTGGAGAAATACAAGGCGCACTGAGCCCGCTCCGTCGCGGCGGGTCTCTGGTAACATTCTCTTCACCATGACCCGCACCGCAGCCAGCGTGGTACGCATTGAGGCCGAGGCGCTGCAGCGCCTGGCCGCGCGCCTTGAAGGCCCGATGTCCGCCGGCCTCGAGCGCGCCCTCGACCTGCTGCAGAGCTGTACCGGACGCGTCGTCGTCACCGGCATGGGCAAGAGCGGCCTCATCGCGCGCAAGATCGCCGCCACCCTCAGCTCTACCGGCACCCCGGCGCTTTTCCTCCATCCCGCCGAGGCGCTGCACGGAGACCTCGGCATGGTGACGCGCGGCGATTTGGTGGTCGCGCTCTCCGCCAGCGGCGAGACGGCAGAGATCCTCGAATTGCTGCCCACCATCAAGCGCCTGGGCGTGCCGCTCATCAGCTTTACCGGCGACCAGCTCTTCCCGCCAAACGGGAACCTCTCGACCCTGGCGCAGGCCGCCGACGTCGCCCTCGACTGCTCCATTGACAAGGAAGCCTGCGTGCTCGGACTTGCGCCCACGGCCAGCACCACCACCATGCTCGCCCTGGGCGACGCCATGGCGGTGGCGCTCAGCCAGCGCCGAGGCTTCCGCGAGGAGGATTTCGCCGACCTGCATCCCGGCGGCAAACTGGGCAAGCGGCTAGCGCGCATCGGCACCCTCATGCACACCGGCAGCGAGATTCCGCGCGTTTCCGCCGCCACGCGTATGGCCGATGTGATCTTCGAGATGTCGAGCAAGAAGCTGGGCGTGACCACCGTCTGCGAGGGCGACCGGCTGGTGGGCATCATCAGCGATGGCGACCTGCGACGGCTGCTGGAGCACCGCGGCAAAGACGTGCTCGACCTCACCGCCGGCGAGTGCATGACGCGCAATCCGCGCACCGTGTCCGCCGACACCTTCGCCGCCCAAGCCCTCGACCTGATGGAACAGAAGAAGATCACGTCGCTGGTGGTGGTCGGCCCGGATGACCACATCGAGGGCATCGTGCACCTGCACGACCTGTGGGGGACGGAGCTGGTGTAACCTCGCAACGCCGCCGCGCGGCGTACATCTAACCCATCAGGCACGCGAAGGAGGAGACATGTACCACTACAATCCCGCTGCCGCGTTGGATGAGCTGAAGGACGAGACCGCGCTGCCGAACCCTGTGCAGATGCGCGACATGATGCTGCGCGCCCACCTCGCGCCTGACAACTCGCTCGAACTGAACCGCCTGTTTGTCGAGTACCAGCAGCACTTCGGCAAAGCCCTGCGACTCGGCCGCGAGCTGCTCTCGCGCCTGGCAGAGAAGTAACCCCGGCAGCCGCGCGGAGTGAAGTTGCATGGCGCGAGTGTCGTCCTCCGGACTCAACCTGCGGGGCGACCCTTTCCCGGCACTCACGTGTCGCCACCCCAGCGAGCTGCGCTCGCCGGGGGCCCCGGCCTTGGCTCAGGGATGTCGTCCTCCGGACTCTCCCGTCGCTGGGGCCAATTTTGAAAGGCTGTCATCCTGAGGAGCCCGCCGCGGCGGGCGACGTGAGAATCTGCTTTTCGTTACCGCTTTCGCGCTCTTCCCTTCGCGGCGACTTTCTTCCCCGCCTTCCTCCGTGCCTCTGTGTCTCTGTGGTGAGCGCCTTTCGTCTTCCGCACAAAGAACGCGTGCTGGTGCGCGCGCATGTCCACCCGCAGGCCGATGAAGCGCACGCCCTCGGCCTGCAGCCTCATGCGCTGCTCAAAGCCGTGTTCGCCGGTGAGCAGGATGCGTCCGCCGGCGCCGACGATGCGCTGCCAGGGCAGGTCGTGTCCCGAGGCGTGCAGCGCCCACGCCACCTGCCGCGCCGCGCCGGGGTATCCGGCGGCGTAGGCGATGTCTCCGTAGGTGGCCACCTTGCCGCGCGCCACGCGGCGGATGGTGTGCCAGAAGGCGGCGAACATGCCCTTCTTCCCTTTGTCCAGTTGAACGGTTTTAGGCTTACGAACCATGGTGCCGCGATTGTGGCGTAACCGACCGCCGCGCGACAAGTGCACCGTTCCACCCGTCAACAGCTCGATCCGCCGCCCTTATACACGAGCACCAGCTTGCGATCATTGATGCCGTACACTCGGAACCACTGCCCCTCGGGATCGCTCACACTCGTGATGAGAAACTCGCGGCCACTCTTGAGCCGGATGGCTCCGACAATACGCTCCTCCTCGTCAGTTCGGTCGGGTTGCTTGGAGTGGAGGACGTGGAACCCATCCTGCTCGAGTGTGCCTACCACGAAGACCGGCCGGAAGGTGCGGTATTTCTCAGATGCCCAATCTGCGAACGCCCTTTGTATGACGAGCAGCCCCTTGCCCTCCCAAGCAAGGGCGAAGATTCGTAGATGCTCGGCTGAATCGAGTTTCTCTCCAATGAAGGGCGCGAGCGCCTTGCGAACCTCCGCCCTCTCTTCTTTCGTCAGCAGACGCAGTCCCGGAGCATCGGCAAAGGCTTCACCGGCAGTAGCGGCAACGGCGGACCTCGAGATGGGTACACCGGAGTAGGTACCCTCTGACGTATAGACGGAACACTCGCTCAAAGTGACCGGAGCCGACCGCACCGAGGCGCCACTTCCGTCGGCGCTCACCACTGTGTACTGGTGCGGTTTGCTCAGGTACTCTCGTGCGAATTTTCGACACCCTCTTTGGCCTTGCAGAGAGTCATTACTCGACACCGAGCATGGAATGGCCGACCATTCGCCTGTCGATGTGAGACGTGCTATCGGCTCGACCCAGACGGTTCCTTTCCCCGACCACTTTCCAGGCCCGATCCCACCGCTGAGTATGGATACGTCACGAGACACCGCGGCAATCATCACCGTGTCTTCCGCCCGGGCCACAGGCTGAGATGAAGGTGCTTGTTCCTGGCCCAGGCCGAGGCTGGCCATAACCAACAGCAGGCACATCCGACGAAGGAGCATGAGAGTCGGTCCTTTGGCTTAGTGGCGCGATGATTCTCGCCGTACCCAGACTGGAATGCAAGCCGGTTTCCCTTCGGCTTACCTCATCCTCTAGAATCAATCTCTCACGCCGTGTGCGCGGTATCGCCTGTGGCGTGCCCTAGTCAACTTTCAGTACAAGAGAGCGTTCATGCATCGCTGGTCACAGATGTTCATTCCCACCCTCCGAGAGGCTCCGGCCGACGCCGAGGTCGCCAGCCACAAGTTCCTGGTGCGCGCCGGATACATCCGCCAGCTCGCCGCCGGAATCTACTCCTATCTCTTCCTGGCGCAGCGCGCCATCCTCAAGATCACGAACGTCGTGCGCGAGGAGATGGACACCATCGGGCAGGAGTTCTTCCTTCCGGCGCTGCATCCGCGCGAGGTGTGGGAGTCGAGCGGCCGCTGGGCGGTGATGGGCGAGAACATGTTCCGCCTGAAGGACCGCAAGGGCGCGGACCTCTGTCTGGGCATGACGCACGAAGAAATCATGACCGAGATCGCGCGCAAGGAGCTGCGCAGCTACAAGCAATTGCCGCAGATCTGGTACCAGATCCAGACCAAGTTCCGCGACGAGCCCCGTCCCAAGAGCGGCTTGTTGCGCGTTCGCCAGTTCACCATGAAGGACGCCTACTCCTTCGACCTGGACGCCGCCGGGCTCGACGTGAGCTACAAGAAGCACTACGACGTTTATAGCCGCATCTTCACCCGCTGCGGGCTGAAGTTCGTGGCGGTGGAGGCACACTCGGGCGCCATGGGCGGCTCGCAGTCGCACGAGTTCATGGTCTATACCGAAGCCGGCGAAGACAGCGTGGCTTCGTGCGGCAAGTGCGGCTACGCCGCCAACCTTGAGAAGGCGACCTCGAAGCTGGCGCCGGTTGCCGACCTTGCCCCCACCGGCGACGGCAAGCCGGAGCTGGTGCACACCCCCGGCAAGGGCGCCATCGAGGACGTGGCGGCCTTCCTGAAGGTCTCGCCCAACCAGGACATCAAGGCCGTGGCCTACATGGCGCGGAAGATCGCTGAAGACGGAAAGACCCTCGAACTGCCGCTCATCGCCTTTCTGCGCGGCGACCACACGGTGAATGAGACCAAGCTGCTCGCGCTCGTCAAGGGCAGTGAGCTGCGCACCATGCAGGCGGAGGAGCTCGAGCTCTACTTCAACGGCCCCGCCGGATACCTGGGACCCGTCGGCGTAATGGCGCGGCCTGAGGCCCTGCTGGCGACGTGGCCGGAGGACGTGGCGGCCGAAGCCAAGAAGAGCAGCGAGCACGCTGCTGTGCTGGCGGAGAAGCGCAACGTCAGCGTGGTGGTGGATTCCGCCCTGGCGGGCCGCAAGAACATGATCTGCGGCGCCAACAAGCTCGACTACCACTTCCGCAACGTCACGCCGGGGCGCGACTTCCAGTGGACGGTGGCGGCGGACATCCGCAATGCGCAGGAGGGCGAGGGCTGTCCCAACTGCGGCGCACCGCTCAAGCTGGGCAAGGCGGTGGAGATCGGGCACATCTTCAAGCTCGGCTACAAGTACTCGGAGTCCATGGGCGCGCGCGTGCTCGACAAGGACGGCAAGGAAGTCACGCCCATCATGGGCAGCTACGGCATCGGCGTGGAGCGCATTCTGACCTCCGTGGTCGAGCAGAACCACGACGACGACGGCTTCTGGCTGCACCCCGCAATCGCGCCCTTCCACGTGGTGGTGGTGCCCACCAACGTGAAGGATGCAGCGCTCACGGCAGCGGCAGAGACGCTAGCCGCCGAACTTGAGGCCGCGGGCTACGACGTGCTGCTCGACGACCGCGACGAGCGTCCGGGGGTGAAGTTCAAGGACGCCGACCTGGTCGGTATCCCCTTCCGGGTCAACGTCGGCAAGAAGCTGGCCGAGGGCAAGGTGGAGGTGGTTGAGCGCGCCACCCGCCAGGCCCAGGAGGTTGCGACCGGCGAGGCATCGGCCCATCTCCGCTCGCTCTACAATCCGCGTCCCTGACCGGGAGGCACAAAAGTCACTTGGAATGTGGGCCTGCCATTGGTTAGAGTAGGTCCAATCTGACTTTTTCAGGATTGCCGCCATGCGTAGAATGCGTTTCGTCATTACGGTTCTGTTCGTCGCCGCCGTCGCGTTCACTGCTTACAAGACGGTGCCGGTCATCTGGGCGGCCATGCAGTTCCGCTCGGCGCTCGACGATCAGGCACGGCGAAGCAGTTACACGAAGGACTCGCCGGATGAGATCAAGGCGCTGGTGATACGCCAGGCACAGGATCTTGATTTGTCCGTCCAGCCCGAGGACGTTGAGGTCGAGCGCCTGCCGACCGGAGTCAGCATCAAGGTGAACTACACCGTGACGATAGATCTGCTGGTCCACGAGCTGGACCTGAAGTTCTCTCCGTCAGCGACGAATACCCGTCCCTATTGACGGTGCGGTGTCTGCTCTCGGCGGCCATGGCTTACAATAGGGCAATAACGCTCCAAGCGCCATTCCGCGAGACCACGTGTCCATTAAAGTGAGAATCCCGAAATCATCTCCAGGCGGCCGGCGCAGCGGGCTGAAGGGGAAGGTGCTGCGTTTTGCGCTGGTGACCTTTCTTGTCCTCTGTGTGATCTTCTTCTCAGTCTTTACCTGGGAATACATCAAGTACGACCGCATCATCGACGAGCGGATGAGCGGGCGGATCTTCAGCACCTCCGCCAAGATTTTTGCCCGCCCCATGGTGGTGCACCCCGGGGACGGCTTTACCCTGCAGGACATTGCCGGATCGCTGCGCCGCGCAGGTTATGAGCAGGGCAACACCGAGTCTCCCATGGGCACGTACACCATCAGCTGGAACAGCATCCAGATCAATCCCGGGCCGGAGTCGTTCCACAACCGTGACGGCGCCATCATCCGCGTCGGCAACGGGGGGGTGGAGAGCATCACCGCGACCGGCTCCAACAGCGGCCCGCTCGACGGCTACGAGCTGGAGCCCGAGCTGGTGACGGCGCTCTTTGAGGGCGAGCAGCGCACCAAGCGCCAGCTCGTGCGCTATGAGGACATGCCCAGCGTCCTGGTGGACGCGGTGCTTGCCACTGAGGATCGGCGCTTCTTCGAGCACTCGGGCATCAACTACTGGAGCATGCTCGGCGCACTGCTTACCGACCTGAGCGGCGGCACCATGCGCCGCGGCGGTTCCACCATCACGATGCAGGTCTCCCGCGGCTTCTTCCTCAGTCCGGAAAAGCGCATCAAGCGCAAGCTCATTGAAATGCTGATCGCTACCGAGCTGGAGCACAAGTTCACCAAGAAGCAGATCTTCGAGCTCTACGCCAACCAGGTGTACATGGGCCATCGCGGCTCGTTCTCCATCAACGGGTTCGGCGAGGCGTCGCGCTCCTATTTTGGCAAGGATCTGAAGAGCGTGACCCTGCCGGAGGCTGCGGTCTTGGCCGGCATGATCCAGTCACCCAGCTACTGGAACCCCTACAAGCGTTTCGATAAGGTGCTGGAGCGGCGCAATGTAGTGCTGGAATCTATGGTGGAAACCGGGGCCATCACCCGCGAGCAGGCCGATAAAGCAAAGGCCGCGCCGTTGAAGCTGGCCAATCTGAACGTGGAGGCCAGCGATGCGCCATATTTCGTTGACCTGGTAAAGGACACCCTTTCCAGCCGGTATCGCGAGCAGGACCTGAACGAGAACGCGTACCACATCTACACCACCATCGATCCACAACTGCAACTCGCTGCCGCAGAAGCCATTGAGATCGGCATGAAGGGCGTGGACGCGCAGGTGGAACAGCAGCGCACCCACAAACGGAAGGTCGGCACCGGCAAGAACGCGACGACCGAGACCGTGGTGGATCCCGGCCCTCAGGCCCAGGTGGCGCTGGTGGCGATTGACCCACACACCGGCGACGTGGTGGCCCTGGTGGGCGGGCGCAGCTACGGCAACAGCCAGTTGAATCACGCGGTGGCCAAGCGGCCCACGGGCTCCGCTTTCAAGCCGTTCGTCTATGCCGCCGCCATGAACACCGGGCTGCCCACCGGCGGCCTTGACGGCATCCTGCCGGGAGCACCCTACGGCGCCTTCACGCCGGTCACCATGCTGGATGATGCTCCCACCACGTTTGCCTTCGGCGACCAGATCTACGAGCCGCGCAATTATAAGAACGAGTACCACGGCATGGTCCCGGCGCGTTACGCGCTGCAGCACTCGCTGAACAACGCCACGGTGAAGCTGGCGGAGATGGTGGGCTACGAGCGGGTGGCCGACCTGGCGCACGCCGCGGGAATCTCCTCCGTGAAGCCGACGCCGGCCATGGCGCTCGGCGCCTATGAGGCAACGCCGCTTGAGATCGCGGGCGCCTATACCATTTTCGCCAACAACGGTACGCTGATCGAACCCCTGCTGATCCACTCCGTGCGCGCCGCCAACGGCGACGTGGTGGAGAACTTCTCCACCAACCAGCGACAGGTGCTTGACCCGCGCGTGGCCTTCGTGATGACCAACATGCTGGAGGGCGTGATCAACAACGGCACCGGCTCCACCGTCCGGACTCGCGGCTTCACTGCGCCGGCGGCGGGCAAGACGGGCACCTCGCACGATGCCTGGTTCGCCGGGTACACCAGCAACCTGCTCTGCATCGTCTGGGTGGGGTACGACGACTACAGCGACCTGAAGCTGGCGGGCGGCACCACGGCCGCGCCCATCTGGGCGGAGTTCATGAAGCGCGCCATTGCCCTGCCGCAGTACAAGAACGTTCAGCCGTTTCAGCAGCCCGCCGGAGTGGTGGATGTCTCGCTGGACAAGGCCACCAATCTCGTAGCCACCGCCTCCTGCCCGGACGATTACACGGCAGCGTTCATCGCCGGCACCGAGCCCCACGAGACCTGCGACCACACCGGCGGCGGCTTCTTCCAGCGCCTGTTCGGGATCGGGCGTTCATCGGAGAGTCAGCCGGCGAGCCAGCCGGCCGCGACTCCGCCAGCCGCGGCGCGGCGCCCGGTGCCCAGGCCCCCGCAGCCTGCCAACGGCGGCCAGCCGGCGCAGCTCCCCGCAACACGGCAGCCCCAGAAACGGGGCTTCTGGGACAGAATCTGGGGCACCATCAAGGGCGATAACCAGGACCAGACACCACAAAAAGAGCACTGAGCGGGAACTTCCCGGCGCGAACCAGAGTCTAAGTCCTCAGGGGCTGGCGTCTGCCCTTCTGCAGGCTGGGCGGGCCCCTGCGCTGAATCGCAAGGAGGCTATATGGCGCGCAACTGCTTTGCTGCCTCTCTCCTCGTGCTGGCTCTCGTTCCGGCAGCTGCCTTCGGATCGAACAACCCCAGCCGCCACACCGTCTCCCAGCAAGCTCCACAATCAGGCGCTCAGACTTCAGCTTCGCTGGCTCCGGGAGAAAACCTTGCCGCCCTCTCCGCCGCCGAATTGGAGGCCCGCGGCGACGCCTCCCGCGCCCGCAAAGAGTACCTCAACGCGATAGATTACTATCGCGTGGCGCTCAAGAAGGCGCCGACGGCGGCGCTGCACAACAAGCTGGCCATGGCGTTCATCCTGATGGGCCGTCCTGGCGATGCCAAGAAGGAACTGGACCGCGCAACGCGCATGGAGCCCACGAATCCCTCCTATTGGAACAACCTGGGTGTGACCTTCTACATGAGGAAGAAGTACTTGGCGGCCATCAAAGACTTCCGCCGAGCCATCGAGTTGAATCCCGATGAGGCATCCTTTCACAACAGCCTGGGCACCACGTACATGGACAACAAAGAGTATGGGCTGGCGGCGGTAGAGTACCGGCGCGCGCTTGAACTCGACCCGGGCGTCTTCGAGCGCAGCTCGCCATATGGTGTCTCCGGGCGCCTGACGACGCCAGAGGATGTCGCGCGTTACAACTTCGAGATGGCCCGGCTGTTCGCCTCCCTCGGCGACAACGAGCATGCGCTGCACTGCCTGCGGCGCGCTCTCGAAGATGGCTATCCGCGAATCAATGACGTTTATAAGGACAAGGAATTCACCAAGCTGCGGAGCGATGAACGCTTTACGGCGCTGATGAAGGACCGGCCTCCGGCCCTGCCGCATCAGTAGCCGCTCGAAGCGACAGGGAATTCAGTTCTCTCCTGTCCGCGAAAGGGCTATATTCGCAGAGTACGCTCTGCGTGCGCGGCTTTGCGGCTCGCGGAACGCAATCATATCGGAGGTAATCATGCGAAAGACGAGCTTTCTGCCATGGCTGGTTGTGCTGGCCGTCGCTATCGGGTTACCCTGCGTGCACCCGGCGGCAGCTGCCCAGCAGGACGCGCCCGCCCAGGCTGCGGTCCAAGGCGGGCAGAACCAGTCGGCGGTCTCTCTGGTTCCTTCAAGGCATGACCTGGAAGCCCTCTCCGTAGAAGACCTGGAGGAGCGAGGTGACCTCTACCGCGCACGTAAGGACTACCTGAACGCCATCGAGGTCTTTGAGATTGCCATCAAGAAGAGACCGAGCACGGACCTGTACAACAAGGAAGCGGTGGCGCTCCTCATGCTGCAGAGATCGGGAGACGCCCGCAAGGTGCTCAATAAGGCGCTGAAGCTGGACAAGAACTGCGCCGAGGCTTGGGCCAATCTGGCGGTGGCCTTTTATCAGCAGAAGAAGTACACAGGCGCCATCGAGCGCTTCCTGAAAGCCATCGCCCTGAAACCGGATGTCGCCTCCTTCCATAGCAGCCTGGGAACGGTCTACATGGACCGCAAGGACTACAAGATTGCGGTCATCGAGTATCACAGGGCGCTGGAACTCGATCCGGAGGTCTTCGAACACAGCTCACCCTACGGTGTAACGGGAAAGCTGACGCATCCCGAGGAGCGGGCGCGCTTTGACTTCGAGATGGCACGGATCTTCGCTTCCATAGGCGATATCGAACATGCGCTGAAGAGCCTGCGCCGGGCCATGGAGGAGGGCTACCCGGACATCAAGGCGGTGTACAAGGACAAGGAGTTCGAGAAACTGCGCACCGACGAGCGCTTTATCGCCCTGATGAAGGACAAGCCCGCCCCACTCCCCGCTCAGTAGTAAGGTATTTTGGGCTGGCTTTCCAGGGCAAATTGGGCTAGACTTCCGGAGAATCTTGGCATTAATCCGATTTTTGTTGCATGATTTGCAACCTTTTGGTCTTTTGAGTGTCTAAAGGTATTAGAGCCTCCTGAAGACGGACTCGTTGTTCAGGGGAAACGGTGACCCACCGGCAAAACCTTCGCCGGTGGGCTTTTTTCTTGGCCGGGAACCCTTTGCCTACTGCCGCTTCTCGTCCGCCGGGGTGCGCTCGCTCAGGTAGGTCTCAATGCACGCCTGCAGCTTCCCCTGCGCCTTCAGGATGTACTCGACGGCATCGCGCACAGCGCCGTGCCCGCCACCATGGGCGGTGACGAAGTGAGCTTCGGCCTTGACCTCGTCGCGGGCATTCTCGGTGGCGATGGCCAAGCCGCAGGCGCGCATCGCCGGCAAATCAATGATGTCGTCGGCAACGTACGCGGCCTCTTCCGGACGCAGCCCCTCGGCCGCCAGAATCGCGTTGAGCGCCGTCAGCTTGTCGGCTGTGCCCTGGTACACGTGATCGATCCGCAGGTCGCGTGCGCGAAGACGCACGGTTTCGGATATGCGCTTGGTGATGATGGCCGTCTTGAGCCCGCCGAAGCGTGCCAGCGATATGGCAGTGCCATCGTGGGCATTAAATCCCTTGGCCTCTACCATGCTTTGGCTGTAGATGGCGTAGCCGCCGTCGTCGGCGCGGCTGGCTGCCTGCTCGGCCACACTCTGCTGCGCGCCCGCCGGCGACGGAAAAAGGAAGATGGTGCCGTCGGTCATTACGCCATCGACATCCAACACGACAAGCTTTATCTTCTTCGCACGAGGCTTTGACATGGCCGGATTCTACCAGTTACGACGGCTGGCGCCAGCGGCTGCCTTCATCTTGCTGATCTACGTATTGCCGCAGGCGTCTTTTGCCGTAACCCGCCACCCGGCGGCGCCTGCGGTGGACAAAAACGCCGAGTCACAGCGCATGGCGGCGCAGGCCTACGAGCTTACCCGCCCGCTCGATGCCCTGCACCGCGCGCTGGTGCTGCAGCGCCTCCTCTTCATTCCCCCGGCTGCCGCCACCGCGGGCCAGCGGATCAAATGGGCCGAGGAGCTTTACCAACTGGCGCAGCAGATTCCTCCCGAGCGCGACGACAAGCGCCTGCTGGCGGAGAGCTCAGCCGCACAATTGATGGCCCGGTATGACGTGGAGCGCGCGCTGGCCATGCTCGACGCTGTCGCGCCCGGTGACTTGGAGCGCATCGCCGACCGCCGCGCGCAGGCCGCAGGCCCGGTCTTTCGCCAGGTGATGCTGACGCTGGGCACTGCCGGTGTCGCGCCCGTCCGCGAGCACGCCCGCAAGTACGCCGAGAGCGGCATCTACCCTTACCTCGCGGTGATGCCCGCCATCCACGCCGCCGAGAGAACCAGCGAGGCCGATGCCATCTTCGGTGAAGCTTCCGAAGCCTTCTGTCGCGGCACGGACAACCTCTTCGGCATTCACTCCTACGCCCTGTTCGCCGACCTGGCCCGCCAGCACGTTTCGCCCGCCCTGGTGCGCGAAGCTGCCGCCGCTGCGCTCACCGCCCTCGGCCGCTGGGCGGAGAACCATCCCGACCTGCTCGCCGACGACGCAGAGGGCACGCACGCAGCGATGCGCTCGGCGTGTGCTCATACGTTGCGTATCATCCAGCGGCTCATTCCGGCGGCCTATGCCGACTTTGCGCAGGCGCATCCCGAGTTGGTGGCGCTGCGCAAGGTAGTGCCCAGCACTCCGGGGATGACCGCGAGCACCGCTGCCGAGCCAGACATACCGCTGGTCAACGCTGCCGGGCCTGCCGCCATCACAGAGGCCGCCGAGGCCATGCGCCATGCTCATGCCGCGCACAACCAGAAGCAGGAGATCGCCGCGATTGACGATGGCCTGACCGCCATAGACAGCCGCTTCAAGCAGGGCGTCTGTGGCGACTGCTTCTCGCCGGAAGTGGCGGCAAGCCTCTTTGTGCGCAACGCCGCGCAGCTCTCTCCGGGCACCATTCGCACGCAGTTGGAGGCCATCACGGACCCCTACCAGCACGCGGTGCTGCTGATCTCCGCTTTGGAGGCCATGCTCGAGCCGCCGTTGCCGGGGCATCGGGCAAAGCCTCGGAAGAAGTAGGCGCATGTACCATCTACCCATGCGAATCCGCTGGTGGGTCTTCACTCCTGCCGTGTTCTTCTGCACGCTGCTCTCGCCGTGCGCGGCGGCACAAGACCTCCCTGCTGACGCTCGCGCAGACAGCATCCTGATCCTCAAGGCGCAGCGCGAGCTGCAACTATGGGCGGGCGGAAAGATGCTGAAGACCTACAAGGTGGCGCTCGGCCCTAATGCTGTGGGCCGCAAGGAGCGGCAGGGCGACGGCCGCACCCCCGAAGGCCACTACACCATTGACAGCCGCAACCCTTACAGCCACTATCACAAGGCGCTGCACGTAAGTTATCCCAACGCGGAGGACCGCCGCCGCGCCGCCGCCATGCACGTTGATCCCGGCGGCGCCATCATGATTCACGGACTGCCCGCCGGCTACGGCTGGGTCGGCCACGGTCACCTCCTCCACGACTGGACGCTGGGCTGTATTGCCGTCACGGACGAAGAGATTGAGGAGATCTGGCGGGTGGTGCCCGACGGCACGCCGGTGGAGATTCGTCCCTAAGCGTATTGCATGGCGCTGGCGGACCGCAGCGGTTGACTGTCCGGCAGGGCGTGGGCGAGAATAACTGAGTCGCGAGTGATCGCGACTCCAACCTGTGTGTGGGCCTGTGGCGCAGCTGGGAGCGCGCTTCCATGGCATGGAAGAGGTCGTCGGTTCGATCCCGACCAGGTCCACCAAGTCGCTGCAACAATTGACAAGCCTCAGCGTTCTGATCCCAACCCGAAATTCAGCCCAACTACTGAACAGCAGTCTTGGTCTCATGGCCTCAGAGTATCTCCCCTGCGTGCAATCTGGCAGCTCGCAGTACGATGCGTGTAGATCTCCAGGGCTGTGCTCAATTTCTCTTGGTGAAGCGTTTTCATCACCACTGCCGGGTGACATTTTACGAGACTATGATTTTGATAATGTTGATGACAGTCGAGAATTGGAGCTACGGCTAAGAAGTCCAGCGGTTCTAGAAAGGTCGAGATTGCACTTACGATTGCGGGCTTAATCGTCGCGATTTTGGCCGTAATCGCTGCATATCTTGTCGTCCCCAAAATTCGCTCTTGGCTGAGGCTCGATAAGCCACCAGCCACCGCAACACAGCCTACAACGAACGGGCTAGCATCACACGCGCCACAGAAAGCCTCGTCATTGACCCCTTCATCGGCTCCGGCGCAACCCGCAGTTGGGCACCCCGCACGGAAATCGGCAGGCTCACAAGAGCAACCTGCTCCCCCGCGCCCTCTGACCAACGAGCCGTCTCAGAAGAAGGCGGATACTCCCCCAGAGCCAGCCCCTAGAAAAGAACGAGAGCCCCAGCCAACGGACGGCATCTGGGTTATTGAGGGTCACCTCTATGATGGAAAGGTCGGATTCTGGCAATTTGCAGACGATGGCAAACTTCAGTTTGCCGTAGGAACGACTCCCTCTGCCGCTGCGTCGAACGCCTCTTGGTACCGCGTAGGCAATCAAGTTCACATCTTCATCACCTACGGAAAAGATTCGCGTGGTGAGTACCATCTGGTTCTAGCTGGGAACAGCATGAAGGGTGACTACTACATCGCCCAAGGAGACAAAGTAGCAAAGGAAGAGGTAGTGTTCACCCGAACCAAGGGGAGGACGCCCGACCCTCTCCCCGATTCACAACCTCCCGAGAACACAAAACCGAAAACAACTGCAAAAGAAGGCGAGGTCAAGAAGCAACCGGAACCACAACCGACCGATGGGGTCTGGGTGGAAGAGAGAACAACAATCGAAGGCGACGAGAACTTTTGGGAATTTGCGGAAGGCGGGACGGTGAGGATGCGCCTTGGAAAAGGCACCTCTTTCGAGTGGGATAAAGCGACTTGGTACCGTTCCGCTGCCCACGTCCACATCCACATCAAGCTAAGCACTGAGAAGGTGCTCGAGTATGAGTTGGAGTTAGCCGGAGACGTGATGAGCGGCAAGCTGGAAAAGGTCGAGACGAATAAGGGAAAGACAAAGCGATACACGATTTGCAAGGCGAGATTTCGAAGGATCGTCCAGCGATTCCCGACCCGCGATTCGGCTCAGGGGTGAGCCGTCAGGCAGCGCTGACGCCGCCTGACGCTCCAGCGCCGCTGTTCGACGCGTTCGCCGCCACCAGTTACTGCGTCGCCTCCGCAACCTCCACTTCCGGCTTCTAGTCGCCAAATCCAACGCTGACCTTCTTCAGGAAGTCGTTGGGCGGTGCGGCGGCGGCGGAGAGAAGCGCAGCGCGCATAACTCGCACATCCAGCAGAACACCCTGACCGGTGTCGCTCTCCTGGCCGGCGCGGCGGTGGATTCCATCCGTACCGTGAAGCCGGACATCCCGGAATTGGCTTGCCCCGGAAAGACCGGCGGAACTGCCCAAAGAGCGGAACTTTTTGGGCCGTTCCGGGGTCTATAGCTATAGGCAGCCCGCGAGGGCTGTGAAATGGAGTGCGGAAGCGAGGGAAGTCGGCCTCCCGTCTGTGAGCCGCCGTAAATGACTGACCTGCCGGTGTTTGTTCCCCCGCCGGCGGAACTTAGGCGTTGTCGGCTGGCACGGCCGGGACTACCATGGAGAACGAACGGTGAGAACCGTTGGAGCAGCCACCGTGGGCGAACTTGCCAGCCTGACCTATGCACGCCCGGAAGAGGCTTCGATCGTCGCTGAACTGAAGGCGGGATCGGAGGACGCCTATTCCTGGCTGGTCACGCAGTTGCACCAGCCCGTCTACAGCCTCGTCTATCGCATCCTCGATGATCCCACCGCCGCGCCGGACATCACGCAGGAGGTGTTTCTCAAGGTCTTCCGCGGCATTGGCCGCTTCAACGGCGAGAGCAGCTTGAAGACTTGGATCTATCGCATCGCCGTGCATGAGGCAAGCAACCGGCGGCGTTGGTTCCTCCGCCACAAGCAGCATGAGACCTCCATGGAGCCCGCGCGGGAGAACGGCGATGAACACGGGGGCCGCCCGTTGCGGCTGAGTGAGACCCTGGCTGCGACGGCAGCCTCGCCATTGGACGAGGTAATCCGCAAGGAGGCCAACGAGCGCGTGGAGCAGGTGCTTGCGGAATTGCCGGAGCCTTATCGAAGCACAGTGGTGCTACGCGATATCGAGGAGCTTTCCTACGAGGAGATTGCGGAGGTCATGGACATCTCACTGGGCACGGTTAAGTCACGCCTGGTGCGCGGCCGCGAGGCGTTGCGCAGGCTGCTGGAGCGCCATGCCGGTGAGCTGGGCCCGGAATTCGAGTCGCTGGTGCAGAGACATAGGGAGGCAAGTCGCCCCGCACCCGCGATGCAACAGGGGACGCATGAGATTGAGGTATTGCCATGAAGTGCATTGATGCAAGATCCCTGTTCTCACCTTACCTGGATGGCGAGGTGGAAGCGAAGCAAATGAGCGAGATGCGCAGTCATCTCTCTGACTGCGGCCAATGCCGCCGGCAGTTCGCCGCCCTGCAGGCCACGCAGCGCATGGTGGCTCTGCTGGGGCCGAAGCCGGCCCCTCCGGAGCTCGCGCTGCGCATCCGCGTCGCCCTCTCACGCGAGTTGGCGGCGAGGCACGTGCATCCGCTGGAAGGCATGCGCATGCAGTTGCGCAACGTGATGAACGCCTTCATGGTGCCGGCCACGGCGGGCACGCTGACGGCCGTGCTCATCTTCGGTCTTATCATCGGGATGCTCGGACCGTATCAGCTCGTCAGCAACGATGTGCCCACCGTGCTCTACACGCCGCCGGAGATTGCCCAGGCGCCGTTCGGTCTGGAGATCGGTTCGCTCAATGGCGACTCTCTGGTGGTGGAAGTGGATGTGGATCAGCGGGGCCGCGTGCAGGATTATCGCATCGTCTCCTCCCCCCAGGGTTCGTCGGAGTATCTCTCCGAACTGAAGAACGTGCTCATCTTCACCCAGTTCCGTCCGGCGACGAGCTTCGGACAGCCGGTGCCTGGGCGCATCGTGCTCGCGTTTTCGAGGATCAATGTGAAGGGGTAGCCACCCGGCCGCCCCTTCCCTCCTGCGCATCAGCCCTTCCCGATTGATTCCGAATGCGCCGACCCCTTACACTGAGGAGAACGAGAAGCGAACCGTCTCGCACTCGGGAGGCTCCCCTGGTCTCACGGATCTATTACGTCGCCGTTGCCCTTATCTGCCTTCTGCTGGCGCTGCCACTGGCGGCGCAACCAGCGCAACCCCGAACCGCTCTGGAGCCAAGTCCGGCGCTCTTCGCCGTCATGGCGTCCATTAACGCCTGCGGATACGATCAGGACCTTGAGGACTCGCTGCCGCTGCGCGCGAAGATCCGCACAGAGGTTTTGCAGGCCGCGAACAACCCGGCGGCGCAGGCGTCGCTCGCCAAGATGTGCCGCTTTTACGCCGACCACATGCAGAGCGACCCCTCGCGGCAGCTCTCGCAGTACGTTTCCCTGGGGCTGCACCTGGGCGACGAACCCGCCTTCGAGCTGACCTGCCTGGAGGCCGATCTCCCTCCGGACGCCGTCTATGTCCTTGGCATCGCGCCGCTGGTTCGTCAGTTCTACGCGGACGCGGGCCTGGATCGAATCTGGCACGCGCACCGCGCGGAGTACGATGCCCTGGTGGAAACCTACGCCGCGCCGCTGCGCGAGATGTTGCTCTCCACCGAGGTCTATCTCAATCTGCCGCTGAGCTCCTATCGCAACCGCAGCTTCGTCGTCTATCTCGAGCCGCTGGCCGCCCCTTCGCAGGTGAACTCCCGAGTCTATGACGACGACTATCTCATGGTGGTCTCCCCCGCGCCTGACGGTATCCGGCTCGACTGGATCCGGCATGCCTATCTGCACTTTCTCCTCGACCCCTGGGCGCGCACCCGTTTCACCTCCATTGAACGCCTGCAACCGCTGTTGGCCACGGTGAAGGGCGCCCCCATGGAGAGCGGTTTCAAGGAAGACGTCGCGCTGCTGTTGACGGAGTGCCTTGTGCGGGCGGTTGAAGCGCACCTGCTGGGGGGGCGCAAGGGGCCGGAGGAGCCCCGTCAGGCGCTTGTGGCCGCCGATGAGCGCGAGGGATTTGTTTTGACCCAGTACTACTACGCGGCGTTGACCAAGTTCGCTGCTGATCCGGTCAACTTCGACCAGGCCTACGGCGCATGGCTGCTGGGGATCCAGTTGGAACCCGAGATCAAGCACGCGCACGGCATTGAGTTCGCCAAGTCCGCCTCTCCCGAGGTGGTGCGTGGACACAGCATCTCAGACCCGCTGCTGCGCCTGGCCGAACACGCCCTGATGGTCGGCAACCTGGAAGGCGCCGAGCAGTTCGCCAGCCAGGGCCTGGAGAAGGGGGAAGACCCGGGCCATGCGCTGTTCCTCCTGGCCCGCATTGCCACGCTGCAGAAGCAGGTGGACAAGGCGCAGCAGTACTTCGAACGCACCCTGAGCATCGCCAAGTCGCCGCGCATCATCGCCTGGTCGCACATTTATCTCGGGCGCATCGCCGATCTTCGCGAGCAGCGCGAGCAGGCGCTGGCTCATTATCAGGCAGCTCTGGCCGCAGGTGACAACAACCCGATCACGAAGCGTGCGGCGGAAAAGGGAATTCAGCAACCTTACGCCGCGCCGGCCGGCCATCCTGCAGACAGGGAAGAGGATAAGAAATAATCTAGGAGAGCGCGCACCGTCGCATCTCCGGAAAACCGAGGACTCATGAAGAAACTGCTCGCAATCGCCCTGCTGGTCCTGTTAGCGTCCCTCGCTTTCGGGCAAGCCAAGACCACTCCCACCACGCAGACCCCTGCGCAGGCCCAGGCACCTACCGGCAGCCACCTGCCGCAGGCAAAGACGCCGGAGGAATTCAAGGCCTACCAGGATGCGCTCGCCAAGCATGACGCTCCCGGCGCGGAAGCCGCCGCCAATGACTTCGCCACAGAGTATCCCAACAGCGAACTGCGCGCCGCTCTCTATCAGCAGGCCATGACCATGTACGACGGAGTGGGCAACTCGCCCAAGGCCCTTGAAATGGCACGCAAGACTCTGCAACTGGAACCGGAGAATGTCGTGGCGCTGGTGGTCGCCGCTTCCAACCTCGCCGAGCACACCCGCGAATCCGACCTCGATAAGGATGACCGCCTCAACGAGGCCGCCACCGATGCCAACAAAGCACTCGGATTGGTGGACGACATGATTGTGCCCTCGACGCTGACTCCGGAACAGGCCAAGACTGTGCGCGGCACCCTGCGCTCCTGGGCGTGGACCTCGCTCGGAATCGGCCAGTACATTCGCAAGGACTACGCGGCGGCGGAAGCCTCGTTCCTGAAAGCGGTGGACTTCGGCAAGGCCAATCCCGAGGCGCTGCTGTTTCTGCGTCTGACGCTCGCGCAGGACCAACTCGGCAAATATTCGCAGGCGTTGCAGAATATAGACACCGTTCTTAAACTGGCGCCCGCCGGCTCGCAGCTCGCGCAGCTGGCCGGAAATGAGAAGGATCGTTTGACTAAACTTTCAAACGCTCCTCCGAAATAGAGACTCCGAAGACCCCTGGCCCCGTCGCGGCACGTATCAAAGCGGACGGGGCCGTTCAACGTATGATGCAGACTCAGGTTCAGGGACTGGAATCCGCGCTCGGTCACCGCTTCGCGCGGCCGGAGCTGCTGCGTCAAGCGCTCACGCATAGTTCGCACGCCAGCGAGAATGCGGATTCCTCCGCGCACAATGAGCAGATGGAGTTCCTCGGCGATTCGGTCCTCGCCTTTGTCACCAGCCAGGAGCTCTATTCGCGCTTCCCCGGGAGCCGCGAGGGGCAGCTCTCCAAGCTGCGGGCCCATCTGGTCAGCGCGCGTCATCTTCTCCGGGTGGCGAGCCACCTCGATCTGGGCCGCTACCTGCTCCTTGGCCGCGGCGAAGAAAAGACGGGCGGGCGCACCAAGAGCACTCTGCTGGTTGACACCCTGGAGGCCATCCTGGCGGCCGTGTTTCTTGACGCCGGGCTGGAGACGGTGCGCGGCATCATTCTTCGTCTGGTTCTCGACCCTGAGCTGCAGCGCCTTGCCAGCTCCGGCGAAGGCACGGCAACATCCGACTACAAGTCGCTGCTCCAGGAGCGTCTGCAGGCCGCCGGCCGGCCCGCGCCGGATTATGCGGTTTTGTCGTCGCATGGTCCGGAGCACCGTAAGCTGTTCGTGGTGGAGGCCCGCGTCCTTGAGACGGACGGCAGCCTGCGTCATGCCGCGCGCGGCAGCGGCTCGACCAAGAAGCTCGCCCAGCAGATGGCCGCGCGCAAGGCTCTGGCCTATCTCGACGCCCACCCAGCGGAGAATCCATAGTGCAGCCCGCTCCGGAACGCGAAGACGCGACGCCGCAGGCATCACCCGCGGCGGAGCCGTTGCGCGCCAAGCCGCAGCCGCGGAATGACCGTGAGTGGATGGCGCAGCTCCAGTCGTTCGTCCTCACCATCGTCATCGCGGTCTTCGTCATCACCTTCCTGGTACAGGCCTTTGAGATTCCCTCCGAATCCATGGAAGACACGCTGCTCATCGGCGACTATCTGCTGGTGGACAAGGCGCACTACGCCCCCGGTGGCATCTGGCGCTACTTGCTTCCCTATCGCGAGATTCGCCGCGGCGAAATCATCGTCTTTCGCTACCCGGTGCATCCAGAGGAGCACTTCGTCAAACGCGTCATCGGCCTGCCGGGTGACCGCGTTCGCCTGCTGCACCGTCACGTGTACGTGAATGACCAGCTGCTCAACGAACCCTACGTCGTCTTCAAAGAGAGCTTCCCCGATCCCTTCCGCGACGACTTTCCCAATACCCTCGCGGATTCGCCGCAGACCGACCCGCGCTGGCGCGTTCAACTGCATCGCGACGTGGTGAATGGCGAGCTTGTGGTGCCGCCCGACCACTACTTCGTGATGGGCGACAATCGCAACCAGAGCGCGGACAGCCGGTACTGGGGCCTCGTGCCGCGCGAGAACATCATCGGACGCCCGCTCCTCATCCACTGGTCGGTGCGCAACGACAGCGACGATGGCGCTCAAACGCTGGACTCGAATGATAAACTCTCCTCATGGTGGAAAATGCTGGTGCATCCTCTGCGCGATCTGCGCTGGCACCGCATGTTCCGCCTTGTACGTTAATCCCGCGGCTGGTACTGTCGCGATAGAGGAACAGCAAGTTGGCAAGAGTGAAAAAAGAGTTTGCCGAGAAGGCAAAGCCGAAGGGGACCTCCGCCGGAACAGGAAAGGCAATGCCGAAGGACCTCTCCGCCGAAGCGAAGAAGCAGTCCTCCAAGAAGGACAAGCCGAAGGAAACCACGGCCGAGCTGATCTCGTCCCTCGCCTCGGTGCTGGTCATCGGACTTTTCATTATCACTTTCTGTTTGCAGGCATTTGAGATTCCGAGCAGCTCGATGGTGAAGACCCTTCTGGTCGGTGATCACGTCTTCGTGGATCGCGTGCGCCTGGCGCCGCCCTCGCGGGCGTTGCGCTGGCTGACGCGGTACCGCGAGCCGCAGCGCGGCGACATCGTGGTCTTCGTCTCGCCGGCGCAGCCCGACCTCTACGTCGTCAAGCGCGTCATCGGAATGCCTGGGGACCGGATCCACCTCGTCAATGGCAGTGTATTCGTGAACGGCGTGAAGCAGGATGAGCCGTATGCCATTCACTCGGTCGGCGACTACAACGCGTACCGCGACAACTTTCCCGCGGTCCCCGCTGACGACCAGAACCTCTCCCCCGAGTGGCAGCTCACCCTGCGCGATCACATCAAGGGCGCGGACCTGGTCGTGCCGCCGGACACCTACTTCGGCATGGGTGACAACCGCGACGTCAGTTACGACAGCCGATATTGGGGCTTCATCCCGCGCCGGAACATCGTGGGCCGTCCCATGTTCACCTACTGGTCGTTCGAAACCCCGGAGAACCAGTGGCAGCAGACCGATCTTGGCAGCCGCGTCCAGTTCATGATCCACGTTGTGACCCATTTCTTCTCTGACACACGCTTCTCGCGGATGTTCCACGTGGTGCACTGATGCGCAGGCCGGCCGCGAAACGCGCTGCCGTTGTGGTTCTCGCGCTTGCCGTGCTGGCCGCTGCGGTGCCCCCTTTCATCAACGTCTCGCGTTACAAGGGGCGCATCACCGGGACCATCGGCCAGGCTCTGGGCAGCCCGGTCACTGCCGGACACATCCGCCTGCGCATATTGCCGCAGCCAGGCTTTGACATGACTGGCGTGGAGATCGGCGACGATCCCTCGTTCAGCCCCGGCCCCATCCTCCGCGCCGACGAAGTCACGGCCTATCTGCGCCTGAGTTCGCTGTGGCGCGGCCGCCTCGAGGTCGCGCGGCTCACCCTCAAATACCCCAGCCTGAACCTGGCGCGCCGCGCTGACGGCCACTGGAATATCGAGTCGCTTCTATGGAAGCTCTCGCAGACTCCCGTCGCGCCCACCTCGTCACGGCGCCCGGAGGCACGCCTGCGCTTCCCTTACATTGCGGCCGAAAACGGGCGCATCAACTTCCAGCGCGGGCTCGAGCGGAGCGTCTTCTCCTTCACGGACGCTGACTTCTCGCTGTGGAGCCCGGCGGAGAACGAGTGGCGCATGCGGTTGGAGGCCCGGCCGGTGCGCACGGATGTTCCCATCAGCGACACCGGGACGTTTCGCGCCGAGGCAACCTTCCATCGCGCTGCAGCGCTCCGCGATGTTCCGCTGCAGGTTACCGCCGTCTGGGAGCGCGCACAGCTCGGCCAGCTCACCCGGCTGGTCTCCGGCAGTGACTTCGGCTGGCGCGGCGGAGTGAACCTCTCCGCCCAGTTGAGCGGCACCCCCGGCGACCTGCATTTCGACACCGTCGCCACCATAGATGATCTTCGCCGTTATGACGTCTTTGCCGGAGCGCCGCTGGTTCTGAGTACGCAGTGCAGCGGCACTTTCGCCAGCAGCGACGACAGCGTGCGCAAGGTCTATTGCCGTCTGCCGGTCGGCGATGGCCAGATCGTCCTCGATGGCAGCCTGGCCGGCCCCGACGTGAGCCGGTACGACATCAGCCTTTACGCGGCCAACCTGCCTGCGGCGGAGATTGTGAACATCGCGCGCCACGTCCGGCATGAGCTTGCCCCGGACTTGACCGCTTCCGGTACCTTGACCGCCGCATTCAAGGTTCGGCGGCTACCCGGCGAGCCGGAGCAGGTTTTCATCGGTAACGGCATGCTGAACGCGCTCTCGCTGCGGTCCTCTGTATTGGAGAAGGACCTTGCGCTGGGTAATCTCAACTTCTCCATCAACACTTCGCCGCGCATCACGGGCAGCCGTTCCGGCCGAAAGCCGACCCGTGCACCCAGGCAGACGGTACTGCGCTTGACCGGCCTTGGGCTCGCGCTCGGCGGCAAAGAACCTGCACACCTGGCGGGGGATTTGAGTGCGAACGGATTCGATCTGCACATTACCGGCGACTCGAGTTTGCAACGCCTGTTGCAGGCATCGCGCGCCTTCGGCGTTGCTGCGCCAAGGATTTCGATGCTTGGCGAAGCCTCCGTGGAGCTGGAGTTGCGCGGCGGTTGGCTGAATGACGAAACACGCCTGACAGGCGGCGCGCACCTTCGCAACGCACTGGCGGAGATCCCGGGCCTGGCATCGCCGCTGGAGCTGACTGACGCTCAACTGGCGTTCACCGGTGACCGACTAATCTTCCACATTCTCTCCGGCGCAAACGGCAAGACGAAGTTCACCGGCACCGCCGATGTCCCGCGTTCCTGCGCGGAGAACGGTGCGTGCAGCTCGACGTTCGATCTGCAGTTCGACGAAGTTGACGTCTCTCAATGGAACGCCGAGTTGAATCCACGCCTGAAGAAAGGCCCTTGGTATCGGCTCTTCGGTTCCAGCGAGGAGCGCAGCGTGATGGCCACGCTGAACGCCTCCGGCGCCGTGCGTGCGCACCGCGTTCACGTGGGCTCCGCCATCGCAACCAACCTGGAGGGCAGGTTGGAGATGCACGACAGCCGCGCCACGCTGAAAGGACTGCGCGCCGAGCTCATGGGCGGTACCCTGAGCGGCGAATGGACGCTGCTGCACTCCGGCGATGCGCCCGAATATGACGGCCGCGGAGAATTCTCACGCATTAATCTGGCGCAGCTCTCCGCCGCCACGGACACCAACGTCGGCACTGGGACCCTGAATGGCCATTACGAACTGAAAATGTCCGGCTGGGAGCAGAAGGAGCTCGCAGCCTCTGCCGCCGGAAGCTCGCGCGTCAACTGGAGCAACGGCGTCGTCAGGTGCTTCGTGCTGGACCCACGGCGCCCGCTCAACGTGCGCAGCTACAGTACCAGCGTGACGCTCGCCGATCGCAAGCTGACTATCGAGTCGGCGACCATGCAGACGGCCACCGGCGCATATACGGTCAGCGGATCGGCCACGCTGGAGCGCGAGCTCGACCTGAATTTCGCCGCACAGGATTCCGTCTGGCACGTCACCGGGACGCTGCAGAAGCCCCAAGTCAGTGAAGCTCCGGCCGCGCCGGGCGCGCCGGCTGCCGCCCGCTGAGGCCCGCCTGCGCCGCGAACTCCACGCCATGCGTGGTACTCTAAACATACTTGGCGCTTCAAGAGAGCGGAATGTCTGACACTCAGAGACAAGCGAAACACGGCCGCGTTCTCAGCGGCATGCGCCCCACGGGCAAGTTGCACATCGGCCATTACGTCGGCGCGCTGCAGAACTGGGTGCGTCTGCAGGAGAAGTACGACTGCTTCTTCTTCGTCGCCGACTGGCACGCCCTGACCACCGACTACGCCGACCCCTCGGCCATTAAGCAGAACGTCTTTGAGATGATCTTCGACTGGCTCGCTGCCGGCCTCGACCCGGCGAAGGCGACCATCTTCCTGCAGTCGCACGTGCCGCAGCACGCCGAGCTGCACCTGCTGCTCAGCATGATGACCCCGCTGGGCTGGCTGGAGCGCGTTCCTACGTACAAGGAGCAGCGCGAGAACATCAAGGACAAGGACCTGGGGACCTACGGCTTCCTCGGCTACCCGGTGCTCATGACCTCGGACATCTTGATGTATCGCGCGAATTTCGTCCCAGTGGGTGAAGACCAAGTAGCTCACGTGGAGATCACGCGCGAGATTGCGCGCCGCTTCAACGGTTTCTACGAGTTGCCCAAGTCGCGGAAGGTGCTCACGGTTTCGCCGAAGCGGCCTGAGGACGCTCCGGCGCTGGTGGAGACATGCGACGTCTTCCCCGAGCCGCAGCCGCTGCTCACGCCCGCGGCCAAGCTGCCTGGCACCGACGGCCGCAAGATGTCGAAATCCTACGGTAACTCCATCCTGCTCAGCGACAGTGAAGCCGAGGTGCGCTCCAAGCTGAAGACGATGGTCACCGACCCGGCGCGCATCCGGCGCACGGACAAGGGCAATCCCGACAAGTGCCCGGTCGGCGACCTGCACAAGATCTTCAGCGGCAAGCAGACGCTGGCCAAGGTCTATGAAGGCTGCACCACCGCCGGCATCGGCTGTATTGAATGCAAGGGCTGGGTGGCGGACAACATGCTCAAGGTGCTGAACCCCATCCGCGAGCACCGCAACGAGTTCGAGAAAGACCCACAGCGCGCATGGGACATCCTGGAGGCCGGTTCCGCAAAGGCGCGCGCCGCCGCGCAGGAAACGATCGAGCTGGCTCGCGAGTCCATGGGCCTCTCGCATGCCTACACGCCGCCCGCCGGTACCGCCCACGCGAAAGGATCGAAGTAGCGGATGCCGCAGCAGGCAAATCCCGCCGCGCCCGGAACACCCCCGGGCAGGAAATCCGCGGAGGCGCGGGAGGCTTTCCCCTTCAGCGTCACCGTCGGCACCGTCTATGACGGGCCGCTCGACCTGCTGCTCGACCTCATCCGCAAGCAGGACATTGACATCTACGACATCCCCATCGCGCAGATCACCGCACAGTACCTCGCCTACGTGGAGGGCCTGAAGCAGCTCGACATTGACGTGGCCGCCGAGTTCATTTACATGGCCTCGCTGCTCATCCACATCAAGTCGAAGATGCTGCTGCCGCGCGATCCCGATGCGCCCGAGGACCCGCGCGACGAGCTGGTCAACCGCCTGCTCGAGCATGAGGCCTTTAAGAGCGCGGCGCAGATGCTGCTGCAGAAGCAGCAGCTCGAGGATGCCGTGCTCAGCAACCCCGCGCTGCGCGAGTTTCGCGACGCCGAGGGCACGGAGCCCGAGCTCGCCGCTGACGTCATTGACCTCGTCAAGACCTTCCAGAGCGTGATGGAGCGCGCCCGCGAGCGCCCCATATTAAGCTTTGACGAGGAGACCGTCTCCGTCGCCCAGATGATTGAGTACGTGCGCCGCCGCCTGATGGTGGAAGACCGGCCGGTGCGGCTGAAGCAGTTGCTGCGCCATCTGCGCACCCGGCAGTCGCTGGTGTGCGCCTTCCTAGCCATCCTCGAGCTGGTGCGCCTGCAGGCCGTCCTCTGCCGGCAGGACGCCATCTTCGGCGACGTGGTGCTGAAGAAGCATGTGAATTTTGACGCCGTCGCCCCTGACGCCGGGACCGTCAAGGACGACTGGCAATAGACAGGAAGCATGAGCCTGAAAGCAAAGATCGAAGCCATTGTCTACGCCGCCGAGGAACCCATCACGGTGGAGCAGATCGCGCAACTGGTGCGCGAGGATGTTTTCGCCGAACTTGCGCCGGAAGGCAGCGCAGAGCCCGCCGAGCTCGCCTCCGGCAAGCGCGGCAAGAAGTCGAAGGAAGAGCTCGCAGTAGACGCCACCATTTGTGCGCGCGTACAGGAACTGCTGAACGAGCTCATCGCCGACTGCGCCGCTGAGTCGCGCGGCATCGAGGTACGCCAGGTCGCGGGCGGTTACCGCATGGCCACCAAGGCCGAGCATCATGAGGTGGTGCGCGCTTTTGCAAAGAGCTTGAAGCCGCCGCTGCGACTCTCGCTTCCGGCGCTGGAGACCCTCGCCGTCATCGCCTACAAGCAGCCGGTCACGGTGCCGGAGATCAGCGAGATCCGCGGCGTGGAGACCTCCGGCGTCATCGGCACCCTGCTCGACCGCAAGCTCATCACCACCGCCGGGCGCAAGCAGGTCATCGGCCGCCCCATCCTCTACAAAACTTCCAAGGAGTTCCTCCTCCGCTTCGGCCTCAATGACCTCAGCGAGCTGCCCAGCATGGAGGAGTTCGAGAAGTTTGCTCTTGCCGGATTGGAGCCGGAGACGGCACAGGCGCAGTCGTCTCTTCCGCTTGAGGCCGAAGCCGCTGCCGAGGAAGCGAGTCCTGAGCTCGCAGCCGAACAGCCGGCGAACGACGTGGAATAGATCGCGGTCGCATCCGCTCCGATCCGGGACAATGCGCTGCAGCAAGATCCAACCTGCCTGACGCGCAGCAGTCGCGAACCTGTATCATTGTCACTTATGCCTGCTGAGCGCCTGCAGAAGATACTCGCCTCCGCCGGGATTGCCTCCCGCCGCAAGTCGGAGGAGCTCATCACCGGCGGGCGCGTCTCCGTGAATGGCTCCACCGTCACCGAGCTCGGCTCGAAGGCTGACCCGCGGATGGACGAGATCCGCGTGGATGGCGAGCTTCTGCGAGGCCCCGAGCGCCACGTCTACATCGCGCTCTACAAGCCCAAGGGGCACGTCACCACCGTCAGCGACCCCGAAGGCCGCCCCACGGTGATGGACCTGCTCAAAGGCGTGCGCGAGCGCGTCTTTCCGGTCGGCCGGCTCGACTACATGAGCGAGGGCCTTCTCCTGCTGACCAACGACGGCGCGCTGATGGCGCAGCTCACCAGCCCCGCCTCGCATCTCCCCAAGGTCTATATGGTCAAGGTCAGCGGCCAGCCCTCGGCGGAGGGCATTCAGCGCCTTCGTGATGGCATCGTGCTTCCACCCGAGCCCGGGCTGGCCGGCGCGCGCGGACGCAAGCAGCCGGGCGTGGAACGCCGCAGCTTCCGTGTGCGCACTTTGCCCACGCGCGTTCATCTCGAGAAAGATCAGGAGAACCCGTGGTACTCGGTCACGCTCACCGAGGGGCGCAACCGCCAGATCCGCCGCATGTTCGAGCAGATCGGCCACCACGTGGAGAAGATCAAGCGCGTGAAGTACGGGTCGCTCGAGCTCGACCTCGAACCCGGCCAGTCGCGTCTGCTGACCACGCGCGAGGTGAACCAGCTTCGCACCGCCATCAATAAGCCGTTTTCGCCGCGCGATGAAATCCGGCCTGCCTCCTCCAGCGAGCGCGATGAGAAACCGCCGCGCAGGACCGCCTTCCGCCCCAAGGAACGCCGTCCGCCGAGGCGTGAATCTCGCGCAGACCGTCCACCCCGCAGAGATTTCGCAGCCGGCGGGCCATCTGGGGCACCAAGGGGCACGCGCCCACCGCGCGACGGTCAGCAGGAGTTCCGGGGCTGGCGCGAGAATCGCGGTGCAGGTCGGGGCGAGCGTCCGACAAAGCAGGAGTTTCGCGGACCGCGTCCAGCTCGCAGAGATTTCGCTTCAGCTTCGAAGCCGGGTGCACCAAGAGGTCTACGCCCACCGCGCGACGGTCAACCGAAGTTCCAGGGACCGCGCAAGGATCGTGAAGCAAGCCGGGGAGAACGTCCGGCACAGCGAGAGTTCCGTGGATCGCGTCCGCCGCGCAGAGACTTTGCGCCAGCTTCGAAGCCGGGTGCACCGAGGGGCCCGCGTCCGCCGCGCGACGGTCAACCGGAGTTCCGCGGCCCGCGCGAGGATCGCGGAGCAGGCCGGACAGAGCGTCCGGCGCAGCGGGAGTTCCGTGGACCACATCCGCCCCGCAGAGATTTCGCAGCGGCTCCGAAGCCGAGTGCACCAAGGGGCCCGCGCGCTGGGCGCCATGCGCTCGGCGGCCGTTCCGGCGCGCCGGGCCAGCGCCGCAAGGGTTTCCGTGGTATCAGCAGCAACCGTGCAGGCCGCCCGAGGCGACCGCAGGGTCGGTGATTTCATCTCTCGTCTTCCGCGAGAAGGCGTTGATTGCGTGGCGTTATGACTATCTCTGATCTCATCCCTGAATACATCCGCGCGCTGGGCGCTTATGTCCCAGGCAAACCCATTCGTCAGGTGGAAGAGGAGTCCGGCGTCAAGGCCATCAAGCTGGCCTCCAACGAGAACCCCTTCGGACCCTCCGTGCTGGCGCTCAACGCCATGCGCAAGGCGGTCTCCCAGGTCAACTTCTATCCCGATAACGACTGCCGGGAGCTGCGCCAGCGCCTCGCCAAGCAGTATTTCCTCCAACCGGAGAGCCTGCTGGTTTGCGCCGGCACCAGCGCACTGTTGCAGATGCTGGCTTCCGTCCTCCTTCGTCCTGGCCTGAACGCGATCACCAGCGAGAGGACGTTCATCGTCTATCCCATCGCCACCAGGCAGGCTGGCGCCGAGTACCGGCAGGTGCCGATGAAGAATGATGCCTACGATCTCGAAGGCATCCTCGCCGCCATTGACGAGAACACGCGGCTGGTCTTTGTCGCCAACCCGAACAACCCCACCGGCACACTGATTCCGCCCGCCGAGCTCGACCACTTCATCGAGCGTCTTCCGGACCACCTCATCCTGGCCCTCGACGAGGCCTACTACGACTTCGCCGACTACTTTGCAGTCACCCGCCGCATGGAGCGCTCGCACGCGCTCGAATACGTCCGGCAGGAGCGGAAGGTCGTGGTGCTGCGCACCTTCAGCAAGGCGCTCGGGCTGGCCGGCCTGCGCGTCGGCTATGGCATGGGTCCGGCGGAGTTGATGGGATATCTTGGGCGGGTAAAGCCGCCGTTCATGGTGTCGTCCGTCGCGGAGGCCGCCGCGCTCGCGGGACTTGACGACGCTGCGCACTTCGAGAAGACGGTGCGCAACAACTTCGAGCAGGCCGAGTGGATGCTGGAGAAGCTCCGCGGCTTGGGCTACAAGCCGGTGGAGACCTTCGCCAACTTCATCTATTGCGAGGTGGGCGAAGACGCCTCCGGGGTCGGCAAGCGCATGCAGGCGGAGGGCGTCATCATCCGTCCGCTGACCGGCTCGTGGGGCGCGCCCACCGCCATCCGCGTCACCATCGGCGCGCCCGAAGAGAACCAGCGCTTCCTGGCGGCGTTCAAGAAGGTGATGAGCAAGGCGGCGGTGCGGTAGGAGCCGTTCTCACTCCATCATGGGCAGCCGCGCCGCGCCGAACAGTCCGGCATCGCTGCCCAGCAACGCGCGCGTGATGATCGTCTGCTTCGCTTTCGGCTCGTTCTCGGCACCGGCCGGCATGGTGCTGGCGTAGATGTACGACCGTTTTCGCAGCTCATCGAACATGGACGGCGCGAACAGCTCCCATGCGCTGGCCACTCCCCCGCCGATGACGTACATCTGCAGGTTGAGCGCGTTGACCATGGCGCCCAGCGAGATGCCCAGCGCGCGGCCCACGCGCTCCCAAATCTTCTTCGCCTCGGCGTCGCCCTGCATGGCGAGCTGGTAGATGATGCGCGCGCTGAACTCCTGGCCGGGAGTCTCGGCGACGCACTTCAGCTCGGTGGGCGCGCCGGAGGCGATGGCCTCGCGCGCCATGCGCACCACGGCGGTGGCCGAGGCGTACTGCTCCAGGCATCCGCGGTTGCTGCAGCCACAAAGCTGGCCGTTCGGCTCCACCGTGATGTGCCCAATCTCGCCCGCCATGCCGTTCATGCCGTGCCATACGCGGCCGTCGAGCACCAGGCCGCCGCCCACGCCGGTGCCCAGGGTGAACATCAGCATGCTGTCGCAGTCGCGCGCCGCGCCCAGCCATTTTTCGCCGAGCGCCGCCGCGTTGGCGTCATTCTCGAGGATGACCGTGGTGCCCAGCCGCGTCTCAATCTCCCTGCGCGCCGGATAGTCGCGCCAGTCCGGCAGGTTCGGCGACTGCACCACCGTGCCGGTCTCCATCTCGATGATGCCTGGTACGCCGATGCCAATCCCCTTGAGCGTCCCCACGCCGTGCAGCTTGAGCGAGAGTGCGCGGATGGCATCGCATATCTCGCCGATGACGAAATCGCGGCCGCGCGAGACCTGCGCCCCCAGCGTGGTCTTTTCCAGCAGGGTTCCCTGTTCGTCTACGGCGGCGATGCGCAGATTGGTGCCGCCCAGATCCACTCCAATGGCGTAGGTAGGCATAAGTTCTCCCGGTATTGAATGCGTGGCGGGCGTTGCGACTGAAGCGGCGCCCGCGGAACCCGCAATTCTATCAGGCGCTCAGCGCTGGCAACGCGGACAGTAATGGCTGCTGCGTCCGGCAATGACCACGCGCTTGATCGCCGTGCGGCACACCAGGCACGGTTCGCCGGTGCGCTGGTAAACGCGGTGCTCCAACTGGAAGAAACCCTCGTCGCCGGCGGCGTCCACGTAGTCGTTGACGGAGCTCCCCCCTGCGGCGATGGCCTCGGCCAGCACCTGCTGGATGCCATCGTAAAGCGTGAGCAGGGCCGCCCGCGTGAGGCTCGCCGCGCGGCGCCGCGGGCGCACCCCGGCGCGGAAGAGCGATTCATCGGCGTAGATGTTGCCGATGCCGCTGAGCAGCTTCTGGTTGAGCAGCGCGCTCTTGATGGGCGTCTTGCGATGCCGGAAGAGCGCGACGAACTTCTCGCGGTCGGCGGCGATGGGCTCCTCGCCGGGAGCGGCAAAGCCTCCGCCGGCCAGCACACGCAGCTTGCCGAAGCGCCGCGGGTCAATGAAGCGCAGCTCGCGGCCCGAGCCCAGTGTGGCGATGAGGTGGGTGTGTTTGGCGTGCTCTTCGTCCGGACGGCAGACCAGCATGCGCCCTGTCATGCCAAGGTGGATGATCCACTCGGCCTCACCCTCCGGCCGCGTCAGGCTGGCGACGATGTGCTTGCCTACGCGGCGCACCCGCGCGATGCCCGCGCCCTCCAGCACGCGCACAATCTCCCGCGCCGGGGAGAGCAGCAGGTTGGTCTTCCTGCCGAGCCAGACGGAGGTGATGGTGTCCCCGGCGAGCCGCTTGTGCAGGCCGCGGGCAATGGTCTCCACCTCGGGCAGTTCGGGCATGGCGCTCAGTGTAGCAGGCCCAATACGGCGGCGTGCGGCACTGTTCGCGCGCGCCAAAGCACGATAAAATCAATCGTACACAGCTCGTCTCAAGGGTCTCCCGTCTTCAATCAACCTGTCCTTACCAGCGGGTCCCCTGTGTGCGAATGATGGCAGCCGCATCCGGCTGCGCGGTGGGAGAGAACGTGAAGAAGGCAATAACCGCGGTTGTGGTGGGCGCCCAGTGGGGCGACGAGGGCAAGGGCAAGATCGTTGACGTCCTCTCCGACGATTTCCAGGTGGTGGCGCGCTACGCCGGCGGACATAACGCCGGGCACACCGTCACCATCTCCGGACGCAAGTTCATCTTGCAGCTGATCCCGTGCGGCATCCTGCGCGAGGGATGCAAGGCCGTGATCGGCAACGGCGTGGTGCTCGACCCCATGGCGCTCATGAAAGAGGTCAATGCGCTTCGCCAGGCCGGCATCAAGGTTGACGGCAATCTCTTCGTCAGCAACCGGGCGCACGTCATTCTGCCCTACCATCGGATGATCGAGCTGGGCGCGGAGAACGCCCCCGGCCGGGTGAAGATCGGCACCACGTCGCGCGGCATCGGCCCCACCTACGAGGACAAGATGGCGCGCCGCGGGCTGCGCGTGGCCGACCTGCTTGACCACGAGCTGCTCAGGACGCACATCACCAACGCCTGCCACGAGAAGAACACCATCGCGCACGCGCTCTTCAACGGCGCCCCGCTCGACGCCGACCGCATGTTCCAGGAGTACGCGGAGATCGCCGAGCAGGTGCGGCCCTACGTCACGGACACGGCCTACCTGCTCAACCGCGAAATCCGCGCCGGCAAGAGCGTGATGTTCGAAGGCGCGCAGGGCACCATGCTCGACATTGACCACGGCACGTATCCCTTCGTCACGTCTTCCAGCGCGACCGCCGGCGGCGCCTGCACCGGCACGGGCGTGCCGCCGAACTCCATCTCCACCGTCATCGGCGTCACCAAGGCATACTGCACGCGCGTGGGCGAAGGCCCCTTCCCCAGCGAGTTGCACGACGAGCTTGGCGAGAGCATCCGGAAGCGCGGCAACGAGTTCGGCGCTGTCACCGGCCGCCCGCGCCGCTGCGGCTGGCTCGACATGCCGCTGCTGCGCTACTCCAACATGGTGAACGGCACTCAGTGGCTGGTGGTCACCAAGCTCGACGTGCTCGACGAACTGGACGAGGTGAAGGTCTGCGTCGCATACAACATCGAGGGCCGCCACACTGACGAAGCCCCTGCGCAGGACGCTGTGTACCGCAGGATCGAGCCCATCTACCAGAGCTTCCCCGGCTGGAAGACTCCGACCTTCGGCATCACCGAACACGACCGCCTGCCGAAGAAGGCACAGGACTACCTGCGCTTCGTGCAGCGCGAGTCAGGCGCAACGATCGGGATGGTCTCCACCGGGCCCGACCGTGAACAGACCGTCTGGGTGGATGAGTTCACGCATTTGCTCAAGGGCTAGGAGACCGCGATGGTCGCGCTCATCGTGCTGATGAAGGTGAAGCCGGGCACGGAGGCAGAGTGCCTCCGATTGATGAGGCTGTTGGAGGAGCACACGCGCCGCGAGCCGGGCTGTGTTCAGTACGTCGGCCATCAGTCCGAAGAAGACCCGCAGAGCTTCGCCTTCTACGAGCAGTACAAATCCCGCGCGAACCTCGAGAGCCACTGGAACTCCGAACACTTCAAGAAGTATGTGGTCGAGGGTCTCGACAAGATCGTGGTCTCGCGGCAGCGCGAGTTGTTCCACACCATCTCCTGAAGGATCATCCTTCTCGCTGAACGCATCCTACGTAGAGCGTTCCCCGCGCAGCGCACACACCACCGCCCGGTCAGCGTGCGGCGAGAAGAGCTCAACCGGCGAGATGCCCTTCGCCCGCGCCAGCAGAATGGCCGCGGCCACTAGCGCAATCGTGATGACCAGGTTCTGCCAGCCGTTCAGGCTCCACTGACCCTGCCAGGACAGCTCCCACTGAGAAAACGGTAATAAATACTGAATCGGCCACACGTAGCCATCCGGCCCGCGTGAGCCCACGAGATCGCAAAACAAATGCACGTGAAAGCCGAGTAAGGCAAGCCCCGACACGCGCCAACTTCGTTCCGATAGCATAAAGCAGAGCAGCGCCACCAGGCAGGCAAAGGCCAGCGTGTGCAGCGAGTGGTGATAGCGCGAGAACCAGAGCAGAGGATGGCTGGTGTGCCGCGTCAGGAGCTCCGCAACCGCACCGAGGCCGTCCACGTCCGGCACCACGCCTGCCACGGTGATGAGCACGCGTTCGCGGCGTGTGCGACCGGCTGCGGCGGCCAGCACCCATCCGGCGAAGAAGTGCGTTACGGGGCTCATGCAGGAAAGTCTCGCACGAAAATGCGGGCCGGAGATGACCCGCTTTGCTCAGTCGGAGTCATTGAAATGTCATTGCGAGCGGAGGACGCGCAGAACATCGCGCGTCCGGAGTCGAGCGACCTTCTGTCTTCTTGCGAGCGCATAGCAAAACAATGGGTGGCTCGGCTCCCTCTCCGCTTCGCTTCGGGGTCGCTCGCCATGACATTTCAGAAGAATTAGGTCGATCTTACAAACCGAGCACGGTTGCCGAGGCATACCCCGCACGGTCACTGTGCCAGTTCGTAGCCGCTGAAGAAGAAGCTCAGCTCGAAGCGCGCGGTGTCCTCGGCATCAGAGCCGTGCACGGCGTTGCGCTCGATGCTCTCCCCGTGCTTCTTGCGGACGGTGCCTTCTTCGGCCTTGGCTGGATTGGTGGCGCCCATCAGCGCGCGCCACTCGGCAATGGCGTTCTCTTTTTCCAGCGCCAGCACCACTACCGGGCCTTCGGTCATGAACTTGGTCAGCGAATCATAAAACGGCTTGCCGACGTGCACCGCGTAGAACGCGGCGGCTTGTGCCTTCTTGAGGTGCAGCATCTTCATGCCGATGATCCGGAAGTGCTGGCGCTCAATGGCCTCGATGATGTCTCCGGCGGCGGCCTTGGCGACGGCGTCCGGCTTGATGATGGCGAGCGTGCGATGCAGAGTCTTCATACGTGCGAGGTACTCTTCCTTCTTGAGATTGGAGTCAGCGGAGCCGGACACGCTGCATCCGGCTCCTGCGCTGCTACTTCTTTGCGGCCTTCGTGCCCATCGCCTGCACCAGTGTCTCCCCGATGACGGCGGGGGACTTGGCAACCATGATGCCCGCGGCTTCCAGCGCCTTCATCTTCTCGGCGGCGGTTCCCTTGCCTCCGCTGATGATGGCTCCGGCGTGGCCCATGCGGCGGCCGGGGGGCGCAGTCTGTCCGGCGATGAAGCTGACCACCGGCTTCTTCACGTGCGCCTTGATGAACTCGGCGGCCGTCTCCTCGGCGTTGCCGCCGATCTCGCCGATCATGATGATAGCGTCGGTCTCCGGATCCTCGTTGAACGCCTTC
>Ga0209777_10001255_pt1 | contig 37819 bp, 30 predicted proteins | sample FrelakmetHBP12HB_FD_187147 | JGI IMG/M metagenome (GOLD analysis project Ga0209777, IMG submission 187147) | Freshwater lake sediment microbial communities from the University of Notre Dame, USA, for methane emissions studies -HBP12 HB (SPAdes)... | ecosystem: Environmental > Aquatic >...
GACGAAGAAGGCTTACTCCTACTTCCGCCACCTCTATAGAGTAGTGGAAGTTAAAGTGCCAGGGCTCACAGCCCCGTACCTTACTCCCGCATTAGGGAATTACGGTACTGGTTAGTTCGGGGTCAGCAATGATTCAGGGCTAATGGTAATCGGGCACCATTTCTGGTCGGTGTCCGTTAGGTGAACAACTTATCAGGAGTGGAAAGGACTCCTTGAAAATTTGGTAGATTAGATTTTATCAGATTTTCTAAACCAGGCTCATTGCAATTGAAAAGACCCGCTCGAATATAAAGGAATTTATTGATAGGTCTATACAAAAACATGGTAATAAATATGATTATTCCATGTCGGTATATAAAGGTTGCGAAATAAAAGTTGATATAATATGCCCAATGCACGGGATATTTAAACAGAGTCCATCTAAGCACATGACCGGTCGTGGTTGTCCTCGATGTGCCCGAGAACTTGAAAAATATAATGCATTGACCACAGAAAGTTTTATAGCTAAGGCTAAAATAGTCCATGGAGATATCTATGATTATTCTCAGGTTGATTACAGAAAAAGTTGTATTAAAGTTAAAATAGGGTGTCCAAAGCATGGGATATTCGAGCAGACTCCAAATAATCATATAATGGGTATGAAGTGTATCAAATGTGCCAATGAAGAAAATGGTATTAAACGCAGGTCAAATGCGGAAGAATTTATTATTAAAGCTAAAAAGATACATGGGGAAAAATATGATTATTCTATGGTGGAATACATTAACTCTCAAGTAAAAGTAAAAATTATGTGCCCTTTGCACGGGTCATTTTTACAGGCTCCATCATCCCATTTAAATAATAGGGGCTGTCCTATGTGTCAGGAATCCCGCGGGGAACGAAAAATAGCTCTATTCTTAAAATCACATGGGATAGAATATGAAAGGCAGAGAACTTTTGACCGTTGTAAAAATATTAGAAATTTGTTTTTCGATTTTTATGTTCCTACTTTAAATACCTGTATAGAGTACGATGGAAGGCAGCATTTTTTTCCGAGTGATTATTTTGGTGGTATTTCAGCATTCAAATATTTAAAAAAGGCTGATTATATTAAAAACAAATTTTGTTCAGATAGCGGAATCAACCTCATTAGAATACCGTATTCAAAAAAGGTCCACGAAATAATATCCATTTTAGAAAAGGAATTATTAGGAAGAGGGCATGAGAATAGATTATCCATTCATGGAAATTGTAGATTGGTTCCATCAGTTGTGACGTAACTCATTCAAAATCAGTATAATACGTATTTTTTAAGGGTTGGGAATTCTCCTAACCCTTTCTTTTTTGTATAATTAAATATTCCATCTCTACTCTACTTCATTATAACCTATTGTAATAAATTGAGTTATATGGATAATTATGTATTAATACAGGATACTATATCTTATAGTATTCTAAAATAATAAGGGGTGTATTTTGTCTAAAAGAGTTTCTGACTATGTTTTTCATCCGCCTTCAGGGTCGAATGTTCCGGGCAAAGTCGAAGCTAATCCGTATGTTTTCTATCCCCCGAATGAGCTCCGTAGATTGATTGAAACTACCGAGGATAAAGAAGAACTGGATAAAATTAAAAGTGCATTAAAGCAGTGGGAAAGGGTGTATACGTATCCAGGATACCCCTGGAAGAAGTCATCAGATATACTACGTATGGCTGCAATGAAAATAATAGCTGTGGGTTATCAACAGCAGAATCCAGAATATCGAAATCTTGATTATTATCAGGATATAGATGCTCCTGAAGGTTACGAGGGTATTCTAGAGGGTCTTACTGAACCATTCGATAATTTTAATATGCCGCGGTTTGACTATTCCAGACAGGGAGAACGGCCGCTTCGTGATATCGATACCGCTGTTGGGGATTTTTTGACCCCCGACGACCCGGTAGTTAACGGGCCCGGATTAAATGTAGTAAAACCTCGGGGTGATGGCCCAGACCCGGAGGGACTCGATTATCCACCGTATACGATACCCGGTGGAGTTGCTGATGGATGGCCGGATAATATTTAAAGGAGATTTTTTATGGATAACATCTACGAAGAGTTAGCTAAGGGGACTGCTGACCTTAAAACTGCAGGGGAAGAAATAAGCGGTATGGATGATTTTCTTTCTGGGAATAAAATGAAAGTAGCATCTATTGACCAGCTTGCTGACTTCTTTAGAATTAGCTCGGATACTCTGGTGCATAAAGCTAAACGGGATTTATGGAGAATTAGTGAAGATGCAAATGGTCAGACAGTTATTGAGCGTCTTTTTGACCCCAATACTAAAGAAGCTATTAAAGTCTAAAAGGGGAATAATATGAGAAAACGTCTTACTGAAAAGTTAGCTACATCGGGAGGTCTTCGTAGACAAATACCGGATGATTTTAAATATAACCCTAAGAAACTCAAGCATTTAAAGAAGGTTTTACATAATCTTAGTGTTTCTTTAGGAACTATGGTATCAGCTTTAAATGAATTTTCACGGGTAAAGGGTCCTGATATCAGTCCTGACGGGCATCTGGGTGGGTTCGGATATATAATTCCTATTAAAGATATTAAGCAGGAAATGAATCAGATGGTTCAAAAAATCAGTGATATAGCGGATTGTATTGCTGATGAGCTTACAAATCCAAAATGGAATGCTAAAGACGATAAAGAAATAAAGGAACTCATCAAAGAAAAAGAGAAGGTTGATGAAAAAGTTGATGAGGAAGTGGGTCCTTCCGATGAGTCCGATGATGTAAATCCAGATGATGTAAAGACAGTTTATGAAGAAGAGGAAGCAGTGGAAGAGGAGCCCGTTCAAAAGCAGGCTTCTGAAGATAAAGTTGGAACAATTTTGGCTTCTGAAATTAAAAAATCTTTAATAAAATTTCGTACAGGAAAATAAGGAGGAAATTATGAATTTAACATCTGACATCGTCGGAACCAACCCTAAGTATCCAAAAATTGTTAATCATGGATGGCAGGAAGTAGACGTTAAAAGTTATGACAACTACCCATCGGATAACAATCCTGTTCGTGTGGTTCCTAAATTAAATGAAATGTGGAATCAAGAATCGAATATCCGTTTGGTTCCAAATATGACCGTGCAACCTTTAGGAGAGCGTAATGCTGAGGATGCAACTCCGGGCGTTATTCGGGAAGCCAAAAAGGCTATGATGTCCGGTTTAAAAGGAAAAGAGATTTCTGAACATCTTAGGTCCCGTTTTTCATCTAAAAGTATTTCGGCTGCAAAAGAACAGTTAGAAAAACTGGCCGAAGAGCAGGGTCTTCTAGGTAACGTATATATTGATGCATCCGCTTTTACATCTTATGCTGACGCTGAACAATTTTTGACTCAACATCGGAATCGTTTAGCTAAATATATTGTTGCTAAAAATAGCACAATTGACCAAAATGTGGTCTCCTATTTAGCTTCTCGGTTTCATAAAAATGTTGTGCCTGAAATGGTTTACGGGTCGGATTTATATGGTCAGTATAAAATGCATCTTGCTGCAACGGGTAATGTGGGGTCCGATTATGTAATTGATTCTAAGGAATCTTTGAGAATGGCTTTTTTGATGAAAAAAGAAGCTCCGGTTGAACCTTCTAAAAAAGAAGCGAAAGCAGTTTCGAAAGAAATTATAAATGATGCACTTACTAAAATAGCGGAAAAAAATGAGGAATCATCTCGTATTTCAAGTGATGAATTGTTAATTGGAAAAATTCGTTCAGTTCTTGAATACGCTCAGTCCCAATTAGTAAAAGGAAAAACAGCATCGGATATAAAAGAAATGCTTCGTTCCAGGTTTGTTATGGAGGATATTCGTGATTCCGCTAAAGGTCTTTCAGTAATAGCCTGCGGGAATTTATCTGCATCCTATATTGATACCCTGGTAACAGAAAAAAAGATTACCCCTGTATTGGCTGATGAACTTAAAAGAATTGCTAAAAAATTTCCTTCTAAATCGTCTACAGTTCCGGAATATGACAGACCTCAGAAGGAAGCCGGCGTGAATGGTTTCTTTTATGCATTAACAGGAAAGAAATCGACAGAGATGGGTGACTTTAAAAAGGCATCCGTTGAAGCCCTGTTAAAAGGAATTGAACCGGAAAAAGTTCAAGCTAAACTCCTTACTAAATTATCTGAAGAGCAGGCTGTACAAGTGATGGCTGAAGCCATTAAAGAAATGAATTCTGTTTCAGCCGGTGTTAAAGCTAATGCTACTGTAAAGGCAAAAAAAGAATTATTTCCAGAAAGAGCCGAAACTGTAAATTTTGGTCTCTTTGCTTCAGAATTACCAGATAAAAAGTCAGCCATAGAAGAAAATGCAGAACTAATGAGTTTTTATCAGGGTTCTAAAATTGATGTTGATGTATCTGCAAGTGAGGTAGAACCATCGCAAGAAATAGGCGGTTTAGAAGGTCATTCTGGAATAGACTCGGTACTTTAAACTTAGAGGTGTATTATGCCTGAATACAGTACTGATGATATCGTAAAAAAACCAGAGGAGATGTCCTCGGTTCCTTCTATTTTAATGGCTGAAGCAAGTGCCATTATACCTGCTCAGGAGGAGCCAGAAGACCCTATTTGCCTTACTATCAAAGAGGATGAAGTTCCAGACGCAGTTCTTAAATCTGTTTTATGGGGTCTTGCTGAAGAGCAGGCATCTCTTAAAAATCTGCGTCTGATGAGAACAAGGGAAGGAAAAGATACTGCTAGTATATCAATAAAGCGTGGTCAGCTTCTTAAATACATGTCGGAGACCGTGTTACAGAAGCAGGCTTTGATGGGGTCCTCGGGTGGAGAAATTGATTTACAGGGTCCAAAATTTCGTGAAATTTTTAAAATGTTCCTCGGAATTATTTCTGATACTTTTGATGAAATAAAAGTTCCGGAAGAATATAAGGAAATGTTCTTTCACGCTCTTTCCAGGAACATGGAAGGGTGGGAGGACAGGGCAAAAAAAGTATTAAAAAAAATGAGCCGGCCTATACAGGGTTAAAAAATAATGAGTCTTTCGGACCTTTGCACAACTTACATAAATAATTCTGTAAAACTAAAGGATGAGTCCGAAAGGAATATCGTTGAATTTTGTGAGGCTCCCTGGGGACTCGGAATGGGTTCGGAGCCTGGCGTACCCCCTCTACTTCCAGTTCAAAAATTCATCCTAAAATGTTATTATAATATCCTTCTTAATGGTCAAGACAAAACGATTATTATAAAGGATAAATTTAATGAAAAGGAGCTTTTTAGGTTTACGGAAATTGAGTATCTGCATTATTTATACGAAGAAGGACGAATCAATATAAAAGAAGTTACAGGAGACCCTAAAGATATACGTCCTAGTTTATGCTTGGTAATTGGTAGACGTGGTACTAAATCTACCACTATATCGTTGATTGTTAGTTTTGAGACTTATCGTTTGTTAAAAAAAGTCTGTCCGCAGGAATATTATAAGCAGATTCCAGACCAGGAAATACGAATCACCTGTATAGCCACGAATCAAGAGCAGGCTGCAAGTGTATTTCGGATGATAACAGGTCATATGGAGCGGGCTGAGTATTTTAAAAAGTATCGTAATAAGCCAACAATGACATATATGCAACTCAGTACCCCAAAAGATATTGAACTTTATGGGGCTGAAATGAGGCCGTCCATAAGAATTGTAGCATCCCCGTGTAGTGGAAGAAGTACAAGAGGTTATAACAATATTATAGCTATTATGGACGAAATGGGATACTTTTTTGAATCTGAAAGTTCAACGGATAAATCAGATAAAAATATTTATGATTCATTAACTCCTTCTGTAGCCCGATTTAATTCTCCAGAAGGGGAACCCCATGGAAAAGTAATATGTATTTCTTCACCTGCTGCTAGAACGGGTAAATTTTATGACTTATATCAGAGGTCTTTTGAACCAAATTGTAATGATTTATTAATGATACAGGCTCCTACATGGGAAGTTGACCATACACTTTCTTCTAAATTTCTCAGAGCTAAATATTCTGAATCCCCAAGTACTTACATGGTCGAATATGGGGCACAGTTCAGTGACCGTGTTACTGCGTGGATTGAAAACGAGCAGGTATTAAGGGTTAATATTATACCAAATTTACGAATGAAAACTGTAAGCTATGAACAGACCCCTCATTTTATGGGGATAGACTTAGCATCTAAAAATGACGGTGCTGCTGTAGCAATCGTCCATGTTGTACGAAAAGAGCATGAGGGTGGATTCAAGGATTTTATTGAACTCGATTATATAGATGTTCGGTATGCTGCTGATGAGGGTAAGGAATATTTCAGGATAGAGGACCAGGTTGAGTGGATATGTGGGCTGGCACAGAAATTTTTCATTACTAGGGGTATTATTGACCAATACATGGGATTCGGGTATCTTCCTGCGTTTCATGATAGGGGTCTTACACAAATTGAAATAGTACCAATGTCTAGAGATATGAATTCTAAAATTTATCAAACTCTTATGTCTAAGATGCTGGATGCTTCATTGAGGATACCCGAAGGAGATGAAAGGGAAGTAGATAATAAAAAGACTAAGGACATAGCACTTGTTACTGAATTGTTAAGATTACGATGTCTTATACATTCAAAATATATGATTGAAGTAAAGGCTCCGGAAATTAAGGGTTTACATGATGACTTATCTGACGCATATGCCCGGGCTGTATATATAGCAACGGAACACATGTCGAAAAGTAGTTCGATATCTAATAATATAGTAAATAATACATCTAAATCCGGATTGACCTATAGACAATATAATTTGCATCAAAAAAAGGCCTCAATTTATACCAACCGTCCGTCTACAGCTATTCAGGCGGATTTTGCCAGGTCTCGTCAGTCAATGGGGTCCCGGATTTGGAGGTAGATAATGTCCGAAAAATATACTGGTGATTATGCTCCTGAAATGTTTAATGAAGAAAAAAGGTATTATTTTCTTCAAGCACAGGAGAAGGCAAATCTCACAGACGCTGAGCTCCGTGACCTTCATAATATATCTAATACTAATTTAAGACGATTTATTCAGTCCCAACTTGGCAACTGTTCTATTAATGATGGTTTTAAAATTGTAGAGAGCGGTAGTCCATCCAATGATTTTACAATTAAGGGTGGAGACGGGTCTCTAAATAACCCCGGGGTCTATTATTTAAACGGGTATCGTTTTTTTCTTAAGGATGATATTTTATATTCTGACCAGACTAGTACCGGTGGTTCTTTAACCGATGACTGGTATACAAAATGGCCCCGTCCTGACCTTACAACCCCATCGGGTACATCCAACACCTTAAATACTATTACTATTAGTGGGACTAATACTATTGCTGGTGGCGTATTACAGACAGTAGTTAAGTCATCGGATAGTGGTAGGAATTTTACTACATCAACCGTTCCTCCCGGGACTAAATCTATTGAAAATATTTCTATGGGGGATACAAGTAATGGATTTGCGGTTGGTACGACTGGTCTTATTCTAAAAACAACTGATGGTGGGACCTCATGGACACCTCTTTCATCGCCCAGTGCAAGTTCCCATTTTTATGGTGATAGTTTCATTAATAGAAATACTGGGTGGGTTGTAGGTGAAACAGGTAAAATATTTGAGACGGGTGACGGTGGTACATCGTTTATTCAACAGGGTATTGGAATTACATCTTATGACTTATATAGTGTGTCAGCAGCGGATGCAATCGATATATGGGCAGCTGGGGCTTCCGGTACAATTGTTTATAGTGATGATGGATTAAATTGGTCTAGCCAGCTTAGTGGGGTTGTGCTGGATTTAAATCATATCTTTGCTGTTGATGCAACCTATGTCTTCGCTGTAGGTAATTTAGGAACAATAATACGAACATCTAATAGTGGTATTCCTTGGTCTACTTGTACATCGGGTGTTACTAATAATTTATATGGAACTTTTTTCAGGAATAGACTCAGAGGTTGGGTCGTCGGAGCTAATGGTATTATTCTTAATACGACTGATAGCGGTACAACATGGGATTCTACAGTTTTAGATTCATCTATTGATTTTAATAGTGTAACTTTTTCAGATACTACCGGGTTTACAGTTGGAACAAATGGGACTATTTATCGAACATTAAATGATGGGACAACATGGGATAAGTATCGTTCTGATTACGTATATATAGATTTTCATTTGGCAGAATCATCAGGGGATGCTACCTCTGGGAGTGAATACATTGATTCTACGTTGTACGACCCATTAGTTGGGTTGCCCAATGCTAATCGTTTAAGAATTGTTCAGGATGTAAAAGTCTCCGAAGGATGGCCGGCACCATCTGATTATATTGGACCCGATGGAACTGTTCAGCATTATACTTCAACGATAGCAAAAATACAACGGTCGGTTGGTATAAGTAATATCTTACAGGCGAATATAACGGACCTTCGAAGAGTTGTAAAAACAATATCCCAATTAGATAGTGCTTTAAGTAATGGTGGAATTGATACTTCTGCCATTGCTGACCATGCAATAACACCCATTAAAATAGACCCGACTGCTGATTATACAATGAGGTCTTTATATTTAACTGGGGATGAAACTGTAAGTGGAAATTTAACAGTCCACGGTACTCTTACTGTTCAGGATTATCAGGCCACTATCAATACTGCAAATTTGAGCGTAATAGGGTCTTCTACTCTTGGAGCTTCTGATAATACATCTGATTCAACTACTGCTATTAATGGAAGGATAATTCAGCATCATATAGCTAATTATCCAGCATATGATTTAACAGCATCAGCTTCTGTAATAAATTACCCTTTATTTAATATACACTCAGATGGTTCAGGTAGCATTTTGCATGCGGAAAGGATGTCTGATACTTCTGCTTGCTTCTTTGATATTACGAACTATGGAAAAGGATATGATTTCTGTATAAATCATTTGGGAACAAAGGGCGGTATATTTAAGATAAGAGATGATGCAAGCGGAGATAGTATTGTTATTACTAAAAATGCACCCGGTTTTTTAGGTTCTGTTTTCAATGTTTCTAGTAATAGCTCCGACCCTCTTTTCAATATTTTTAATAAGGCTCCTGTTGCATCGGTTAGCATAAGTATTGACCAAACATCAGGAACAATTCTTAGGCTTAATACAAATGGGAATGCATCGGCAATAGACATACAGTCGGCTGGGTCCGGTACAGACATTAAGGCTATACATAATGGAACAAGCGGGCACGCATTAGATTTAACTAGTTCATCCTTATCCGGGGCGGCTGTAATATCTAATACGGCCGGGCAAGCATTCCGTTTAACACAAAAAGCCAATGAAACTGCCCTTGTTATTGAAAAGGACGGAACGGGGCGTGGTCAGGGTCTTGAACTTTATAATCGTGGGTCTGATGTTGGCCTTGGTGTATATAACACTGGTACAGGTATTGGTCAGCTTATTTCTCATGTAGGAGACTCAACACAGCCCGGGTTGGATATTTTTATTGCCGGGAATGAAAGTGGGTCTGGATTACGGATTAATAAATCGAATGATACAACCGGTGAGCTGGTTCGTTTATGGAATCAGGGTTATAGTGAAACAATATGGATTTCTCATGACCGTACTGATTCAACTGCATCCGCAGTAAAAATTTATAATCATAGCCGTGGACTAGATATTACATCGAATAATTGGTGGATAGATAGTTCGGGTAATTTTTATACCCTTGGATATGTTCATACCCCCCTAGTACGGTTTGACACTACTCATTATTTCTCGGCTGCATCTATGTGGTTGGATTATACCAACATGGACTCGTCTAATCCCGGTGTTGCTGGAAAAGTTTACAGAGAATTTGGATTTCTTAGATTGAGTGATGGGACGGGTGCTTCTCCTACTCCTTTCTTTGGTTCTACGGGCATTCAGGGTCCGACAGGTCCACAGGGTGTAACAGGACTTCAGGGGGTCGGTGTAACCGGTATCCAGGGGGTCGGTGTAACGGGTCTTCAAGGGTATACAGGGATTCAAGGGTCCACCGGTGTAGGGGGTAGTGGTTCATATAATCAAATAATGCACAAGGTAACAAGTGCAGAAGATTCTACTGGATGGTTTTCTGTATCCCCTAGCCCTGCAGCTCCTAGTAGTGTAACTATTAATGTTGTCGGTGCTTTTAAAATTATAAATAAGCAGGTTGTCGGTGCTACAGGTGCAACTCCCGATTTCGACGTTTTAAATGTTAATGAGATACATATTAAAAACGACGGTACTGCAACAGGTTTAAGTCAATATGTAGGCACAAACGATATCTTAATTATTGAATATTTTGCATAATAATTTTATGGGACTGATTAAAAATGAGCGGAAGTTTACTTACAAACAAATGGATTACGGATAATATTCTTCTAATAAGAAATATTTAGGTTATATCCCTATAATCGAATATGCCTTGTAAGACAATCAGTGCTTAGTCATAACTGGGAGCTAAATTAATGAGTGGAAGCCTACTTACAAATAAGTGGATAGATAGTTCTGTTGTTAGTTTTGATAAACTTAAAACGTCTCATATATCTGGACTTGAAGGTGACAGTACTAATGGTATACGTATAAAAGTAGGAAGTGGTTTATCCCTTGATGTAAATGGACTCTCTGCTGATACGGGAAATACCGGGGTTCAAGGTACGACTGGGGTTCAAGGACGGACCGGAGTCCAGGGAACTACCGGGGTTCAGGGTTTAACTGGAGTTCAGGGAAACACCGGGGTTCAAGGAGCTACTGGAATTCAGGGTACTACCGGGGTTCAAGGACGGACTGGAGTTCAGGGAGCCACAGGAGTACAGGGTTCAACAGGAATTCAGGGAACGACTGGGATTCAAGGGACAACAGGACCGGGGTCCACTGGTGTACAGGGAACGACTGGGGTCCAAGGCGCTACGGGACCTGGAGCCACAGGAATTCAAGGGACGACAGGAATTCAAGGTTTAACAGGAGTTCAAGGAGCCACCGGGGTTCAGGGAAATACCGGAATTCAGGGAGTTACTGGGGTCCAAGGAATAACCGGAGTTCAAGGAACCACCGGTATTCAGGGTTCAACGGGACCTGGAGCCACTGGAATTCAGGGTTCAACGGGAGTACAGGGAACGACTGGGATTCAAGGAACCACAGGGTTCCAGGGAACGACCGGTATTCAAGGTACAACAGGACCAGGAGCTACCGGGGTTCAGGGCACAACAGGAGTCCAGGGATTTACCGGAGTTCAGGGCTCAACAGGAGTCCAGGGAACGACTGGGGTCCAAGGCACAACAGGGGTCCAGGGAACGACCGGGGTCCAAGGCTCAACCGGGGTTCAAGGGCGGACTGGAGTTCAGGGGTCGACTGGAGTTCAGGGTTCAACAGGAGTTCAGGGCTCAACAGGAGTTCAGGGCTCAACAGGACCTGGAGCTACAGGGGTTCAAGGCACGACCGGAGTTCAGGGTTCAACAGGAATTCAAGGTTCAACAGGAGTTCAAGGTTCAACGGGACCCGGAGCTACTGGGGTACAGGGTACGACTGGAGTTCAGGGTAATACCGGGATTCAAGGTTCAACAGGTCCGGGAGCTACTGGAGTACAGGGTACGACTGGCGTACAGGGCGTGACCGGAGTTCAGGGTAATACCGGTTTGGTTGGTTTAACTGGTTCACAAGGTGTTCAAGGTAATCTATATATTTTTAGGGATGGTCAATGGCCTACTCCATCATATGCTGGTACTTTAAATTCCAGTATCAGAGAAGGAGCTCCTGATGACCCATATACAGGGCCATATCAATTCCTAGTTGATTCAAATGGAGGAGCCAGTGCAGGTTCTCTTATTAAATTTGACCTATCTGTAATACCCTCAAATTTAATTGTATCAAATGTGGTTCTTGGTTTAACAACCACTACTGGAAATCAGAATGTTGATAATTATTTTGTAATCTATGAAAGTAGACGAGCGTGGACTGAGTCTGCTACATGGAATAAATATGACGGAGCTAACTCATGGGGAACGGCTGGTGCAAGTAATACGTCATCAGATAGATATAATACTAGTCTTGGTACTATACATGATGGTGGTTCTGCTAATACATATTATGAGACAACATTAAATTCGTCGGGTTTATCAACAATCCAGGCATGGATAAATGGTACAACTACTAATAACGGATTTGTGATACAGACATACGGTGGAGGGGGAACTAAAAGTAATTCTTTTTATACAAAAGACCAGGCTACATCGATAAGGCCAATATTATATGTATATGCAAGTGGACCTCAGGGAAATACTGGGGTTCAGGGCTCAACAGGAGTTCAAGGAGCTACTGGGGTCCAAGGTTCAACCGGGGTTCAGGGAACCACTGGAGTTCAGGGGCGGACTGGAGTTCAAGGCGCAACAGGAGTTCAGGGCTCAACCGGGGTTCAAGGAACCACTGGGGTTCAGGGAGTCACAGGAGTTCAGGGAACGACTGGGGTTCAGGGTTCAACGGGGGTCCAAGGAGCCACCGGGGTTCAGGGAGCCACTGGGGTACAGGGCTCAACGGGAGTTCAGGGCTCAACAGGAGTTCAGGGCTCAACAGGAGTTCAGGGCTCAACAGGAGTTCAGGGCTCAACAGGAGTTCAAGGAGCCACTGGGGTACAGGGAGCAACAGGAGTCCAGGGAACTACTGGGGTTCAAGGAGCCACTGGAGCCACCGGGGTACAGGGTTCAACTGGGGTACAGGGTTCAACTGGGGTACAGGGTTCAACTGGAGTTCAGGGAGCTACTGGGGTTCAAGGAGTAACAGGAGTTCAGGGTTCAACTGGAGTTCAGGGAGCTACTGGAGTTCAGGGAGCTACTGGAGTTCAGGGAGTAACAGGAGTTCAGGGCTCAACAGGAATACAAGGAGCCACCGGGGTCCAAGGTTCAACTGGGGTTCAGGGAGCCACTGGAGTTCAAGGACGGACTGGAGTTCAGGGAACGACTGGGGTCCAGGGGTCGACTGGAATCCAGGGAACGACCGGGGTCCAAGGTTCAACCGGGATACAGGGCACAACTGGGGTCCAAGGCTCAACAGGGGTACAGGGTTCAACAGGGGTTCAGGGAACTACCGGGGTTCTTGGTGGTGATGCAACTGCAACCTCTTATACTATATATAAGGGACATGACGGAACTTATGTACAAATGCAAATGGACTCGGGCGGTAATTTATTTTTAAATCCTCACATATCTGGAGGAGAGAGTACTAGTGCAAATGTAATAGCGGCTGGACCACTATATGCCAGTTCCTTATACGCTTCGAGTTTAACGTCCAATAACGCAGTTTTGGGGCAAAGTATATACAACGCATCTAGTAACGGTATACGTATATCACAAGATAATACGGTTACGTTTTCTGGAGTTGTTCTTGGTAGTTTTACGGCTGGTACTATAACAGCTTCCGGGCTTTCTACCACCGGTAATTTTACTGCGGCTAATATACATGCAACAGCTAATCAGGCAGTTGATGGGACGCAACATGTCTATGGACAAGCTACATTTGATGGTACAGTAACTACCAATAAACCAATAAGCGCAGCCGACGTGCATATTGGATATGATGACCCGAGTCTTCATCCTGGGCAACTGTATGTTGGATATACCGGATATCCAAGTAAAATAACTCTCGTTGGGGATATGTCTGCAACGGGTACCATACAAATAGATACACAGTTAAAATCGGCAATAGGAAAGTTTGGTGTAGATACGGGATATTCCCCCTCATCGAATAGTGTTTTACATCTGTCTGCAAAAACCAGCGGGAACGATGAAGCATTTGCGATATATAATCATGCAGGTACGAGTCATCAATTGGTAAGAATGGGTGAGGCATCCTCCGGTGGAGCCATCGCTGGAGATAAAACAAGCGGGGCAATTACACTATTAAATATGAATGGTGACTCAAGAGTTGTACTCACGGGTATAACTGGAGGCACTAATTATTTCAGTTTAAACACTGAGTTCTTGAGTGATGTAAAAGTGGACGGATATTTAAATACAGGGTATGATAGCATTAAATATAAAGTATTGTCTGGTACAACGGGAGCACTAAATACTGATGCAAGTTTTGCTCATGGAGTTACATCTGGTATAGACAAAATTGTTGGGTGTCAAGTAGGTATTATAGGTTCAGATACCTACAGATGGTTTAACGTTGCCAATGCAATGTATTGGTCAACAAAAATAAGTGACACTGATGTAGTTATTAAGGTTGTTAATCTTTCTTGGACAAGTTGTTCAGTAAAAATATTTATAACGTATACATCTTAAGGAAGTGAAACTCAACGTGTAGTAATAGTGTCTGTGTAAACGCCACAAATTGGGCAGGCGTGTATAACGTATATCCTATTGCATTGGGGGCACGTAAAATGCATTACCACGGACAAGCCCAAACATGTTTTTGTTATACTAGATGAGTCCCCAATTACTGGAGTACCATCATGGGGGCAAATGGTTATGTTATTAGTTACTGGTATACGTAAAGCCAGAGGATTACGAGTAACTCTTGGCTCAGTTGTTAACATTGATTTTGACTGAGAATAACAAAAAATAATTGATACAAATATAAAACTATAAATCATACGGCATTTCATAACCACCTCCTATTTCTCTTTGTATAATTCCATTGCCTGTATTATGATACGCGATTTTTCTACCTCCAAGAACTATTCCTTCATACAAATTTTTGAGCCTGTGTATATCCCTTGGTTTTAATTGCATATTTTCCAGTATTACAAGAGCTTGGTCTACTAACTCATCCGGTTTAAAAATAGTAGTTAGTTCTCCTTTTTCGGCCGATACAATTATCGGTTCATTTTTTGCAATTTCAAATGTCTGCAAAAACCAGCGGGAACGATGATGCCTTCTCAATATATAATCACGCAGGTACGAGCCATCAACTTGTAAGAATGGGTGAGGCATCTACCACTGGAGCAATTGCTGGAGATAAAACAAGTGGGGCAATCACACTGTTAAATATGAATGGTGACTCAAGAGTTGTACTCACGGGTATAACTGGAGGCACTAATTATTTCAGTTTAAACACTGAGTTCTTGGCCCGGCTTACTCCTACAAAATTTGGGTATGGTGCGGCTGAAACAAACACGATTGCCTCGGGGGTAATTACACCGACCAAATCATTTATCGCTGTTGAAGTAGAGTCTGGGACAACAGATAATTTGGATACGATCACAGCTACAAATTTTGCAGTTGGTGATATAATTATTATATCAACACTGACTACGGGTCATACTATAGGGATACGTTCTGCTGGTAATATAGTAACACCAAGTAGTGGTGCTACTAGATATCTAACCACAATTTATGGACGATGGCAAGGAATGTGGCAAGGGTCCAACTGGGCAGAAATGTCATTTGCACAATAATTTGAGTTTTTCAGAACTTTGAATAAATAGATAACTGGGGCTGACCTGGATAGGCTGACCCCTAAATAGTCGGCTCATAGAGTACGATACATTTAAATAATTCATAGCCCTTGTAATTGCCACATAATAAAGTCGGTCTTCCTCCTTAATATCCTCTGACCTGGCGTGGGGCCATACATCCTGTTCTACTCCTACTACAAAAACTCTTTTAAATTCTAAACCCTTGCTAGCATGGGCTGTCATAAGTTTTACACCGTTACCTGAGTCATTTTCAAGAAAAGTGCTTGCTAATACCATCTCGTTAATGGTATCAAATCCGGATGCTATGTCTATCATAGCTTCGGTCATACTTATATCGGAATCTTTAGTGAGTGTATTTCTATATCCTGTCCTATTTATGATTTCTTTAATGGCATTCATGGGAGTCATTACCCGTATATCATTTAGAAGGTTAACGAATAACTTAATTTCCGGCATCTCCTGAGATATCTGATTTATATAAGGCCATCCTTCTGATAATACTTTTTCCTGTTTAGCATCACCAAATCCCCTTTTAGGTACATTTATAATCCTCGTGAGACTTTCTATGTCATCCGGGTTACTGGCAGCTTTAAGATAAGATAAGAGGTCTTTAGAAACTTTTCTTTTATAGAAGGGCATATCACCAATTACTTTATATGGTATCCTGTTTTGTGCAAAAGCCCGTTCAAATAGTATAGACCGGGAGTTCATCCGGTATATTATGGTGGTATCCTCATAATTACCCATTTTTTTAATGGCATCGGCTATTTTTGTTGCTTCGTCCTCCTGACTACGAAATACCGAAACGGATACTTTACCTGTATTATTCGATTTAGGAACCATTTGTTTACCGAACTGCAGGAAACTGTTTGCGTGGTTTATAATGTCAGAACATGACCTATAATTATATGTTAAATGATTTATGGTCGGATTATACTTCTTTATAAATTCATCCATGTTACTAGGTTTAGCCCCACGCCATGAATAAATACTCTGATTCTGGTCTCCAAATACCATCATGGTTTTGGTTTTTATAGGGTCATAGATAGATAAAATAATGTCATATTGAATGGCCGATGTATCCTGAAATTCATCAATTAAAATATGATGCCATAGATTAGTGAAATGGGTACGACAATCTTCTTTTTTTAAACAATTGTTGGCATATACCAACAGGTCATCAAAGTCGCAGGCGTTATTTTTTAATAAGATTTTCTGATACTTATTGTAAATTTCTTCAAGGGTATCATCTTCAATTTCTGATTGTTCAGATTTAGTTTTACCGATAAGTCCTAATACCTCGTATGGGTCAGTAGTTATACCCCTTGTTTTAAGAATGGTTTTTATTACCGACATTTGGTCACTGTCATCATATATACTGAATGGTAATTTTAGAGGAGTATATTGTATAAATTCTTTCATTATCCTGACACACAGACTATGAATTGTGCTCATTTGCATATCTTTTATGTTATGGTAAGTTTTTATACGCTCCTTCATCTCTTTCGCGGCTTTATTGGTGAAAGTAACAGATAAGATGTTTTTTGGATTTGCTCCATTATCAATGAGATAACGAATTCTTGCTACAAGACAACGTGTTTTTCCGGACCCCGCGGAGGCATAAATGACAGAGGGAGATTTAGAAGTCACAGCATTCCACTGTTCGTTGTTTAATCCATACTGCTCCATTTTAAATAATACCTACATTTCATAGTTAAAATAAAGCAATATATAGGATTTTTTGTATCCCTATTATTTTCAACGCATTATAAATAATATTCTTTTAATAAGAAATATTTAAGTTACATCCTTCAACAGGTGTATAAAATTTTCGTCCCGTAGGACATATTCGAGGGTGCGATTAAAAGCGTACAAACTCGACAAAAAACGGGGGAGGTTCTTCTGGCTAAGACCAAATCACGCTGGATTGTCGGTACAAAACGAGAATCCGGTCAATTCACAGAAATTACAAATCCCGATGCTCTCACTGCTGAAAAAGTACCCTATGATTCTACATGGAGTGTTTACGATGCAATACGCTTTGGATTAAGTGGCGTCCAAGGACCAAAAGGGTCTACCGGGGTTCAGGGCTCAACCGGAGTAGCAGGAGTTCGGGGTCTCACTGGAATTCAAGGTACAACCGGTATTCAAGGTTTGGGATATACAGGGGTTCAGGGCGAAACCGGAACCGCAGGAATAGGGTATACAGGGGTTCAAGGTACAACAGGCCCAACAGGTGGTGAACAAGGACATACTGGAGTTCAGGGAGTAACAGGAGTTCAGGGCTCAACAGGGATTCAGGGAACCACTGGGGTTCAGGGCACGACTGGAATACAGGGCACAACTGGACCGGGAGCTACTGGGGTTCAGGGTTCAACGGGTGTCCAGGGAACCACCGGAGTAGGACAGACTGGTATACAAGGCACGACCGGGGTTCAAGGAGCAACAGGAGTACAGGGAACCACTGGGGTAGGACAGACCGGGGTTCAGGGAACGACTGGAGTACAGGGAACCACCGGGGTTCAGGGAACGACCGGAGCTCAATTAACCGGCGCTTCTTACTTTTTTCATAGTAGTACTTCTGATGCGACATCATCTTATAAATTGTTATCTAGGATTTTACCGGACACTACAGAATCACAATCTCAAGTTATTATAAAAAATACAACAAGTCCTCAGCTTATAGGGAACTGGTGTACTATCGCTGGAGACCCAGGAATACCATTACCTACGGGTATAAGAACATATAGGTTATGGGAGTCAATGTCTTCATCCAGTGGAAATACAACTTTTTCCGCTCAAATGTTTAAAAGGGATTCATCCGGGAATGAAACATTTCTTATTGATTCAACATCTGGGTCTTTTACATCTGTAGCTGATGTGTGGAATGAAGTTATTTGGGATGTAAATATTTTAAGTTCCAGTATAATATTTGGTAGTACGGACCGATTTGTTCAAAAAATTTGGATTAATACAACCGATGTTTCTGATAAAACTGTAACTTTTGCATATGAGGACCAGTCACATTCATCTCATATCTTAACTCCAATTACTATAGGACTTCAGGGGGTAACTGGTGTACAAGGAGATACCGGAGTTCGAGGTACGACCGGGGTCCAAGGAACGACTGGAATACAGGGCACAACAGGACCCGGAGCTACTGGGGTTCAGGGCACGACCGGAGTTCAGGGAACGACAGGAATTCAAGGCTTAACAGGGGTTCAGGGCTCAACAGGAGTTCAGGGTACAACTGGTATAGAAGGTCTTGCTGGATTAGATGGAGTAACAGGTCCGCAGGGTTCAACAGGAGTTCAGGGCACGACCGGAGTCCAAGGTACGACTGGTGTCCAGGGAAATACAGGAGTTCAGGGCTCAACAGGAGTTCAGGGCTCAACAGGAGTTCAAGGCTCAACTGGGGTCCAAGGCTCAACTGGGGTTCAGGGAACCACCGGAGTTCAGGGCTCAACTGGAGTCCAAGGAGCGACCGGAGTTCAGGGCTCAACTGGAGTCCAAGGAGCGACCGGAATTCAGGGTACGACTGGAGTTCAGGGAACGACTGGAGTTCAGGGAACGACTGGAGTTCAGGGAGCCACAGGAGTACAGGGTTCAACAGGAATTCAGGGCTCAACAGGAGTTCAAGGTTCAACTGGAGTACAGGGAGTCACAGGCGTTCAGGGAAGTACTGGGATTCAGGGAACAACAGGACCTGGAGCGACTGGAGTTCAGGGAACTACTGGAGTTCAGGGAACTACTGGTATTCAGGGCTCAACTGGAGTTCAGGGGGCCACTGGGGTTCAAGGAGCCACTGGGGTTCAGGGAAATACAGGAGTTCAGGGAGCGACCGGAATTCAGGGACGGACTGGGGTTCAAGGAAATACAGGTATTCAGGGAGCTACTGGGGTTCAGGGCACGACTGGAGTTCAGGGAACGACAGGAATTCAGGGCTCAACCGGAGTACAGGGAGCAACAGGTGTCCAGGGAGTAACAGGAGTCCAAGGAACGACAGGAATTCAGGGGTCTACTGGAACAGGTTTAGGACTGACTGGAGTACAAGGAACTACAGGGACCCAAGGAAATACTGGAATTCAAGGGTCTACTGGAACAGGGCTAGGACAGACTGGTGTTCAGGGGGCGACTGGAATTTCTGGAGGTGGCACGGGTGTTCAGGGAGCAACCGGAATTCAAGGCTCAACAGGAACAGGTTTAGGATTGACTGGGGTACAGGGAACGACTGGCATACAAGGAGCCACTGGTGTTCAGGGAACTACCGGGGTTCAAGGCACGACTGGGGTTCAGGGGTCGACTGGGGTTCAGGGGTCGACTGGAGTACAGGGTTCAACAGGAGTCCAAGGTTCAACCGGGGTTCAAGGCTCAACAGGAGTCCAGGGTTCAACAGGGATACAAGGAGCTACTGGAACAGGTTTAGGACTGACTGGAGTTCAAGGAACCACTGGGGTTCAGGGAGTCACAGGAGTTCAGGGAACGACTGGGGTCCAAGGTTCAACTGGGGTACAGGGAGCCACTGGGGTACAGGGAGCCACCGGGGTACAGGGAGTAACAGGAGTCCAAGGCACGACAGGAATTCAGGGGTCTACTGGAACAGGTTTAGGATTGACTGGAGTTCAGGGAACGACAGGAATTCAAGGCTCAACCGGAGTACAGGGCTCAACGGGGGTTCAGGGAGCAACGGGAGTTCAGGGTTCAACAGGGGTCCAGGGAGCTACTGGAGTCCAAGGAGCAACAGGGGTCCAGGGAGCTACTGGAGTCCAAGGAGCAACAGGGGTCCAGGGAGCTACTGGAGTTCGGGGGGCTACTGGAATTCAGGGTTCAACAGGAGTACAAGGGTCTACTGGGATACAGGGAACGACAGGAGTCCAGGGTTCAACAGGAATACAGGGAACAACTGGGATACAGGGAACGACAGGAGTCCAGGGTTCAACAGGAATACAGGGAACAACTGGCATACAGGGAGCCACGGGAGTACAGGGAGCTACTGGAGTTCAGGGCTCAACAGGAGTTCAAGGTTCAACTGGAGTACAGGGAAATACAGGTATTCAGGGCATTACCGGCCCACTTATACCGCATACCTCTCTTACAGATATGCCTGATACATCCGGTACTAATACAAACCACGATGTAAGATTAGTAACTAAAGTACAATCTACAACACCAACGATTCCAACGCCTTTTGCCGGTATGCTTTGGTGGGACACTACAGCGGCAACACCCGGAAATACTTTAGCAGTCACAACGGTTACATCGGGACCATATACAGTTACAAGTTCAGATGAACTTATCGTAGTACCAAGTGGGTCTTTTACTGTAAATTTGCCTGCTGCAACGGGGTCGGGTCGACTTATCTGGGTGAAATATTACGGGACAGACACTCTTTCAGTAGATGGAAGTTCAGCAGAGACTATTGATGGTACTACAGTACAAAGTCTGTTAAATTCAGATAGTTTAATGGTTGCTGATTATGCTTCAGGAAAATGGGCAATTCTATAGAGAGGAAATACTATGAGTTATTTTAGGTCAATTAATCAGGCAGTAACAGATAGCTTACCTAATGACAGTACTGTAAATTTGGACCCAGGACAATTTTTTACTGGTACAGCGGCATCAACTCTTGGCGTGAATGCTATTCAGATAGGTTTAAAAGCAGATAAAAATTGTACCGTTTATGTAGAGCAATCGAATGATAGCTCAAATTGGGATATTTCAGACCCTTATAACTATTACTCCTCGATATCTAATTTTGGTGTGACAGTGCAAGCTATCAGCAGCTATTTCAGGACCCGTGTAAAAAACATATCGGATACGAGCACATCTTATTTCAGGCTATCCTCAGTTTTGTGCCCTATCGTAGAAGCAGTACCACGGTCTTTAGATGAATTTGGGAATTTAAAAGTTGGTGTAAAGAGCCTATCAGATGAATATAATTGGTCTGTTGAGAACACACCTTTAGGAGAAATGAGAACTGTTATACCTACAAGACTTGTTGGCGCTTCCTTTGATGGTAATACTTTAGACCCCAATTTTTGGGACTCTACTGCTTCTACAGGAGCTTCTGTATCACAGTCTGGTGTTCAGGTTACAATATCCTCGGGAACGAACAAGGGTTCTTTTGCAAAATTATATTCACATCGTAGAGCAAGGTATGTTTCAGCGGAATGTCAAAGATTCAGAACTGTGATACAACTCAGTGATACCACTACAACAACGAATGTTAAAAGATGGGGCATTGGATGGGGAGCAACGATGCCTACGATAACGGATGGTGCTTATTTTAAGATGGATGGGACTACCTTAAAAATAGAGACCTTAAAGGGTGGAGTACCATCCACAATAAGTTCAGGCTCTTTTAATGGAGTACTTGGTGCTACATATATCCCGGACACTACGGCAGTACCGTATGAAATTTATTGGACAAGCTTTAAGGCTTGGTTTACGATTAATGATACTTTATTGCATACGATAAACAGCACTGCTTGGGCCAATACTATGAACTACTATGTATACCTGGATAGCAGCAATAGTGGTACATCCCCAACAGCATTTAATTGCAGTATAGCTTCTATATCTCGATTGGGTGCTCTTTCTACTCAGCCTACTTCTTATTTTTCAGGTGCTACATCGGGTGTTGTATTAAAATATGGGACAGGCAATCTTCATTCTTTGACAGTTACAGGGATACCCGGGGCTACATCTACCAGTCAGGTAGGGTTATATGATAATACGGCTGCATCGGGTACGGTTATTTTTACTACAGGTTCTCTAAATACAGGTAACACAGCTAATAATTTTACGAGTAATTTCCCATTCACGATTGATTTTAAGGGAATTCCTTTTTTTAACGGATTAGATATGACTTGTACAAATTGTAGCGCTTTGGTAGTTTACGAATAATTTTGGAGAAATAACATGCCCTCATTAAAAATATACGATGGTACCAATTGGAATAGTATTCGAGGTGGAGCGGGTAATCCTGGAGCCACTGGGGTACAGGGTGTTCAAGGAAATACGGGTCCTTTGGGGGGTCCTGCCGGGTCTACAGGTTTTCAAGGAATTACCGGGGTCCAGGGAGCCACAGGTATTCAGGGGGCGACCGGAGTACAAGGAAATACGGGCATACAAGGGTCCACTGGAGTACAGGGAACGACTGGGGTTCAAGGAACGACCGGGGTTCAGGGTTCAACCGGGGTTCAAGGTTCAACGGGACCGGGAGCTACTGGGGTTCAGGGAACAACAGGAGTACAGGGCACGACTGGGGTTCAAGGGTCTACAGGAGTTCAGGGAGCGACCGGAGTCCAGGGCTCAACCGGGGTACAGGGAACGACTGGGGTGCAGGGCTCCACAGGAATTCAAGGGTCTACTGGAACAGGTTTAGGACTGACTGGGGTACAGGGCACGACTGGGATACAGGGCACGACCGGAATCCAAGGCTCAACGGGAGTTCAGGGCTCAACAGGGGTTCAAGGTTCAACCGGAGTTCAAGGCTCAACAGGAGTCCAGGGTTCAACAGGAATCCAAGGAGCTACTGGAACAGGTTTAGGATTGACTGGGGTTCAAGGCACGACCGGGGTTCAGGGCTCAACTGGAGTCCAAGGCTCAACAGGGATACAAGGGTCTACTGGCACAGGTTTAGGATTGACAGGAGTCCAGGGTACGACTGGGGTTCAAGGAGCCACAGGAGTTCAGGGAAACACAGGGGTACAGGGGACGACCGGGGTCCAAGGAGCGACCGGAGTTCAAGGCTCAACTGGAGTCCAGGGAAACACTGGGGTACAAGGACAAACTGGGGTTCAGGGAGCAACAGGAGTTAGAGGAGCAACTGGCATACAGGGCACGACTGGGGTTCAAGGTAGCACTGGAATACAGGGTTCTACGGGTATCCAGGGCTCAACCGGAGTAGGTCAGACTGGCGTTCAGGGGGCGACCGGAACAGGCTCTTCAGGGTCATCATACATATCAATAACTGTTGAGGGCCCGGATACGACAGAAAATATTCCATGGATATATTTACCAAGTGCTGTAACGGTATCGCAAATACATGCAGTAGTTAAGGGTACAGGCCCGTCCTGTACAATAGACCCTTATTGGACATCAAGTGTTGCTGCAGACCAAACACATTTTTTTGCTTCACCGACGGCTATTACGAGTACAACAACGGGACAGGACTTTACATCGATATCTAATGCATCCGTTACGGCAGGGTCGTGGATTATGTATCGTAATACAGACAGGTCCGGGTCACCCGTTACGGTCTCGGTAACAATGAAATACGCGTAATATACGGAGAATTAATTATGGCACAATTACTTTTGATTTCGGATATGACTTATCGAGAAGGGATTAATGAGATAGGAGACATTGTAGGTGTTTTTGATGATGACCATGTATTTTCGCCAGCAGAGATTGATTCTTTTACCATAAAGCAAGTAGATGAGTCAGTAGAAGATGTGTATGCAGAGCTAGACAATAAATCGCCGGATACTTCTGCTTTAACTCAGGAGCAAATACAAAGGGATGTGATTCGTCCTAAGTACGCTAACCAGGTTACTGATTTAGAGGTTACAAGCATTGCCGATTGTGCATCATGCAAGATAGCCGTAGTAGGAGAGTCTGCTGCACTTGTAAAGGTTAAACCAGTACTAGGAAAAACGCCAGTTGAAAAATCACCAGGAGTTTCTCCGTAATGGCTACGAATGTTTATTATTCTGTAGGTCAGAACTCAACGGACCATAAGACAGGTTCTCCTACGATTACAATAGCTTCGGGAGTAGCTACTTTTTCTGTTGCTCAGACAGCAACAAACATGGGTGTAGGTGATCGAGTAACTTACAATACAACAAGCATTTGCTATTTAGTTGCTAAAACATCGACAACGGTTTGGTCAGTTGTAACCGCTCTTGGAGTTGCCCCAGCAGATGTTTCTGGGCAGACAGTAAATTCCATTGCTCATGAGTATACTTCATTATCAGCAGCAGAAGCTGGCGCTCCAGATGCGGATCATATCAACAACACTTCTTTAGTTGCTGCTGATGTTGCTTTAAATATTCCTTGTTATTACGATTCAGCAGCAGACACTACGTACTGTGTTATTTCTGGGTGGACAGTTGGAGAAACGAATTGGATAAAAGTTTATACTCCATACAATACGTCTACAGAATGCAATCAATCTCAAAGACATAATGGAGCATGGTCTAATACTGCATACAGTATGGCCCCGACAACTCAGGTTCATACGCTTACCTTATCTCAAGATTTTATTAGAGTTGATGGATTACAGGTATCCACAACCACCTATAATGCTGAATATTTGAATGGTATATACATAAATGATGCAGGTAAGCCTGTAGCATGTCGTATAAGTAACAATATCGTAAAAGAGGGGAATGCTTCATCTGGTCGTAGGTATGGAATTTATATATCGAGTGAAGTTTATGCTGCTCTTCCGCATTATATATGGAATAATATTGTTTATGGATTTTCTGCCTCTGGAATTAATAACGGTGTCTCATCCGCTACATTAAAGTGTTATGTGTATAATAATACGATTGCGAACTGTGCCGTAAGTGGAATAGCATCTACCTATAGAACAACTTTATCATATAACAGTATAATCTATGGTTGTCCGGATGCTGTAGATGGTGATGCACTTGACCCTTCAAGTGATTATAATTCTACTGATATTAATGAAACAAGTACTCCTTGGGGAACCCATAGCCGTAAGAATCAAACGTTTTCATTTGTAAATGCAGCAGGAAATGATTTTAGACTGTTAAAAACAGATGTTGGTGCAAGGACTTATGGAACAGATCTTTCTGGAGATTTAAACCTACCGTTTTCTACGGATATTGCTAATAATAACAGAAAAGTTCAATGGGATATAGGTGCTTATCAGACACCAAAGACTGTTTACTATTCTGTAGGTCAGAACACAACTGATCATAAGACAGGCTCACCGAATGTAGTAATTGCATCAGGGGTTGCCACATTTGACGTAGCCCAGACAGCCACTAATCTTGGAGCAGGAGATAGGCTTACAGCTGGCGGAAATGTGTATTATCTATACTCTAAGGTTTCAACTACAGTATGGAATGTTGTAACAAAATTAGGAGTAATTCCAGCAGATTTGGCATCAACAGCCGTAACATCGATAGCTCACGAGTATACGTCTTTTTCCGCAGCAGAAGCAGGCGCTCCAGACGCTAACCATCTAAATACTTCTGATTTGGCTACAAATAACTTCATATTAGTTATCACATGCTATTATGATTCTGGCGAGGATACTAACGTGACAGATATTAATGGGTGGACAACGGATTCTACGAGGTATTTTGTTTTATATGTACCATATCTATCTACAGAATGCAATCAGTCTCAAAGACACGGTGGAGCATGGAGTTCATCTGCATATGTACTTAGCTATAATTCAACGCCTTATGTTTTATTAAATGCTGCAGAATTTACAGTAATTGATGGGATACAGCTTGCAAGTAGAAACGGTTCGCAGTACGGAGCCTTCGGAATACAAGATGCCAATTCTTCCACAGTTAGAAATTGCATTATTAAAGCTGAAATGACCAATATAATTTCCATAAGTTATGGAATAGCCTACTACGGTACAACGAATGCTTCTTATTACTATAACAATATTATATATGGATGGATATCCTCTGGAAATAGAGCGTGTGGGATTTTTTCTTCAACTTACGGTTCAAGTTATTTATACATATATAACAATACTGTTTATGGTTGTGGCGGCGCTGGAGATGTAAGAGGTGGGAATATTCTTATTGGCGCTACTATTACTGTAGCAAGAAATAATCTTATGCAGGCTCCAGCTTATGGAACTAATGATTTTTATTCTACTGGTGGGGCTGCATTAACAAGTTCAAATAATATAACGAGCGATGCTTCCAGCCCGGATACGGCATACCGTAGTAAAACGGTTACTTTTTCCAGTCAGCAGTCCGTTGATTATCGTTTAAGCCCCAAGGATTGCAACGCAAAAAATAAGGGCTATGACCTGTCTACGTTATTTACGACGGATATACAGAATAGAAAGAGACCTATAGGAAATTCATGGGATATCGGAGCCAGTGAGGCTAAAGCTAGAGTAAGAATAACTTCAGTTAGCCACTAAGTATAATGAAATAAATGAGTTACATTATATACGTAAGCAAAATTCGATTATAGGGTACCTAAACTTGATTATCTTCTAATATTTTATACCTATGTATAAATATCAAATATAAATAATATAACAAATTTTGGAGGGCCCCATGACTGATGTTTATTCTAGAGAATTGCTCGCTTTTGATGAAAAAATAGCACTGGCCGAATTGGAAGAATCCAAAGCAGCAGAACGAGTTAAAGAATTAAAATATCATAGGGCTCGATTCTGCATGGACTACTTTATAGAAGTACAAAAAGAACGGGAAAAACAGATGCAGGCCCAAAAACAAGCACAAGCACCAGAGGTAAAATAACGATGCCAGGTGATTTAAGAGACCCGGAATCTACGAACCCTTTCTATTATGATTCTAGGTACGAAGAACCTAAAAATCCATTCGAAGCCGGTGCCCCGGATACTGATAAGTATCTGCAATCTATAGCTATAGAACAAACTGGCTCCAGGCTCAATCAGGAAAAAATGGAGGCATTAAAACAAATCCTAAATGAAAAAGGCTTCTTTCATAGAAATATCGGGGACCAATCCTTTATAGATGAAGTAAAAAAACAGGTCAATGTTCTAAAAATGGCCCGGAGGATAATAAATGCCCGAATTAAATAATATGCTGGATAGTATACAAAAGAAAACGTCTGAAATAGAAAAATCTGTTAAAGACCTATTATCCGGGTATAATGACCTCTTTCGGGAAGGAGCACGTACTCTTAATGCAGAACGTTCTGCATCAAATGGGAACATGGAAGGACTTGAAGACTTCTATCGACTTATGCAAATAATACGTAGGAACCGGGATGTAGTCGGGTCCGTAAGTCTTGGAATTAAAAATATTAAAACAATGGATAAATTTAAATTCGTAGAGGAAGATGTGCCGAAGACCAAGAAATCCACGAAAACTCCACCAAAAACAGGAGCTACGGTTAGGACACCACATCCAGAAGGACCTTCTATGGATTTACAAAATATCCAAATACCTGAAACAGGGATGGTGACCAATGGCTAAACGAATGCGTGTTGTGACAGGGGATGAAAAACCATCCGTTAAAATTGTTGCATCCGATAATCCTAAAGTAAATAATCAGCTAACAGCAAATGAATTTCAAGCCCGGGTCAATGCTAAATACGCCACTACGACAACCATGGGCGCCCTGGGTATGAGAAGGTCAGCCGGCGATGTGATGGATAGTGGCGGTGGTTCATTCTATTCACCACAGTTATCTACGGACTTTTTAGAGAAACCACAGAATTTACGTGAAAGACGGGCCTTTTATCGGTTCTTCTATAACACCAATGAAATGGTAGGACGTGCCGTTGATATCCACTCCGAATTACCAATGTCTAAGCTCAGACTCGTACCACCTAAAGCTAAAAATCGGCACCAGGCAGCCTACGTTCAAAAGTTTTTTGAAGATATGTGCGAACGCATGAAATTGTTCGGGACTCTTATTGAAATAAGCCATGAATTTTATTTGATGGGTAATTGCCTATGCAAGTACGCGGAAGTAGGAATTCCTGGAGGATTTAAGAGGGCGGACCAAATAAATGTTGGTGACCTTGTTCTTACCCATATGGGTCGATACCGTAGGGTGCTAAAAACATGCGTTAGGCCATCGGATAAAATTTTAAATATTAAATGTTGGAAAGATTTTAGATGTATCCCTGTTACGGAAGAGCATCCTATTGAGATTTTAAGAGGGGGTGAATTTTTATTTGAGCAGGCTGAAAATATATCAGTTAAAGATTACATTAGGGTGTCTTATCCCACTGAAATTGAGGACACAAATAACATAAACTTTGAAATTCCAGAAAAATTCAGAAAAACGGAAACCGGGTATGAGTATACTGTGGAAATACCCCATCTTCGAAGTCCTATAGCTATCGATATTAGAAAAAAGTTATTGTCGTGGTTAGGCTCATTAACTGAACCCACTATCAGAACTAGAGAAGATATAGCTAATGATTTTAAAGTATCACAAGTAAACTTAAATGGAATCATACTTAATTTAGATAATGAATTAGAGGAGCCTTTTCATAAAAGAATAGGAGCCGTTGGATATCAAAAGGGGTCTCAGGTTATATGGTACCCAATAAAAGATATTCCAGAAGTTACAGATTCATACACCATGTATCGAAATCAGTCTTTTAATGCTATCGCTAGTATAAAGATTGATAATGATTTTGCTTATCTTGCTGGTTTCTGGTTAGGGGACGGTACCCTTGGAAGGGATAACAATAGAAATATATGGGGTCGTGGTTTATGGCAAATCTGTTTTTCAGAGAATGAGATAGAAAACATATCCCGTATAGAAAACATTTTAATTAAAATATTCGGTAAGGATGCTATAGTAAAGTGGTCCTGTAATACCATTGTTTTTATTAAGGTTATATCCAACCCAATATTTATTGAATGGTGGGCGAATAATTTTGGTGAAACATCATTTGGTACTAATAATAAACGAATCCCAGAATGGTTTAAAAAACTTCCAATCGAAAAATTAAAATATTTTTTAGCTGGACTTATTGACTCGGATGGGTGTGTATCTGTATCAGGCCCGAAGAGACATTGCGTAGTTAGCGCTACCATGGCTTCTAGGTCTATTATGGATTCTGTCAGAGACATAGCTTTGAAGTGCGGAATAGTAATAAGCTATAATGAAATAGATGAGAGAGAAGTAATATTACCCAATGGAAATAAGGATACATCAAGAAAGATGTATTCGATAATAGCGTCGGATGAAGAATCCTGTCTTATCTTTGCTGAATATTCTAACAAGGTAATACCAGAAGACGCTCATTTTTCGAATATGGATAAGTACTGGCAGAGGACGGATAACGGATTAGCTTTTAGAGTTAGGGGTATTACGGAAGAAGATTATAATGATTTGGTTTATAATTTTGAGGTGGAAGAAGACCACACATATCAAGTAGCCGGATTCAGTACCCATAATTGCTTCATCTTTTGTGAAAATAATGATATCTCCGGTTCTCCAGAAGAGATGTCCAGGATAAAGGAAGAATCAAGGCAAAAGTCCGAATTTTTAAAACAGAAATATGATATTAAAGATATAAATCCAGCCTATAAAGGATGGGGAAAACTTATAATTCTTCCACCGGACCAAGTCCGGGTTCGTAAACTTCCTTTAACGGACGCTGTGGCTATCGAGTATATGCCGGACCCTGAAACTAGAAAATTTCTTACATCGGATATACCCATTGACCCCTCTGACCCATCTAAAGGAATTAAAAGTGATGTGTCTGATGAACTTAGGGAAAAAGTCAGACAAAGTGGGACCATACCCATGGATACGGACCCCTACTCCGGGTCACATGTGTATCACCTTGCAAGAAAAAAATCACAATATGAACCCCTCGGAATATCTATTCTGGAACGATGCGTAAACACGCTTGTATATATGGATAAGCTTCGTCAGGCTCAAACTTCTATTGCATCCCGACATATGACCCCTATGAGAATTGTATGGGCTGAGGGTCTTAGTAATGACCAGGTGGATAATCTTCGTGAACAAGTAGATTTAGCCCTTATAGACCCTGATTTTAGTATCATAGCTAACTATGAAGTACACTGGGAAGAAATGGGCTCCCAAGGTCGTATCCTTGATTTAGAAGGAGAGTACACTGGATGTACCGACCGTCTCCTGGCCGGTTTAGGGATGACACGGGAGATACTGACTGGGGAAGGGTCGTATAGTGGAAGTCGTATCTCCCTGGAAATAATGAATACACAGTATTTATTGTTCCGGGAACGTATTCAGGAGTATGTAGAGAATTACTTATTTAAACCAGTAGCCAGGAAAAAAGGTTTTATTGAATACGATGACTACGGAAATGAAGTACTTATCTATCCTAAATTGTCCTTTACACGTCTGTCCATAAGAGATAATGAAACTTATTTTGATGCCGCTTTCCAGTTATACCAGAAGGGTTCCGTTTCGATTGACCTGATTCTGGATATCCTTAATATTGATTCGGACTCTACTAGGGAGAAAATTGAAAAAGACCTTTTGACAGTGAATGACTCAATGTTCAATGAAGTTATGCGTAACCTTTATACCAGTGCTGCAACGGCTCTGGTAGAGAAAACGGATGTCACTCAAAAACTGGCTGACTATCTGAAGTTGAAAATGACTGAAGAGACCCCGCCGCCGGAGGGTACCGCTCGATTCAGTTCTGAAGCCGGTACATTAGATAAAGACCACGCCATAAAGTTAGCAAAGTTAATGACTTATATGAAAAATAATCCGGCGGCATTGGATAAAATGTTTACTAACGGAGCTAATAATGCGAAAACCAATAAGTAATCTTATTAGGGACCTGGTCCTGGCTACTAAACCGGACGGAGAAATAAAGAAAATCCATCATCCGAGCCCGGATGTAAAACCACCCCGTCGTCAGTCGCCAATAAAAAACGTGACATCCAAACCGGAATATGCTAGAGAATATATGGAAGAGTACCGGGAAAATGGTAAGGATTATCAAAAGGTACCGGATGAAGTAAGGAAATTCCGGAGAGAGCAGAAGAAGCGCCTTAAAGAAAAGCTGAAATTATCTTTTAATAATTGGGAATAAACGATTTAAAATATCGTGAGGTTCATAATATGCCGAAAAAGCATGAGTTAGGACGAGATGTGCATAAATCCCTTGAGATTATGGATAAATTATCTGATAGTCTTAAAGAATTTTCAAATATGCCGTTGAAACGGGGTCTGCAGTCCAATAAAATAGCAGATGAGAAATTGGTTAAAATAATCAATGACGCTTCAGAAAAGGCCATATCTCTGCGAAATTCGATTGAGGATATAAAAGAGCAGGTGCATGCAGCGAAACCACCTAATAATAGTCGTTTCGCATCCAGAGTTGTGGCTAAATTTTTGGAAAGTCTTTAATAAACTTCTAATAACGGATATTGTTACTTATGAATATAATGGTCATAGTCCCAAAAGTAGTAAAGAGCTATCTGGCTCAATTTCCAGAAGTTACGCATAATGCCTACCCCTATTTCAATTTCGATAATCGTGTCGTAGAGGAAAGGGTAGACCGGGGAGACTATAAAGCTCCCTATAAAGTGGCGGATGACTTCGTGGATGCTGATTACGATTCCCTGGTGAAATACGCACAAACCATTGTAAATCCTATACTTGCAAAATATAGTTCCAAAGTAGCCCATGAAGACGCAATGAATATGGCTATTAAATCTTTTTCAAATGGGCTATTTGATGGAAAAGTTAATGCCAATCGGTTTGAAGTCCTAGTGAATTCCATGGAAAAGGTGAAAACGGCCGGCAAGAAGAAATCAGAACCTAAGGAACCCGTTATAAAACCCCACATACTTAAGCAACTCGGTTTAAAACCAGGGGATGTTCCAAGGAAACAACAGATTTTACAAAAAGTTCAAAAAGGTGTCCCCCATCTCGTGAAAACGGATAAGGGTACCATAGTTAAGAAATAAATACCCCTAAAAGGAGGCCCTAAATGGCACTTAAGAATGCTGCCCAGTACACAGAGCAACTTGATAAAATTGCTGAAGATGTACAGCAATTCAGCCCGGAAATTGCTCTCATGATCGATAAAGTCGCTGACGTTATCGAAGGCAAAAAGGACGCATCTACGTTGAAATTCGACGCGGATGAAGCCCGTTATATGGCTAATCGTTTCAACATGAATGTTCGCAAACGTGAAGCTGATGAGCCCTTCATGGACCAATATAATAAGAGCAACTTTGAACAGGTCATCACTGTTAAAAAGAATCCGACTCCTATTAAAACAGCCGCGGCCCCTTATCAAAAAATGACAGCGGATGATGCTGCAGAAGAAGCGAAAGAAAAAAAAGAAACAGACAAAGAATAAACAAACCGTGTCGGGGGCTTTTTTAACCGAAAGCCCCCACTCTATCTGGAGGCCTATCAATGCACGCTTTGTATCCAATGATGGCCGACGCGGTAAATTTTAACGTCGGGGACTGTGTACGTAAATTCATCAGTGAAAGAGCCGTAACACCGTATGCCGGCGTGGTAACACATGTCGTACCTGCTACACAGAAAGTATGGGTACAATGGCCAACCGAAAATTCCCAAGAAAGTCCTGAACTCCTTATTAAAGTAAACCCATTTATTTTCGGAATGCCCACTGTAAAACAGGATTCAGGTTATAGCTCATGGGAAAAAACTCTGTCTGAAAAAATGCAGGGTCATCTTCCTAAACGTATTGCATCCGAATCCATGGCAATCCGTATCGCTAGTACATTCGCTACAAAAATAATCGGACATTTGATTGATGATATCAGCGGATGCAAAAAAGAGAATATGACGGACATTCAAGCTTATAATCGTGTGTACGAAAAATATTCAACTGTATGTTCCGACCATATCCTAAAGACTTCAATTACAAAGATTTATAAGGGAGAATAATCCTATGTATGTTCATAAATATTCAGATGGTGAGGATATTTTTTTTAGGATATCAAAAGGCTCCGGTAAACCGTCGAAAACTGTCACACTTTCAATAAATGACTGGAAAGGTAAAGTTTCTGAAAATGCAGGGAATGTCGGCCGTGCTATTTCTTTCCTGAAAGATGCCCCGTGGAGTGTGAAAGAGGAAGAAGTAAAAGAAGAGAAGAAGGAACCCAAAGAGGCCCATATAGCTCATATCGTGTCATATCTGGATAAAATGGCCGAAGATATCCAGGCCCAGGACCCGGTCATAGCTATGGCCATTGATAAAATCAGTACAACACTTGAAAAAATATAGGTAAAAAATTAATGGCAATGTTCCGAAACGGTTCGGCCTCCGTGGTCGAATCTAATGTAAAAGAAAACAACTGGTTAGAAAAAAAGTGCCTCTGTGGCAATTTTTGTTTTAAGGATACGTCTAAACAAGCATGCAAAACAGCATCCTGCCCGGTTAAAGTAGCACGAAACGTCTTTGCAAAATACTCTCCTACTAAATACCTCCTTAGCCATTGCACAATAATCGCTGCCGTCGACGTAGATGAAGCAAAGGATAAAACGGCTAAGTATAAAGACTATTTAATAAAACCAGAATATTCTCAATTTGTAAATAATAATGGGGACGCATGGACCAAGAAAATGCTGGCCTCATGCTATAGGTCATTTATCGGGGCAAATAATTATTGCTTTCCGGCTGGAACTAGGATTTTAATGTCAGATGGTACCTATAAAAATATTGAATTGATTCATGAAGGTGATAAAGTAATAAATCGTAATGGTGAAATTGCTAAAGTCTTACAGACCGTGTCTCATACAGCAGACGGTCTATTAGAAATAGAATCTACAAATATTCTTTCTCGAAGTTTATTCGTAACTAAGGAGCATCCTTTCTGGGTTTATAAAGCAAGAAAAACATGTCCAAAAACTGGTAGACCTAATTTTTTCAATGCTGATGTGAATTTCTCTAACCTTAATAATTGGATAGGTTTCTCCACGGGTGTACACAAGAAAAAAGGGGAGTCTTTTCCTTGCGGAATTACACCCGATTGGGTAGAAGCATCTAAATTGGACCCTAAAAGGGATTTTTTTACACACCCCGTTTCTTTAATAGAAATTCCTAATACTGAAATAAATGAAAACAGGGCAGAATTAATTGGATGGTTCATTGCAGAAGGTTCCTATATGAGTACCAATAAATTCTGTGAAGAAGATGAATCCGGGATAGTTTTTAATCTTGGTAACGATGAAGTTCCTGTGGCTGACCGATTATCGGACCTTCTTATTAAAGAATTTGGTAATTTATTAAGAGTGGATTGTAAACCTAGGTTATATGAAGCTGAATCTGGGTCGTATTGCTTATACTTGAGTAATATAGAAGTTGCTAAGTTTTTTATGAGGTGGTGTGGAAAATATGCATGGGGAAAAAGAATGCCAGAGGAAGCTATGTGGCTTCCTAAAAATCTTCAAGCAATTATAATAAAATCATGCTTGAAAGGGGACGGATGTGGAACTATTGACTCCCGTGGGTATGGTATTGAAATAAAATCACAATATATTATTCAGCAATTAAACTGGATGTCATGGAGATTAGGTCTACTTCCAACATATAGAGAAACAGGTGTATTGCCTAGATATACTGATTGTGAAATTGTAAATGGATATGAGGTATATACCGACCCTATTACTAATAAAAAATCCAGACCAGGATATATTTTAAGATTTACGGTGGATGACTCTAAAAAATTAAATACTATAGTTAATGAATTAGATGCTGAAATTTCAAAAAGGGTTTCGAAAAGGGCTTCACATATATTTTATGATAATAATAATAGCTGGATAGTTTCAAAAATTGATAAAATTAGTACAACGGATGTATCTTGCGAAGTTCATAATATTCAGGTTGAAGGAGATAATTCTTACATAGCTGAAGGAGTTGTAGTACATAACTGCGAGCATGTACAAATCCCAGAATTATCGAAAGGAAAAGTCGTTGATGCTGTTCTTCGAGAAGTTCCTATTGGTAAAGATAAACAAGGAAATGACCTCACTACATATTATGTTGATATCCTTGTAGCTACAGATAGAAAGCATGAAGAACTCGTAAATAAAATATCGTCCGGCCAGCTGAAAACTTTGAGCATGGGCTGCACAATCCAGTTTTCCCAATGTTCTAAGTGTGGTAATATAGCCAAGGATGAAACTGAAGCTTGTCAGCATGTCCGGTATGAAAAAAATAGCACGTTCTATGATAACGACGGAACTCCGAGAAAAGTTGCAGAACTCTGCGGGCATGCCTCATTAGAAGACTCGGTAAAATTTGTAGATGCATCATGGGTCGCTAACCCTGCTTTTACAGGCGCGGTTATTCGAAATGTTATCGAACCACCAAAAGATATCCAGGCAAAAATAGAATCGGCAAATAAAAAAGAAACTTATCTGTTTAAAGAAGGGGAGTTCCTTAAAGCAGCCTCAGCACTAATAGCTGCTGACCCTGAGCCACCGGAGGATGAACCGGCTACAACAACAGATGAACTTAAACCACCAGAAGATAAAACACCTGATGCACCGGTTGATGCTCCTGCTGATGAACCAGTAACTGAGGAAGAAGCCCCGGCCGAAGGTGACGTAAATACTTGGAAACAACAGATTAAGCAAAAAATAATGAATGAACTCGGGGAAGAAATAGCACAAGAATTCTCCGGGGAATCCGATGACCTTCGTCCATCAGAACTCGAAACCCTGGACGAAAGTCTTATTCAGCCCACAGCTGGAAAAATTCTCAAAAAAATGGGAAAAGTAAAACGAAATTGGGACCTGTTCCTCAAAAAAACAGCAGGAAATCTTAACTCCAATGATTTTAACAGGTTACGTCATGGTACCTATATCATGCTCACAAGCAGTGACCTGACGGAACTGGCAAAATATGGATATAACCGTAGGGAATTCCTTGCAGTCATGTCCTATTTAGACGAGTGCACTACAAAACCTATGGCATTACCTTTAAAACGAGTCATCGCCAGTATGAACGGGACAGAAGGTAAGAATCCATTGGAGCTCTTAACCAGTCTTGTAAATAAAATAGGTCGGAAATTAACAAAAAAAGAGGCTATGAAGTCAATTTCATGGCTAAAATTAATGGATTCATATAAGGAATAATTCTAAGTTCAACAGTTTCAATTTGATAATCTTTTAATAATTGGAAAAAGGTACTGAAGAACGAGAATAAAACATAACCCTAAGGAGGTTTAGATGGCACGTAATAGACTCAGTTGGGATGCGGAAAAAGTGGCAAGCATTGAAAAGCAGGCCGACCCGTATACCATGAACCAGAATCACGCCAATAACCCGGTAGAAAAGTATAAAAACTGGGATACCGAAACAGGCGGAGAAGGTGTTGATACAAAAACACCATGGAAAGGTGAAGGCCGTACTGAAACAGGTCATCCCTCCCCGGAACGTCAGGCTGTAATGGCCGCCAGGAAACTGGAAGACAAAGCCATTAAATGTATCACCATCGCACAAAGAATGCTTCCTGGTGCATCTGATTCCATCGTTGAAGAACAGGCAACGGACCTTATGCATATGCCAGAAACAGCAATTCTTTCGACTCTGAATCGTCAAGCTTCACTGGCTGAAGTATTAGCCGGTAAAGAAAAAGAAGAGGAAGAAGTCGAAGAAGCTAAAGAAGCTGCTAAAAAAGAAGTGGCTCCTGAAATGAAACCGGAAGTCGAAGAAGCTAAAGAAGCCAAAAAAGAAGTGGCTCCTGAAGTGAAACCGGAAGTCGAAGAAGTTAAAGAAGCTGCTAAAAAAGAAGTAGCTCCTGAAGTGAAACCGGAAGTCGAAGAAGCTAAAGAAGCCAAAAAAGAAATGGCTCCTGAAGTGAAACCGGAAGTCGAAGAAGCTAAAGAAGCCGGCGATATGCTCGATGTGATTTTTGATAATGTAGAAAAAACTGGAGCAAAGAAACTCAGTGGACTTGTCAAACAGGCCTCCACAGGGGACGATACCCTGAATGGTCTGTGGGATTCTCCACCCGATGTTTCTAAAGCTTTTAAATAATAAACGTCGCATTAATAAATGCGATAATTAGTAACTTTTGAGGAGGTGAAATTCAAACATGGGTTCAAATCTTCCAGTCCCTAACACTCATTGTGAAGTTCTGTATCGTCAAACCTATAATACCCTCGGTGGTATCGTAGCGCGTGACCTTACTCAGGACAATCGCGTGGGTAACGCCCAGAAAGTAGCCAACACCCGCCTGAACGATAAGACCAATAAAGGTATTCTCGCAGGGTCGTGTGTGGCAGTTGTTGGAAGCGGACTTATCGGACCTGCATCCACATCTGCAGACGGCACATTCGTCAACAAAGTAGTTGGCATAGCCGTTAATGATGCTGTGGGCAATCCTTTCGAGTCTAGTTCCGCAGTCGCAAGCCAGAAGGTCGTGTATATGCATGGTACTGGTACAGTATTTAGCACCGACATATATGAAACTTATGACGCCGCAACAGGCGCATCGGCTCTCAATTATGCTTATGGTGATTTACTGTATGCGTCTCAAAACGGCCTGTTAACAAAAACTGATACGTCCATGGGAACTGTGGTGGTTGGTATAGTGTTGACCGCGCCTGCAGCAGGCAACAACTACTATATGACCGTCCAAATGAGAATTTAAGGAGGTGAGTCTTTCAATGTCAGATGTTACAAATGATGTAAAACAGCAGATTATTAGCGATTATATCAAG
>Ga0209777_10001256_pt1 | contig 37796 bp, 33 predicted proteins | sample FrelakmetHBP12HB_FD_187147 | JGI IMG/M metagenome (GOLD analysis project Ga0209777, IMG submission 187147) | Freshwater lake sediment microbial communities from the University of Notre Dame, USA, for methane emissions studies -HBP12 HB (SPAdes)... | ecosystem: Environmental > Aquatic >...
GACCGTCTGTTCCGGCAGGCGCTGACGCGCCTGGTCGAGGAGGAGCTTCCAGGTTTCCTTCGCCGACTGCTCCATCAAGGCATCGCTGGGGTGAGGCGGGAGGTCAAAGGGCGACCGAACGTACGTCTCCAATGTGGAAAAGTCAACCTTGCCTCAAGTCCGTGTGGTGGGTAGGTTTTCTGGCTCTTTGGAGGCCTGAACGTGAAACCAAGTTATCGGCCGCGGAACCGTAAGCGCATTAACAAGCACGGCTTCCGCGCACGTATGTCGACGCGGTGGGGGCGCGAGACCCTGTCGCGGCGCCGTAAGAAGGGCCGCAAGCAACTGGTTGTGCAGCTCCCGTCCAAGCACCGGGGCGCCTGACGGCCGAAGCGCTGCCGAGGTCGTTTCGCATCACGCGCGCCGCGGAGCTTCGCGCGCTAGTGACACAGGGGAAGCGCCGTCGAACCGATCATCTCGATCTGTTCACGCGGCCTTCCCCTGTCGGGCATTCACGACTGGCGGTGGTGGTCCCCCGGCACGCGCATACTGCGGTGCGCCGCAATCAGTTGCGCCGCCGCCTCCGGGAGATCGGCCGCCGTCACGTCCTGCCGGCGCTCGAGACGCCGACGGACACCCTTATCCGTGCCAGGCCCGGGGCGTACGATGCGCCGTTCGAGCGCCTGCGGCTGGAGATTGTCGCCGCCCTATGTCCGTCGTCGCGCGCCTCGTCGTCCTGCTGATCCGCGGCTACCAGGTCACGCTGTCGCCGCTGCTCCCTTCGGCGTGCCGCTATCAGCCGACGTGCTCGTACTACGCGCTGGAGGCCGTCGAGCGGTTCGGAGCGCTCAAGGGAAGCTGGCTTGGCGCGAAGCGCATCGCGCGGTGTCACCCCTTCCATCCGGGCGGCTATGACCCGGTTCCCTGAGGTCTGATGGACCGGCGACTGATCCTTGCCATCGCGCTGATGATCGTGGTGGCGGTGCTTCCTTCACTGTTCATGAAGCAGCCGCCGAGGCGCCTCGCCGCCAGCCGGCCCGCGGCGGCTGAGAGCGTCTCAACCGCCGGGCAGCCGCCCGTGGCGGCGCCGGCCTCGTTGGTCGCCGCAGCTGCGGTCCCGGCACCTGGCCCGGCGTCGGCGGGCGCAACCACCGTCCCCGCGGACACCGTGACTGTCACCACGCCGCGGGCGTCGTACCGGTTCACCACCCTCGGCGCGGCCCTCGAGTCCGCGACCCTGCCTGGCATGCGCTCCTTCCGCGATCGCGGCGCAGTGAACCTGGTCCGCCCCGGTGACCGCCTGCTGACCTACCGGCTGGTGGTCGGCACCGATACGCTGCGCTTCGACAGCCTCCCCTTCGCCGCGACGCACGCCGCCGACGGGGCGGCGTTCGCCGCGACGCGGGGCTCGCTCCGGCTCGACGTCGCGTACGCGCGGACCGCAGGCCGGAACTACGAGCTCGACGCGGCCGGCACAGTGGAGGGGCTCGAAGGGCGGGGCGCACTGCTCCTGATCGGGATGGGCACCGGTATCGCCAACGTCGAGGCCGACAGCCTCGACAACTTCCGCCGCTACGGGGTCGTCGGGCGCAGCGATCAGCCGGAAGAGAAGGCGTTCTCGAAGGTGGCGCCCGGTGAAGTGGCGGCGCTCGAGGGCCCTTTCGACTGGGTCGCGGTCAAGTCGAAGTACTTCATCGCGGCGCTCCTCTCGGGCGATACCGCGCGGCGCGAGTTCGGCGGCGCGGTGCTCATCGGGGGGCCGCGCCCGGGCCGGGTAGCGACCCACGCGCAGACCTGGGTGACGCGCGCCATCGGTGCCGATGGGCGGTTCCGCTTCCAGCTCTACCTGGGGCCCCAGGAATACCGGGAGATCCACCCGATCGGCCGACAACTCGACAAGGCGTCGCCCTACGGATGGATCTTCAAGCCGATCGTGATGCCGGTCTCGGTGTGGATCACCCAACTACTGCTCTGGATGCACCAGTTCCTGCATCTCGGTTACGGCTTCGTGCTCATCCTCTTCGGCATCCTGGTGCGGCTGCTCCTGTGGCCGTTGAACCAGAAGGCGATGATGAGCTCGGTGGCGATGCAAGCGGTGCAGCCGCTGATGAAGGACATCCAGACGCGCTACAAGGACGACCCGACGCGGCTGCAACAGGAGATGATGAAGCTGTACAAGGAGCACAAGGTCAACCCGCTCGGCGGGTGCCTGCCAATGCTGCTCCCCTTCCCGATCCTCCTGGCGCTCTTCTTCGTGTTCGCGAACACCATCGAGTTCCGCGGGGTGCCGTTCCTGTGGCTCCCCGACCTCTCGCAGCGCGATCCCTACTACATCATCCCCGTGGTGATGGGCGCGTCGATGTGGGCGCTCTCGAAGCTGGGGCAGATGGGGATGCCGCCGAACCCGCAGGCGAAGATGATGACGACGGTCATGCCGATCATGATGACCGTGCTGTTCCTGAACTTCGCATCGGGGCTGAACCTGTACTACGCGGTGTCGAACCTGATCAGCCTCCCGCAGCAGTACATCATCAACCAGGCGCGGATGCGGGAGATGGAGCGGCGCAGAGGGAAGAGCTAGGCGCCGCGCTCCTTGCCGCCGGTGGCGGCGCGCCACACCTCGTCGGCCAGCCATTCGAGCCGCTCCTCGGCGTACTCGAGGTCCTGCCGGCTGAGCCCCCCCACGTTGCGGGCGACGTAGCGGACGTGCTCCACTAGTTCGTCGAGCACCTCCCGCAGCTCGCGGTTCGCCCGGCGCTCGGACTTCGGCCCACTCATGCGCTCTCCGCCTGTTCGGGTGCGTGCCGCGCCTCCGCGGCCTGGAACTCCGCGGGGGTTGCGCGCACCGCGGCCGCGACCCCGCGCTCGGCGACCAGCGCCTCCGCCAGGCGTGCCCCGATGTAATAGCCCGACCGCTCGGGGAGGACACGGCCCTTCACGAGGCGCGCCGCAGGGCTCATCCCGCCGCTCAGGTACCGCAGGCGCAGGCCGAGGCCCGCGCGGTCGAGGTCCGCTTCCACCGCCCGCAGCAGGAACGTCTCCGACTCCCGCATCCGCCGGTACTGCCGGCGGCTGAAGCCGAAGTAGTCCTCGTCCGACAGGCCCGGCGACGCCGCGCGCGCGGCGTGGACCGCGACCCCCTCGTTGAGCAGCAGCTCCCGCAGCGGCGCGCGGCTGCCGGTCTCCCAGTAGTCGTAGGAGCCCCCCGCCTCGGCGACGAGCGCGCGCAGCGGAGCGCGGCTGGTCGGCGAGGTGTAGCGGACCGCGTGGGCCACCTCGTGCGCGACCCACAGCGGCAGTTGCGTGACGGGAAGGCCGAGACCGAAGGTGCCGGGGTTGGTCAGCCCCGTGAAGTGCTCGATACAGAGGACCGCGACGCCCCGCCCCCCGATCACGAGCTCCGCCGCGTTCGCGGCCCCGACCCCCACGGTGAGATAGATGTCCACCTCGGTGTCGAGTTCGAGCACCGCCGCCGCCCGATCGAGCGCCTCGGCGGCGAGCCGCTCCAGGTCCGTCGACGCGAGGAGCCGCGCCAGGTCGCGCCGGTCCGCCGCGAGCGCGCCGCGGATCACCTGCTCGGCGTGCGGCGAGTCGAGGTCGAGGACGTAGTTGTGCCAGTAGGCGGCGAGCACCGCCTCGTGGCGGCGGAGGTAGTCGTGGTACGCCTCGAGCGGCGCCGGCGACGCGCAGACGAAGAGGAACTCGGGGACGAGGTTGATGATCATCGCAGCAGCCGCCCCAATTTGGGTGTGCCGCGCGCGCACCACAAGAGAGTCAGCGCAGCTCGAAAACCAGCGTGGCGCTGGCGGCGTGTTGGCGGGCGATCGCGTCGTGAACCCACAGTTGCAGCCGGTAGCGTCCGGGCGCGAGGCGGCCGGGGTCGATGACGAGAGACTCGATGGAGGTGCTCTGCGCCGGCTGGTCGCGGCGGAACTGCACTGTGGTGAGCCGTTCCGCGGCTGCGCGGGCGCCGGCGCCGGCCACTGCGCGCTCGAACCGGTACTCCGCGTCGTAGCGGGACCGGCCGTCCACGGTGGCGAGCCCGTACACCTCCGCGTACACCCGCAGCGGCCGGTTGCGCGCCATCCGCAGCCGGGCGGGCGCGAGGGCCACCAGCGCGGAGCGTACGGCGGGCGCGTCGCGGTCGATGACCAGCAGGTCGGAGACGGCGAGGGAGTCGCCTGTGAACGGAGGCAGCGTGATGGCGCGGCGGACGCGCGCGATGCTGTCGCCTCGGGACGCGTCGATGGCGAAGAGGTAGCGGCCCGCGGCCGCGGCGAGGCGGAGCGGGATGCCGGTGGCGGAGTCGCGCGCGACCTCGCGCCCCTCGGCGTCGGTCAGCACGGCGATCGCGGCGGTGGAGTCGGGGCGGACCACGAACTCCGTCTCCCAGCGGGTGGTGCCGCGGAAGGCCGCCGTCCAGTAGGCGAGGTCGAGCGTCTCGGGGCCGCTCGGGCGATCGGTGGCGAGGAGCCAGCGCGCCGCCCGCATCTCACCGCTGGCGATCGGGGCCAGGAGTGCATCGCCCGTCCCGCGGTGGCGCCCCAGGAATGAGACTTGGAGCACGCCTTCCTTCAAGCGATAGCGCCACGTCTCCTCAGCCACGCCACAGCGGGCCCGTTCGTCCGGCTCCCCGTACCGGACGAAGATCCGACCGCGGTCATCGAGGCCGTCCTCCAGGTTCAGCGTCTCCTCCGTATCGGCGGGCGCCGCCGCAGGAACCATGGGCACGCGGACGTCGATGCGCGACGGGCTCGCCTCGCGCAGGCAGTCGGCGCCCTCCCCGACACCATCGGCCTTCACTTCGCCGATGGGCTGGAGACCACGATACGTGCGAGAGTGGAAATAGAGCGAGTTCGGATGGAGGAGGGGGTACGCGCGGCGCGCCTCGCGCAGACGCCGGAAGTGCTCGCCGATGCGTCCGTTGAGCGCCGCGCGGAGGTCGGGCCGGCGGAAAGCCCAGAAGCGCCGGAAGAAGGCGGTGTGCCCGCCGGGCGGCGTCCGCCCCCAGGTCTGTCGTTCACCAGGGGACGCGGTGCTGCGCACCTGTCGCCAGAGCACGGCGTCGGTGTCAGCGGCCGCGCGGAGGAGCGCCGCCTCGTAGACCGGCTCCGCCGCAGCGTCGAGCCCCATCTCATAGAGCAACTGCGCGAGGAGGGCGCGCGGCGCCGGATCGGGCGGCGCGCGCGCGATCAGTCCTTCGAGGATCGGCCGGGCTTCGTCGTATTCCCCCAACTCGATCAGGAGCTGGCTGCGCCAGAGGTCCGCAGCGGACTCCCCTGTGTGCCGGGCGAGCGCCGCGACGCCGGCGCGCCGCTCATTCTCGCCGCGGTAGAGGCCGAGCCAGAGGCTCCACGCGTCGCGGTACCCCGGCTCGAGCGCGAGGACGCGAGTCAGGCCCCGCCGTGAGATCCACTCACCGTCGTCACCGCGCAAGGCGATGCCGACCTGGCCGAGGTAGTAGAAGGGCTCGGGGTTGTCGGGATCGAGTTCGCCCGCACGGGTGAGGAAGGTGTCGGCCTGCCATCGCCCGAACACCGGCCACACCAGCCAGATGCGGCCGAGGAGCGTGAGCACGCGGGCGTTGTCCGGGCGCGCCTGGTCCAGGCGTTCCGCGATGCGGCGTGCGGCCCGCAGGTCGCCGGCGGCGAACAGGGACTCCGCGCGAACAAGAGGCGGGTCGGGCTGGGTGGCCTGGAGTGCAAGGGCGAGCGCGAGGCCGAGCGTAGGACGCCCTCAGTTCTCCTGCTGGAAGCGGCGGCTCATCGCGTCGAGGAAGCGGCGTTCTTCGGTGGTCAAGCTCGCCAAGCCGCCGGCGGAGATCTTGTCGAGCACGCGGTCCACCTCGGCGAGCGTCGCGGCGTTGTCGCCGTGATGCGCTTGCTGACGGGACGGCGCGGCGCGGCGGGCGGCCGCGGCCGACGGATGCACGAGCACCGCGCTCCCTTCGCCGCGGGGCGCGTGGCGGCGCGGCAACCGCAGGAGGTCGGCGCCGCGCAGGTAGAGCAGGGCGGCGGCGAATCCGCCGAGGTGCGCCAGATGCGCGACCCCGTCGTGCACGCCGAGGAGGCCGGCGCAGAGCGACATCGCGGCGAGGAAGACAACCAGCCACTTCGCGCGGATCGGGAAGGGCAGCGGGAACACCAGTATCGGTGCGTCGGGCCACTCGAGGACGAAGGCGAGCATCACCCCGAACACCGCGGCGGACGCGCCGATGATGACGCCGTCGCCCGTGAGCGTGGCGAAGGCCAGCGACAGCGCCGCCCCGCCGAGGGCCGCGATGACGTACAGCCGGATGAACCGCGCGCCACCGAGGCGCCCTTCCACTGGCGGGCCGAACATGAACAGGGCCACCATGTTGAAGAGCAGGTGCAGGAACGAGCCGTGGAGGAACGCGTAGGTCAGCGGACTCCACGGGTGGCGGGCGAGCAGGTCGGGGGCGAAGCCGAACGTCTCCACGAACCACGGGCTCGTGAAGACCGTGAGCTGCAGCAGGTACACGCCGCTCGTGACGATGAGCAGGCGCCGGACCCAGCGGGTCAGCGCGAACGGCATGGGGTCCACGGGACGGCGGTCACGACGGGAGATATCCCTCGGTTCAGCGCTTTGTTCCGCGGGCCCCGAGCGCGAGCCGGCAGATCGTCTCGCACAGGACAGGGAAAGCCATCCCCGCGGCCCGGGCGGCCTTGGGGATCAGGCTGTTCGCCGTGAGGCCCGGCAGGGTGTTGGCTTCCAGGACGAAGATCGCCCCGCTGACGTCCACCCGGAAGTCGATGCGGCTGTAGCCGCCGAGCTTCAGCGCGCGGTGCGCGCGGAGGGCGGCATCCTGCAGCTGGATCGCGAGGGCCGCCGCGATCGGAGCGGGCGCGATCTCGTCGGCCATGCCGGGCGTGTACTTGCACTCGTAGTCGAAGAGCTCGTGCTTGGGGCGGATCTCGACGACCGGGAGCGCCTCCCCGCCGAGGATGCCGACGGTGTACTCCGGGCCGTCGATGAAGCCCTCGATCATCACCTCATCGTCGTATCGAGCGGCGAGCGCGACCGCCTTCGCGAGGTCCCGGCCGCGGCGGACCAGCGTCATCCCCACCGAGGAGCCCTGCTTCGACGGCTTCACCACGCACGGGAAGCCGGCGGACGCCTTCACCTGGTCCGCGGTCGCCGGCGTCATCACCCACGGGGCGCCGGCGATGCCGTGGTCGCGGAGGATGCGCTTGGAGAGGTCCTTGTCCATCGCGAGGGCGGACGCGAGGTGACCGCTGCCGGTGTACGGCACGCCGAGGATGTCGAGGACCGCCTGGAGCGAACCGTCCTCGCCGCGGCCGCCGTGCAGCGCGAGGAACAGCACCTCAGCATCTCGGACGGCGGGGATCTCCCCCAGCCCCGAGCCGAGCATCCCGCGCTCCAGTTCCCGCAGGCGCTCGAGGGGTGGCGGCTCCCGGCCCACTCCCCCTGGAAGGAGGGCGTCCTCGTGCTCCGGGGGGACGAAACCCGCCGCGAGGTCCACCACGCTGACCGTGTGCCGGCGCTCGCGCAGGGCGTGTGCCACCTGGAGCCCGGATGCGAGCGCGACGTCGCGCTCGGCCGAGGTTCCCCCCGTCAGGACCGTGATCCTCATCGGATTGCCGCCACGTGCCGCAGCACGTCGTATCGGGTGATGATGCCGGCCAGCGCGCCCCCGTGCCGCACCAGCACCGCGGTGGACTCGCTCGCCAGGAGCGGCAGCAGTCGCTCGATCGGCAGGGCCGAGTCCACGACCGGGAACGGGGGCCGCATCACCTCGGCCACCCGGCGCTCGAGCAGCGCCCTGTCCCCGAGCACCCGGGCCATGAGCGGCTCCTCGCTCAACGACCCGACGCAGTCGGCGCCGTTGAGGACGGGGATCTCCGAGATGCTGTACGTCGCCATCAGGTTCAGCGCTTGGCGTACCGCGGCCGCCGGCGCCACCGACACGATCGGCGGGAGCCCCGCCGCCCGCTCGGCGAGGAGGCCCGCCGCCGTCACCCGCGCCGGCTCGAGGAGCTGGTTCTCCCGCATCCACTCGTCGTCGAAGACCTTCGAGAGATAGCGCTCGCCGGTGTCACAGAGCACCGTGACCACCAGCGCCGCCGGGTCGTCGGCGCGGCGCGCCACCTCGAGGGCGGCGTGCACGTTGAGCCCGGCCGACCCGCCGACGAAGATCCCTTCCTCCCGCGTCAGGCGTCGCGCCATCCGGAAGGCGTCGGCGTCGCTCACCGCCAGGAACTCGTCGATCACGTCGAAGTGCAGCGAGGTGGGGATCTTATCGCCGCCGATCCCTTCCACCTTGTACGGGAAGCCCTCCGTCTTCGCATGGCTCCGCGCGTACTCGGCGTAGATCGAGCCCACCGGGTCGGGGGCGATGACCCGCACCGCCGGGTTCCGCTCCTTGAGGTAGCGTCCCACGCCCGAGACCGTGCCGCCGGTGCCCGGGGAGCAGACGAAGTGGGTGACCCTGCCGTCGGTGCCCTCCCAGATCTCCGGCCCGGTCGTGTGGTAATGCGTCTCGGGGTTCACCGGGTTGAAGTGCTGGTTGGCCAGCACCGCTCCCGGCGTCGCGGCGGCGATCGCCTTCGCCTTGTTGACGTAGTACTCGGGATGGTCGGTGGGCACGGCGGTGGGCACCACGATCACCTCGGCGCCGTACGCCCGCAGCAGCCGGATCTTCTCGCTCGACATCTTGTCGGGGATCGTGAAGATGCAGCGGTAGCCCTTGAGCGCTGCGGCGATCGCGAGCCCGATGCCGGTGTTCCCGCTGGTGCCCTCGACGATCACGCCGCCCGGCTTGAGGTCGCCGGAGCGCTCCAAGGCCTCGATGATGGCGACGCCGATGCGGTCCTTCACTGAGCCGCCGGGGTTCATCTGCTCCGCCTTGCCGAGCACGGGCGTGCGGATCCCCTTCGTCACCCGCGAGAGGCGGATGAGGGGCGTGCCCCCGATCGCCTCGAGGATGCTGTCGATCGGCCCGATGCCGCGGCTCACGGCCGGGAGCCTCCCTGGGGAGCCGACAGGAGCCGGAAGATGACCGGCTGGTAGAATGCCATCCCCACCGGGGCCCCGTTGCGGCGGGCCGGGGCGAAGCGTAGATCGGCCGAACCGCGGACGGCGGCGGAGTCGAACGCCGGCGCTCCCGAGGAGGAGGCGATGCGCGTGGAGTCGGCGACCACCTTTCCCTGCGCGTCCACGAACAGGCGCAGGCGGACCTCGCCCTCGACCCCCTGGTCGAAGAGGTCGGCGGGGTACTGGAACGGCGACTCGCCGTTGGTGACGACGGGCATCTCGGTGTCCAGCTTCGCGTCGGCGCCGGAGTTGCCGCCGCGTCCGCACGCCGCCAGCGCGGCCGCCACGGCCAGCGTTGTCGCGCGCCTCACGCGTCGTCCTCCCGGGCCCGTGCCACCAGCCGTGCCAGTGCGTCGAGCGCCTGCCGCGGGGTGAGGCCGTCCACGTCCGTGGCCCGCAGCTCGGCGACGACCGGGTGCTCCGCGGCCGCGGCGAAGAGCGCCAACTGGTCGGCCGGGTCGGCCGGCGCCGCCACGCGATGGCCGCGCTCGAGGGTGCGGAGGATCTCGGTCGCGCGCGCGACCACCGGCGCCGGCAGGCCGGCGAGCCGGCCCACATGCACGCCGTAGGAACGGTCGGTGCCGCCCGGCTGGAGCCGGTGGAGGAAGATCACATCGTCCCCCGACTCGAGCACCGCGACGTTGCAGTTGACCACCCGCGCGAACCGGTCCGCGAGCTGCGTCAGCTCGTGGTAGTGCGTGGCGAAGATCGTCTTGCACCCGATGTGCTCGTGCAGGTACTCGGCTACCGCCCAGGCGATGGCCACGCCGTCGTACGTCGAGGTCCCGCGGCCGATCTCGTCGAGGAGGACGAGGCTGCGGCGCGTCGCGCTACGGAGGATCGCCGCGGTCTCGCTCATCTCGACGAGGAAGGTGCTCTGGCCCCGCGTCAGGTCGTCGCTCGCCCCGACCCGCGTGAAGAGGCGGTCCACGATCCCGATGGTCGCCGCCCGGGCCGGCACGAACGAGCCCGACTGCGCCATTAGTACGGCGAGCCCGACCTGGCGCAGGACGGTGCTCTTCCCCGCCATGTTGGGGCCCGTGAGGATCATCACCTGCCGGTCCGCGTCGAGGCGCACGTCGTTGGGGATGAACGCCTCCTTCGGCATGGTCCGCTCGACGACCGGGTGCCGGCACGCCTCGAGGTCGAGGGTGAAGTCGTCCACGAGGACCGGCCGGGCATACCCCTCGCGCGCGGCCGCGTCGGCGAACGCGGCGAGGACGTCGGCCGCGGCGATGCGCGCCGCGGCGTCCTGGATCCGCGCCACGAGCGCGCCGACGGCGTCGCGCAGTTCCTCGAAGAGCCGAGCCTCGCGGCGCGCGATCTCGTCCTCGGCGGTGAGGACCTTCTCCTCGTACGCCTTCAGCTCCGGCGTGACGTAGCGCTCGGCGCCGGTGAGCGTCTGGCGCCGCTCGTAGTCGGCGGGCACCGCGGCGCGGTTGGCACGGGTGACCTCGATGTAGTAGCCGAAGACCCTGTTGTAGCCGACCTTGAGGGACGCGATGCCCGTGCGCTGACGCTCGCGCGCCTGGAGTCCCGCGATATACGACCGGCCCCCTTCGCGGAGGGTGCGCAGGTCGTCGAGCGCGGCGTCGCAGCCGGGGCGGATCGTGTCGCCCTCGCCGAGCGTCGCTGGCGGCCGGTCCACGAGCGTCCGCCGCAGCCGCTCGGCCACGTCCTCGAGCGCGTCGAAACCCTCGTCGAGGCCGTGGAGGCCGGCGAGGAGCGGGTGTACCCCGGGAAGCCGCGCGCAGGAATCGCGCAGGCCTCCGAGGTCGCGGGGCACGGCACGGCGCGCGGCGGCCTTGGCCCCCAGTCGCTCGAGGTCCCGCACGCCGTCCAGCGCCTCGCGCAGCGCCGTGCGGCGCCGCTCGTCGGCGGCGAGGAGCGCCACGGCGTCGAGGCGCCGGTCGATGGCCGTGCGGTCGGTGAGCGGGGCCAGCAGCCACTGCCGCAGCAGCCGCGCCCCCATCGGCGTGAGCGTGCGGTCGAGCACCCCGACCAGCGTCGCCTCCCGGTTGTCTGGTCGCAGCGGCTCCACCAGCTCGAGGTTCCGCCGGGTCATCGCGTCGAGGTAGAGCACCCCGCCCGCCCGGCGCACGAGCGGAGGCTTGAGGTGCGGCAGGCCGGCAGGCTGGAGCTCGCCGAGGTAGCGCAGCAGGGCGCCGGCCGCGCCGACGGCCAGCGCGTCCCCCGCCTCCACGCCGAACCCGTCGAGCGCCGCGACCTTGGTGCGTCGGCGGATCTCGTCCGCTGCGGTGGCGGGGTCGAAGTGCCAGCGCTCTCGGCGCGTGACGAGCGCGGGCGTGGGCGCGAGGGCCGCGTCCCCCTCCGCCACCAGGACCTCCGACGGACGATAGCGTTCGAGCGCGGCGCCGATCTCGGGCGTCGCGAGCGTCTCGAGCACGAACTCCCCCGTTGAGAGGTCGGCGGCGGCGAGTCCGGCCCGGCCCCCCTCGGCGGAGAGGGCGACGAGGAAGGTGTTGCGGCGTTGATCGAGGAGGTCGTCGGCCATCACCGCGCCGGGGGTGATGACCTCGATGACCTCCCGGCGCACGAGGCCCTTGGCCAGCTTCGGGTCCTCGACCTGCTCGGCGATCGCGACCCGGAAGCCCTTCTCCACCAGGCGCCGGATGTACGTCGCGGCCGCCTTCACCGGCACGCCCGCGAGGGGGACCTCGGCGGCGCCGCCGTTGTTGCGGCTGGTGAGGGTGAGGCCGAGCGCGCGTGAGCCGACCTCGGCGTCCTCCTCGAACATCTCGTAGAAATCGCCCATCCGGAACAGGAGGATGGCGTCGCGGTGCCGCGCCTTGAGGTCGCGGTACTGCTGCATCAGCGGCGTGCCGAGGTCGAGGCCGGGGAGGGTCACAGCTCCCTCACCACGAAGGGGCGCCCGCCCACGACACGGCGCACCGACGCGAGGGCGTCCCGGGCCGCGCGCTCGCTGGCGTAGGATCCCACGCGGACCCGCCGGAGGTGGTCGGCGCCGATGAGCACCCGCGCCGTGAGGCCGGCGCCCCGCAGTTTGCGTAGAATCCGGTCCGCCTCGGCCGCGGTCCGCACGGCGGCCGCCTGGATGGCGAAACCGCCGCGGGCGGCCGTGGCTTGCGCAATCGGAGCGGGAGTAGCCGGTGCCGCGGGCGCTGGCACGCGTGCCGTGTCGGCGCGCGGCGAAGAGCCGGGCGCGGGCGGCTGTGGCGCGGGCCCCGCGCGCGGGGATGGTGCCGCGGGCAGGCCGGCGCAGCGCGCGCGGTAGAAATCGACCTGGTTCGTGAACTCGACGTCGTCGGCACCCTCGGCGCGCGCCGAGTCGAGCAGGGCGCAGGCGCCACGCGCGTCGCCGAGGTCGAAGGCGGCGCGGCCCCCCCAGAGGGCCGCCCGGGGCCGCAGGTCGCTGTCGGGATAGTCGCTCCGCAAGCGCTGCGCGAGCGCGAAGGCGGAGACGGGATTGCCGGCGGCCATCGCGAGCTGGGCGAGCTGCAGGAGTGCGTGGTCGGCCCAGCGCGAGGTCGGATACTCGATGGCGATGCGCCGCAGGTCACGCTCGGCGCTGTCCCCCAACGCAGCAAGCCGGGCGCGCCAGTAGAGCGCCTCGATATAGGCTGGCTCCCCCACCCGCGCCTTCGCCAATTCCGTGTTCACCAGACGCCGCGCCTCGTCGCCGCGCCCCTCGCCTGCGAGCCGGACCGCCTCCTGGATGGCGGGATTGTCCTGGGCCCGCGCCCCGGCGCCCGCGAACGTGAGGAGGAGGGCGACACTCAGGGCCGTGCGCCGCGCGCTCATGCGCCCCCCGCGGCCTGGCCCGCCATCGCGAGGAGAGCCTCCTGCAGAATCTCCCCCGCTCCCGCCACCGTGGTGTGCTTGAGCCGGCGGTCGGCCCGCAACAACTCCGCGATGGCCGCGTCCAGTTCCGGCAGCGTCCACAGCGCGGCGTCCCGCGTCCACTGTTCCGCCTCGACGCGCCAGTTCCGCAGCCCGAAGGGGCGCGCGTCCTGGATGGCGCCGAACATCTGGCTCTCCACCGCGCCCCGGGACACCCTCTCGTCGAGCAGCGCGCGCGCCAGCGCCACACCCACCAGGGCCGTGCTCAGCGTCGCGACGAGGCGCACCCCGGTCACCCCCGGCGCCTCGAGCAGCCGCGGCGCCATCTCGGCCGCCACCACGCCGCGGCGCGCCGTCACCGCGTCCACGAAGTCGTAGAGCGTCTCCCCGTGGCGTACACCCACCAGATCCGCCACGTCGTCCGCCGTGGCGACGCGATCGGACACCGCCGCTCCCAGCTTCGCGATCTCGGCAGCGAGGCTCGGGAGGTCGGAGCCGACCGTGGCGATGAGGTGCGTGATCGCGCCGTCGTCGAGCGTGACGTGCGCCTTCCCGGCTTCGCGCTGGATCCAACCCGCCAGCCGGTCGGGGGCCAGCGGCTCCAGCACCACCTCCTGGGACAGCTTCGCTAGCGCCGGGTCAGGCTTGTCGCCGGCCGACTGGACAAGGACGAGGAGCGTCTCGGGAGACGCCTGGCGGGCGTACGCGAGCACTGCCGTCCGCAGCGCCAGGGCCTTCGGCTTCTTCTGGAGGAGGAACTCCACCTCGGTGATCACCACCCCGCGCCGAGCCGCCATCATGGGCGGCGTGTGGACCAACGCGTGGAAGTCGTCGGCGGCGAGCTCAGGGGCCCGGCGGCGGTCGAGGTTGAAGTCGCGCGTGGCCTCCTCGACACCGAAGTTGAGGAGGTTCCGGACGGCCTCGTCCTTCAGCAACTCCTCGTCGCCGTACAAGTAGTAGACCGGATGGAGGACGCCCTTCCGGAGCGCCTTCCACAAGGCATCGAAGTCATAGGCCCGCATCGGGCGCAACTTAGCCCGCCGGGACCCCTGGGAAAAGGCGCTGGGACGCTACCGCCCCGACCAGACGGCGGGGACCTCCACGCGGATGCGGAGTGGCGGGTCAGGCTCGATGGCGCTGATCAAGGCGTAGGGATCGCCGAGGAGCATCTCGGAGACATCGCGCAGGCGGACGGTGATGTGGTCGAAGCGGCCCGTGGCGGTAGGGGGAGGTGCCGGGGTGGCCTGGGCCACGAGGGGCTCGCCGGACGGCGCTGCCTCCTCGAGTTCCTTGAGGTCGAACGCCACCGCGGCCACGAGCGTCGCAAGCAAGAGCGTCCCGGCCACCCCGTACGCACCGGAGAGCGCCGGTAGCCGGCGCTCGCGGCGAACGCGATGCAGGATCCGCACACTGAGCTCGCGCGGGGGGCACAGCCCCTCCGCGTCCCGGAGGGCGGCGACCCCGGCGCGGTAGGCCGCCTCGATCCGGCGGCAGGACTTGCACGCCTCGAGGTGCCGGCGCACGCGGACCGCGTCTGCGGCGTCGAGCACGCCGTCGAGGTAGTCGGAGAAGGTCTGGTGGAACGCCTGACAGTTCATCACACGCCGGGTTCGGACAACTATCGTACCACCGGCGCGCCCTGAGGTTCCCGGCTCCCCGCGGGCGGGGGCCGGGGCGGTTCAGTCGAGGTGGGGCTCGATGATCGCGGCGAAGCTGTTCCGGGCCCGGTTGAGGCGGCTCTTCACCGTGCCGAGGTTGCAGTTCGTGATCTCCGCGATCTCCTCGTAGCTCTTCCCCTCCAGCTCCCGCAGGACGAAGACCTGCCGGTGATGCTCGGGGAGCTGCGAGACGCTCGCCTCCACCAGCTCGCGCAGGTGACGCTTCCGGAACAGGTCGTCCGGCCTCGACTGGGTGTCCTCGAACTGGAGCGGACGGTGGTCCTCCTCCCAGTTCTTCCGGATCGTCTGGAAGAGGACCAGCGGATTCCGGCTGCGGTTGCGCAGTTCGTTCTTGGCCAGGTTAGACGCGATCGTGTAGATCCACGTCGAGAACTTCTTCCCCTGGTCGAAGCGGTTCAGGTGCCGGTGCACGCGGATGAAAGCCTCCTGCACCAGATCCTCGGCGCGCTCGCGGTCCCCGATCGAGCGATAGACGAAGTTCAACAGGCGGGCCTGATACCGCAGGACCAACTCGGTAAACGCCCTACTGTCACCGTCGAGACACGCTCGCACCACTGTGCTGTCATCTGAATCTGCGTATGACGGAAGGGGCTGGAGGGTTGTACGGCGTTCCTGCGTCTTCAGTATCGTACCCATCGGAGGTCGCCCCTACGCGTTGAATGGTGGTGGCGCAGGGAAGAAGCAGGAACCGTACCCAGTGACGGCGAGGCGGCTCGATGTCACATAACTACTTATGTCATAAATGATTAGGGGCTGAGGAAGCGATGTGATGCTCCCTCAGCCCCACAGGTCTTCGTCCTCAATATGTTACACTGGCAGTCCGAATCGCGAGAAGAACAGTAGGGCTACAATCGTCTTCCCGTCCACGATCTCCCCGGTACGGATCATCTCGAGGGCGCGGCTCAGCGAGATTCGCCTCGTCTCGATGAACTCGTCCGCCTCGCGGCGGTGCTCGCCACGCACGAGGTCGCGCGCGACGAAGAGATGAATGCGCTCGTCGGTGAAGCCCGGCGTGGTGTAGAACGTGGCGAGCCGGGTGAGCCGCCCGGCGTGCTCCCCGGTCTCCTCGGTCAGCTCCCGCGCGGCGCACGCCTCCGGCGTCTCCCCTGGATCGAGGCGGCCCGCGGGAATCTCCCAGATCGGGCCGTCGGCGGCGTGGCGGAACTGCCGGATGAGGAGGATCTCGGGGTCGGCGGCGGAGGCCGTGAAGACGGGCACCACCGCCGAGGCCCCGGAGTGGCGAACCATCTCCAGTTCACCGGTCGCGCCGTCCGGAAACGAGACGGTGTCGATGTCCAGGTTGAGGACCCGGCCGGAGTAGACCCGCCGCGTGCCGGTCTTCAATGGATCTCCTGCCCCCAGAGGTCCCGGATCGAGATTGGACCCTCGCTCAGGGCGCGGATGCCGGCCTCGATCTGGCTCCGGTCGCCCACCACGACGATTACGAAGTGGTCGAGGTCCACGTACTGCCGGGCGACGCGCTGCACGTCGGCCGCGGTCACGGCGTTGATGCGCTCCATATAGCTGGCGTAGTAGTCGAGCGGCAGCCCGTAGGCCAGCAGGTCGCGGTAGCGCCCCGCGGCGGCCTGGGTCGTCTCGAAGTCGCCGGGGAGCCCGAGGGTGATGTACGCCTTGGCCTTGTCGAGCTCTGCCTGGGGCACTGCCTCGTCGCGGATGCGCCGCAGCTCGCGCATGAACTCGATGAGGGAGCTGTCGGTCTTGGCGGACTGCACGGAGGCGCCGGCCTGGAAGGGCCCGGCCATGCGGCGCATCGCGAACTGCGAGTTGGCGCCGTAGGTGTAGCCGTGGGTCTCGCGGAGGTTCTGGTTTAGGCGCGAGGTGAAGCTGCCGCCCAGGATGGTGTTGAGCACCTGGAGCGGGAAGAAGTCCGCGCTGGAGCGCGGCACCCCGACGTTGCCGATGCGGATGACCGACTGCGCCGCGCCGGGCTTGTCCACGAGGAAGATCGTGCGGGCCGCGGGGGCGGCGGGGGCCGCCGGGGGCGGCGCCGCGGGCGTGGTCTCCCGTGCCCATGAGCCGAACCGGGCCGCGACGAGGGCCTGAGCCTCGGCGAGGGTGATGTCACCGACGATGAGCAGCTTGGTGTTCTGCGGCCGGTAGTAGGTCCGGTAGAACTGCGCCACCTGCGCGCGGTCGAGGAGCGCCGTGGACGCCTCCGTGCCGCCCAGTGGGCGCCCATACGGGTGCTGCGATCCGAACACGATGGCGGGGAAGGCGAGGGCAGCCATCGCAACGGGCTGGTCGCGCTGCTGGAGGATCTGGGTGCGCCGGAGGTCCCGCTGGCGGGTGATCTCCGAGTCGGCGAAGACCGGCCGGAGGACGACGTCGGCCATCAGGTCGAGCGCCGGGCCGAGTTGGCGCTTCGGCACATGGAGCGAGACGCTGGCGACGTCGAAGCCGGCGCCGGTGGAGAGATCCGCGCCGAGGAAATCGGCCTCCTCGGAGATCTCGAGCGCGCTGCGCCGGCCCGCGCCCTCGTCGAGCATGTTGGCGGTGAAGGTGGCGAGGCCCGGCAGGTCGGCCGGGTCGTCCACGGAGCCGGCGTCGACGACGAGGGAGACGTCCACGACCGGGACCTTGTGCATCTCGACGACGGCGAGCACGAGGCCGTTCGGGAGGGTGGCGGTCTGCACCGGCAGGAGCCGGAGCGTCGGCGCGGACCCGAGGGCCGGCGGCCGGGTGCGGTCCACGGCCTGTGCCGTCAGCGTGGCGGGGACGGCGGCCGCGGCGAGGAGCGCGGCGAGGAGCGCGGCGCGCGGGGTGCCGATGCGCAGCGGGCGGTTCACTGGGTGCCTCCCGGCTGCGTCGCAGCCAACTCGGTCTTGCCCTGCGGCACGACGCTCAGCACCACGCGGTGGCGGCGGAGCAGATAGTCGCGCGCGACGCGCTGGACGTCGGCGGCGGTGACGTGCCGGTAGCGGTCGAGGTCGGCCTGGAAGTAATCGGGCGTGCCGACGAAGTAGTCGTAGTAGGCGAGCTGGTCGGCCTTCCCGCCGAAGCTGCCGACGCGCTCCATCCGGTCGAGGAACTGCGCCTCGGTCTGGTTGACCACGCGTTCCACCTCGCGGGGCGTCGGGCCCGTCTCGGCTATGCGCCGGACCTCCTCGTTCACCACCCGCTCCAATTCGTTGAGGTCGTGCCCCGGCCGGGCCGTGGTACTGAGCCGGAAGGAACCGTCGAGGCGCAGGGCGTCGTGGTACGCGGAGACGTTGGTCGCGATCTGCATCTCGTAGACGAGGCGGCGGTAGAGCCGCGACGCCTTGCCGCCGGCGAGCACGTCGGCGAGGACGCTGAGCGCAGCGTCGTTGGGGGCGAAGGCCCGCACGGTGTGCCAGGCGTTGTAGACGCGCGGCAGCTGGACGTGGTCCTCAATCGTCGCGTAGACGTCGGCCGCGAGGGTGAAGGGGGGCGCGGGCCGCCGCGTGACGACCGGGCCGCGCGGGATGGCGCGGAACCAGCGCTCGACCTGGCGGCGCACCTCGGCCGGGTTCACGTCGCCGCCGATGACCATCGTCGCGTTGGTCGGCGTGTAGTAGGTGCGCGAGAACCGCCGCACGTCCTCGATCGTCGCGGCCGAGAGGTCGGCCATCGAGCCGATCACGGGCCAGTTGTAGGGGTGCCCGGCGGGGTACAGGCGCTTCAGGATGTTCTCCTCGGCGAGGCCGTAGGGCTGGTTCTCGTAGCTCTGCCGGCGCTCGTTCTGCACCACGCCGCGCTGGAGATCCACCTTCTCCGGCGTGATCTCGGGCAGCATGAAGCCCATGCGGTCGGAGTCGAGGTAGAGCATCAGCGGGAGGGCGTTGGCGGGCCCGTCCTCGAAGTAGTTGGTGCGGTCCTCGGTGGTGGAGCCGTTGTTGTCGGCGCCCGCCGCCTCGAGGAGTTGGTCGAACTGGCCGGTGGGCACGTGCTGCGACCCCATGAACATCAGATGCTCGAAGAGGTGTGCGAAGCCGGTGCGGCCCGGGCGCTCGTCGCCGGAGCCCTGGTGGTACCAGGTGTTCACGGTGAGGATCGGCACGGAGTGGTCCTCGTGCACGATCACCTTGAGGCCGTTGGGCAACGTGAAGGTGGTGTAGGGGACGTGGAGGGCCTGGGCGCTGAGGCGGGCGGGCAGCGTGCACGCCAGCAACAGCACGGCGAGGCCGGCCACGGTTCGGACGCGTCTGGTCATGGAGCGATTACCTCGCGAAGAGGAGTGCCACCGGGGCTTTCACTGACTCGGCGAGGAGGTAGCCGAGTTCCCGGCGGCTGTTGGAGGTGATGGGGCTGCCCGGGGCGGGCGAGCCGAGGGCGCGAAGTCCGAAGCGGCGCGCCAGAACGCCCAGGCGGAGGAGATGGAAACCGTCGCTGACGAACAGGGCGCGCGTGCCGCCCGCCTGGTGGATCCGGTCGGCCGCCGCCCGGACCGACCGGGCGGAGGTGCGTCCCGCCGACTCCGCCTCGACGGCGGCGTCGGGGAGCCCGGCTGCGACAAGGTACCGGCGGCCCACGACCGCCTCGCTCACGGTGTCCCCCGTGCCGGTGCCGCCGGTGACGATGACCACCGGAGCGAGGCCGCGGCGGAACAGGACCGCCGCGTGGTCGAGCCGGGCGCGGAAGACGGGCGAGGGACGGCCGTCGTACTGCGCGGCGCCGAGTACCACGATGGCATCCGCGGGAGCGGCCGTGTCGCGGCGGGCCGCGGCCACGACCGATGCGAGCGACGCGAGCCACACCAGGGCCGCCAGAAGCGCGAGCGCCACCACGATGCGCCGCATCGGGCAAACCTAGCGCGCGTCGGCGCGGAATGGGTAGGCCGCATCGCCACCTACATCGAATAGCAGACCATGCCCCCGCCGCCGCTGCTGCCGAAGCGCGGGTTCACGACGTTGTTGTAGACCGACCCGAAGGTGTAACTGAAGCCGAAGCTAGCGTAGTACTGGTAGTGCGTGCGCAGCTGGCGGAGTTGGAGGAGCACCTCGTCCGGCGTCGCGCCCGACGCCGAGAGATAGCGCTGGCTCCGCACAAACGAGTACTGGCCATAGGCGTTCACGGAGAGTCCGCGCATCACCCGCACACTCACGCTCCCGTAGATGTCCACGTTCGGGTTGCGGGCGTCGTTCCAGTACTGGGTGGCGCTGAGGGAGGCGCTGACGCTCCCCCACGGCTCCCGCCGGGAGAGCGCGACGTCCAGCTCGTGCTTGAGGTACGTTTCGGAGGTCCTGTAGTAGATGGTCGTGTCGCGGTAGCGGGCGGTCTCGACCCCGAACGAGTAGTTCAGGCGCAGCTGGCGGCGCGTCGCCTCGGCGTAGGGGAAGAGGTCGTACTCGATGGCCGGGGTGAGTGCCGCCTTGAGCTCCGTGTTCTGCGAGGTGGAGCCCGAGACCGTGGCCTGCAGCCCCGCTGACCAGCGCGGCCCGAGGGCCTGCACGATGCGCGCGCTCCCCGACCAGCTTTGACGCTTCGACCGGATCGTCGTGTCGACCTCCGGGATGGTGACGGTGGTGTCGTGCCCCGGCGAGGTCTGGTAGGTCGAATCGTAGGCGGCGGCGGTCTCGTAGGAGTAGCGGCTCCTGTAGTCAGACCCGGAGAGGCTCAACTCGATCTTGCGGTTCTCGGTGATCCGGTTGGCGGAGAAGGAGCCCGAGAACGAATGGTCCGAGTTCGACTCCTGCCCGTCGAAGTAGCTGTTCAGGCTCGTCGAGAAGACCCATCGGTTCCAGACGTCCCGCTGTTCACGGAGCGGGCCACTGGGCTGGCCGGGGCTGCGGGGCCCTCCAGGCATGCCGGGCCCTCCCGGCCCACCGGGGGGCGCGAAGCGCACATCGAGGTGCGCGGCGAGCGGCGTGTGGATTGTGAAGTGGACCAGGCCGAGGCGGAGGACGCGCGCCATCCCGTGGCGCGTCTCGTCGTCCGTGGCGTCCGACTGTGCGACGTAGTGCAGTGTGTCGGCCCGGCCCACGAACTCCTTCTGCCCGATGAAGGTGAGCGTGTAGTCGGTGCCGTGGCTCCCCGTTGTCTGCGTCGTGACGAGGATGAGGACCTGTCCGTCGAAGCGGTCGCGGACCCAGTTCACAAACGTGACCTCGGTGTGGATGAAATCCACGTCGCACTCGTACGAGCAGTCGAGGAAGACCCGCAGCGCCTCGCTCTGAGGCGGGCGCGGCGGCCCGGGCGGCGGGCCCTGCGGTTCCTGGGCAAGGGCCACCGCGGTGGCCAGCGCGAAGAGCGGTCCGAGCATGACAGCGAGTCTCCAGGGGGCCGAAGGGCAGCCCGGGGTGAATGAGGCGTCCGGCGGGCGCTCGATACTGCACCAACCGTACAGGACGCCACCAGCTTCGATGTCGGCACCGCCCGGAGGGTTTGCCCGGCGGCGTCGTCGAGCCACCCGTCGCGGCAGGGGGATGCGGGCTGCGCGCCGCCGAATGACGAGTGGATTAGTCCTGTTTCTCTACACCTCGACGGTCTGGCCGAGGGTCGGGATGCGGACGTCGGCCGAGCGGGCATCGCGCAGGAGGCCGGCCATCGCCTCGACCTGCTGCTCTTCGCCGTGCACCGCGAAGGCGACGCGCGGGGGTTCGCCAAGGCCCTGCACCCACTTCTGCAATTCGCCGCGGTCCGCGTGGGCGGAGTAGCCGTCGATGGATGCGACCTCGGCGCGGACGTCCACCTCTTCGCCGAAGATGCGCACCCGCTTCTCCCCCGCCTGGAGGCGGTGGCCGAGGGTGTAGGAGGCCTGGAAGCCGACGAACAGGACGAGGTTCCTGTGATCGCCGATGCCGTTGAGGAGGTGGTGGAGGATGCGCCCCGACTCCGCCATCCCCGAGGCGGCGATGATGATGGCGGGGCCGTGCAGGGTGTTGAGGGCCTTCGACTCCTCGACGGAGCGCACGTACTTGACCAGCGGGAAGCGGAACAGCTCGTCGGTCTCGCGGACCAGCCGCTCGGTATGGTCGAAGGCCTCGGGGTGGAGGCGGAAGATGTCGGTGGCGTTCACCGCGAGGGGCGAGTCCACGTAGATCGGAATCTTCGGAATGGCGCCGTCGCGGACGAGGCCGTGCAGCTCGTAGACGAGTTCCTGGGTCCGGCCGACGGCGAAGCTCGGAACGAGGACCTTCCCGCCCCGCTTGGCCACCCGGCCGACGGCCTGCGCCAGCTTCTCCTGCGCGTCGCCCACGGAACCGTGCATCCGGTCGGCGTAGGTGCTCTCGATGATGAGGACGTCGGTGTGTCCCGCCGGCGGCTGCGGGTCGCGGATGATGGGCAGCCCCGTGCGGCCGATGTCACCCGAGAAGACGAGGCGCTTCGGTCGCCCCAGGTCGTCGATTGCGAGCACCACCGACGCGGAGCCGAGGATGTGGCCGGCCTCGACGAAGGTCACCCGCAGCCCGGGGAAGAGGTCGAGGGGGTGGTCGTAGGGGACGCTGACCATGTGGTCGGCGACGGCGGTGGCGTCGGCCGCGGTGTAGAGCGGCTCGCCCACGGCCTGCCTGCCGCGTTTGGCCAGGAACTCGAAGTCCTTCTCCTGGATGAAGCCCGAGTCGGGGAGCATGATCGAGCAGAGGTCGCGGGTGGCCGGCGTGCAGAAGATCGGGCCCCCGTACCCCAGCTTCACGAGGAGGGGGAGGCGGCCGGCGTGGTCGATGTGCGCATGGCTCAGCACCACCGCGTCGATGTCGGCGGCCTTGAGCGGGAAGGTCGCGTTCTTGTCGTGGGCCTCCGCGCGCCTGCCCTGGAAGAGGCCGCAGTCGAGGAGGATGCGCTTCCCCGCGGCCTCGATGACGTGCATGGAGCCGGTCACTTCGCGGTCGGCACCCCAGAAAGTGAGACGCATCAGCCCTCGTGCCGGCGGGCCTTGCCGGAGAGCGGCGGGATGACCGCCTGGTACTCGGTCATGGTCACCTCGTGCCGAAGATGCGGTCGCCGGCGTCGCCGAGCCCGGGGAGGATGTACCCCTTGGCGTTGAGCTCCCGGTCGAGGGCCGCGGCGTAGACGGGTACGTCCGGGTGGGCGCGCAGCATCCGCTCGACCCCCGCGGGCGCGGCGACGATGCAGAGGAACCGGATCGAGCGCGCGCCGGCCGCCTTGAGCGTGGCGCACGCCGCGACGGCGGAACCGCCGGTGGCCAGCATCGGGTCGAGGAGGAAGAAGTCGCGCTGCTCGCGGGCGCTCGGCGCCTTGAAGTAGTAGTCCACCGGCTCCAGCGTCTCCTCGTTGCGGTACAGGCCGATGTGGCCGACCCTCGCCGAGGGGACGAGACGGGAGATGCCCTCGACCATCCCGAGGCCCGCGCGAAGGATCGGCACGAGCGTCAGCTTCTTGCCCGCCACCTTCGCGCCCGTGGTAGGCTCGAGGGGCGTCTCGAGCGGCACCGGCTCCGTCGGCAGGTCCTTCGTGACCTCGTACGCCATCAGCATCGCGATCTCGGCCACGAGATCGCGGAAGTCCTTGGTCGGCGTGCGGCGGTCGCGCAGGAGAGCGAGCTTGTGCTGGATGAGCGGGTGGGCGAGGACGGTGAGATTGGGGAAGGCGCTCATGCGGCTAATCTGACACGGCGGGCGGGGTTCTGGCCAGCGAGGCCGGTGACCAGGGACCAGACGCCCAGGGACCGCGGACCTGCGCCGCGGCGCCCGAGCGAACACGGGGGCGGGCCAGGTGCGCCGCGGCGGGCCCTCCGCTATTTTCCCTCCCCGCGGCCAGGTAGCTCAGTTGGTAGAGCACGTGACTGAAAATCACGGTGTCGGCAGTTCAATTCTGCCCCTGGCCACTGAGACCAGTTGACAGTAGACAGACGCCCAGACGCCAAGGAACGGCCACGCGCCCCCCCTTGGCGTCTTGGCGTCCGGTCCCCGGCCCCTGTGGCCCCCCTTGACCACCGGTGTATCGTTCAGTTCGTTCAATACGTACTGAACATTCTACCTGGCAGGCGCGATGGCCCGTCCCGCACCGAGCGATCCCGAGACCGACGCCTTCGTCGGGCGCATGGCCCGCGTCACGGCGATGGAGGGGTTCCCCCACATCGGCGGGCGGATCTTCGGCCTTCTCCTGGTGAGCGACCGGGACCTGTGCCTCGATGAGATCGCGGCCCGGCTGGCGGTGAGCAAGGGGAGCATCAGCTCCGACGCGCGGCGGCTGGAGCAGCGCGGGCTCCTCGAGTGCGTGCGCCGGGCCGGCGACCGCCGCGATTACTACCGGGTCGCGGAGGATCTCTTCGCCTCCACGATGGAGATGCGGCTCGGGCGGTGGAAGGCGTTCCAGGAGGCGGTCCACGGGGGTCGCCCGTGCCTGCGCGGGCGCACGGCGACGGTGCACCGGCGCTTCGACGAACTCGAGGCGGCCTTCGGGGCCCTGACGGCGGCGGCGACCCGGGCGCTCGCGGCGTGGCGCCGGCGCCGGCGTACCGTGCGCTCGGGCGCGGGGCGGGCGGGCGGGCGGTCGCGCGCGCGAGCGGCGGCGCGGGTCGCTGGGGCGGTCCTCCTCGCGGCGGGGCTGGCCGCGCACCGGCCGCTGGCGGCGCAGAACGCCGCGCCGGCGGGGGCACCGCTGGCGCTCACGCTCGGCGACGCGGCACGGCTGGCCGCCCGGCAGAGCGCGCCGGTGGATGAGGCGCGCTGGCAGGCCGAGGCGGCGGGAGACCGCGTGCGCCAGGCGCGGGCGGACCTCTTCCCGGTCGTGAGCGGCAGCGCGTTCGACGGGCAGCACACGCTGAACAGCGCGGCCTTCGGGATCAGCCTGCCGGGGTTCGATCCGAACGGCCAGGTCATCGGCCCGGTGCGCTCCCCCGACTTGCGGGTCTCCGGCGCGCTGACGCTGTTCGACCTCTCGGCGCTGCGGCGTGTGCGGAGCGCGGGCTCCGGCGCCCGGGCGGCGCAGGCGGGCGCGGCCGCCGTGGCGGAGGATGCGGGGGCGCGCGCGGCGGTGGCGTACGTGGCGCTCCTGCGCGCCGAGGCGCTGCTCCGCGCGAGGACCCAGGATTCCTCCCTCGCCTTCGACCTACTCGACATCGCGCGCCAGGGCGCGGCCGCCGGGGTGAGCGTGGCGCTCGACGTGACGCGGGCGGAGGCGCAACTGGCGGAGGCGCGCTCGGACCTGATCGGCGCACGGCGCGACCGCGATCTCGCCCGCCTCGTGTTGCTGCGGCGCCTCGGCCTCCCTCTCGATGCGTTGGTGCAGCCGACCGACCAACTCGACGGCCCGGGCCTCGCGGACAGCGTGCCCTCGCCCGACTCGGCGGTGGCGCGCGCGCTGCGCAGCCGGCCGGACGTTCGCGCGGCAGCGGAGGGGACGGGCGCGGCGCGCGACAGGCTCTCGGCGATCCACGCAGAGGTCCTCCCGTCGGTCGCGGTGTTCGGCGACGAGGGCGTGACGGGGCTGAGCTGGGGCCACCTCCTCCGCACGTACGAGTACGGGCTCAAGATCAGTCTGCCGGTCTTCGACGGCCTGCGGCGCAGCGCCCGGGCGGGCGAGCAGGAGGCGCTGGTGCGCCAGTCCGAGGCCCAGGAGCGCGACGCACGGCAGCAGGCCGAGGTCGAGGTCCGGGGCGCGCTGCTCGACGCGGCGTCCGGCCGCGAGCAGGTCGCCGCGGCGCGGGAGCGGCTCCGGCTGGCCGACCAGGAATATGCCGAGGCGCGGGAGCGCTTCCGCACGGGCGTCTCCGGCAACGCGGATGTCGTGCAGGCCTCCTCCTCGCTGAACCGGGCGCGCACCCGACTGGTGGACGCGCTCGCCAACCTTCAGACGGCACGGGTCGCGCTGGCGCGGGCCCAGGGCGCCGTCACCACTCTACCGTGACGGGCGCATGACCACGTATCCCTCCGACGACGCAACGGCCCCGCAGGGGGTCCTGGTCCCGCTGCCGGCCCCGCGCCGCCGGCTGCTCCTGATCGTGCTTGGCGCCGTGGTGGCGCTGGTCGCCCTGGTGTTGGGTGTGCGCGCTCTCCGCTACTCGAGATCCCACGAATCCACCGACGACGCCCAGGTGGACGGCCACATCGTCCCGGTGTTGGCGCGGGTCGGCGGCTACGTCTCTGCGGTCACCGTCGAGGAGAACGCGGTGGTGAAGGCGGGCGCGCTCCTGGTGCGCATCGACAGCACCGAGTACGCCATCCGGCTCGCGCAGGCCGACGCCGACGTCGCGGCGGCCACGGCGGCGGTGGGCCAGGCGGAGGCGGGGCTTGAGTCGGCGAGCCAGCAGCGAGCCGCCTCCCAGTCGCAGGTGGAAGCGGCGCGTGCGGCCGCCGACCGGGCGCGCGCCGATCTGACGCGGGCTCAGGAGCTCGCCGCCACGCAGGTCGTCTCCCGGCAACAGCTCGATGCGGCGCAGGCGGCGAAGGACGCCACGGAGGCCAACCTCCAGACGGCCCAGCGGCAGGCGGGTGCCGCCGGGGCGGCCATCGCGGTGGCGCAGGCGGGCGTGCGTGCGGCCGAGGCGCGCCTTGCGGCGAGCCGCGCCATGCGCGCGACCGCCGCGCTGCAGTTCTCGTACACGCACGTGGTCGCGCCCGTCGCCGGGACCGTCACCAAGCGCACCGTCGAGCTCGGCCAGCTGCTCCAGGCAGGCCAACCGCTCCTCGCCATCGTGGCGGACACCGTCACCTGGGTCACCGCGAACTTCAAGGAGACGCAGCTCGAGGACATGCGGGTCGGGCAGCGGGTGGAGCTCGACGTGGACTCGTATCCGGGGTGCGTGGCCAGCGGGACGGTGGAGAGCTTGAGTCCGGCGACGGGCGCGCGATTCGCGCTCCTCCCGCCCGACAACGCGTCGGGCAACTTCACCAAGGTGGTCCAGCGCATCCCCGTTCGGATCCGCGTGGACCGGGGGTGCGGCCCCACCCAGCCGCTGCGGCCGGGGTTGTCGGTCGACGTGCACGTCGCCACACGATAGGACGGTCCTGACGTGAGCGGCGCTGGGCCGCCCCTCCTCGGCCGGGGCGAGCCGCACAAGTACATCATCGCCTTCGCGGTGGTGGTCGCGTCGATGATGCAGATCATCGACTCGTCCATCGTCAACGTCGCCATCCCGCACATGATGGGGAACCTCGGCGCCTCACTTGACGAGATCGCCTGGGTCTCCACCGGCTACATCCTCGCCAGCGTCATCGTCATCCCCCTCACCGGCTTCTTCGGCGAGTACTTCGGCCGCAAGCGCTACTTCGTCACGTCCATCCTCATCTTCACTGCGGCGTCCTTCTTCTGCGGGGCGTCGCGCTCGCTCGAGGCGCTGATCTTCTGGCGGGTCGTGCAGGGGCTGGGCGGCGGGGCGCTCATCTCCACCTCGCAGGCCGTCCTCTTCGAGGCGTTCCCGCGCGAGGAGGCGGGGATGGCGATGGGGCTCTTCGGGCTCGGCATCATGGTGGGCCCGACCCTCGGCCCGACCCTCGGCGGGTGGATCACCGACAACTACAGCTGGCCCTGGATCTTCTACGTCAACCTGCCGATCGGCATCCTCGCCGCCGCGCTGGTGGGCGCGTACGTGCACGATCACCCGCACCAGGAACGCACCAAGCACGTGGACTACCTGGGCATCGCGCTCCTCGCGGTGAGCGCGATCTCCCTCCAGTACCTCCTCGAGCACGGCCAGCGCGAGGACTGGTTCCAGTCGGGCCTCATCGTCGGCCTGACGATCACGGCGGTGGTGGGGAGCATCCTGCTGGTGTGGCGCGAGCTGAGCGCCGAGCGTCCGGCGATCAACTTCCGGGTCATGCGCCACCGCGACACCTGGGTGGGCACGGCGCTCGGCGTGGTGGTGGGCGTCGGACTCTTCGGCTCCGTGTTCATCCTCCCCGTCTTCCTGCAGGGCACGCTGCGGATGACGGCGTGGCAGTCGGGGTTGATCATCCTCCCCGGGGCGATGGCCACCGCGGTCAGCACCTTCATGGCGGGCCGCATCGCCCGGCACGTGGATTCGCGGCTCACGGTGCTGGTAGGCAGCAGCTTCTTCTTCCTCTCGATGTGGCAGCTCTCGCACATCACGGGACAGAGCGGCGCCCACGACTTCTTCTGGCCGCTGATCTTCCGTGGCTTCGGCCTCGGCGGGCTGTTCGTGCCGCTCGCCACGATCACCCTCTCGGGCCTCGACCGGCGCGAGCTGTCGCAGGCCACGGGCATCTCGAACTTCTTCCGCCAGATGGGCGGTTCGCTCGGCATCGCGCTGATGGCCACGCTGCTCGTCCACTTCCAGCAGGAGGCGCGCGCCGTCCTCGCGACCCACCTTTCGTGGTACGACGGCGGGACGCGCCTGCGCCTCGGCCAGCTCACCGGCGCCTTCGTGGGCCGCGGCGCCGACGCGGCGTCGGCGCGGAACATGGCCCTGACGGCGATGCAGGGGCAGCTCATCCAGCAGGCGAGCGTGCTCGCCTTCGCGAAGGTGTATCTGCTGTCCGGGTTCATCCTGATGGGGGCGATGCCGCTCCTCCTCTTGATCCGCAAGCCGCAGCCGGGCGGGCCACAGGGGCCGGCGGTGGCGGAGTAGGGAGCCGGGCTCGCACCAGGGGCCCCGGTTGTCCGCAGCGGGGCTGTCCGCGCATCTTTGTCCACCCTATGACGCCATCCCTGGACGACCTCAAGCGTGCGGCGGCCAGCCGCGCCGTCGAGTACGTCGCGAGCGGGACGACGATCGGCCTCGGCAGCGGGTCCACGGTGCACTTCCTCCTCGAGATCCTGGGCGAGCGGTTGGCGAACGGCGCGCTGCGCGGGGTGCAGGCGGTGCCGACGTCCGAAGACACCGCCGCGCGGTGCCGTGCCCTCGGCATCCCCCTCACCACCCTCGACGAGCACCCGCGGCTCGCGCTAGCGATCGACGGGGCGGACGAGATCGGCCCCCGGCTCGACCTCATCAAGGGGCTCGGCGGGGCACTGCTGCGGGAGAAGCTCGTGGCGGGAGCGGCGGACCGTTTCGTCGTCGTCGCGGATGCGTCGAAGCGGGTGAGGAAGCTCGGCACCCGCGCTCCCGTGCCGGTCGAGGTGGTGCCCTTCGGTTGGAGCACCCACCTGCCGTTCTTCCAGAAGCTGGGCGCCGAGCCGGCGCTGCGCCGCGCGCCCGACCGCCGGCCGTTCGTCACCGACGAGGGGCACCACATCGTGGATCTCCGCTTCCCGCGCGGCATCCCCGACCCCCAGGCGCTCGCGCGGGCCCTCGCCCGGCGGCCCGGGATCGTCGAGGACGGCCTCTTCCTCGGGATGGCGCACACGGCGGTGATCGCGAGTGCCCAGGGGGTCCGCATCCTCGAGGCCTGATCGTCACCGCGCTGTCATCCTCTCCTCATTGATGTGTTCGGCGGGCCGACAGGAACGTCTCCCGGAGTTGAGCACACCAATCCAACCGGGAGGTGTCCGTGCTGCGGCGGTAGCGTCGGCCCCGCCGCGGTCCTACCTTCCTGGGCGCATCGCCGTGCGCCCCGCATGACCCGACCGTCCCGCCGCTCCTTCGCCCGCGCCACGCGCCTCGTGCTCGTGGCCGCCACGTGCCACGTGCCCCGTCTGGCGGCGCAGGCCGGCGCCTGCGCCGCCACCCCTCCGCTCACGGCCGACAGCCTCGCCGCTCTTGGCCGGTTCTGGCACGCCGACCGCGCCGCCCCGCCGCTCCCCCGCGCGCCACGCCCGGTGAGCGCGTCCCTCGGCGTGCTCCACGCCCGGATCCGCGCCGGACTCGGCCGGTGGAGCGAGGTGGACGAGGTCCTGCGCCGGGTGCGCCGTGCGGACACGCTGCCGGAGGCGGTCGCCCTCGCCGCGCAGGCGGCCGAGCAGCGCGAGGACTGGGCGGTGGCCGAGGCGGGCTACCGGCATCTCGCGGCGATGCCGACGGCGCCGCCGGTGCTCCGGGTCCCGGCGCTGGTCCGGAGGGCGATCGCGCTTGAGATGTTGAGGCAGCCGGACTCGGCCCGCGCCGCCTGGCGCCGTGCGGCGCAGGGGCTCCCGGAGATCGCCGACTGGCTCGCAATCCACCGGGCCGGGATCGAGGGCGACACCGCACTTGCGTTCTCGTCGGTCGCGGATTCGCGCTCCCCGGGTGCCGCCCTGCGTGCCGGCCTGCTCGTCGCCCAGCGCCGCGTGGACGCCGGGAATCCGGCAGGCGCGCTCGAGGTGTACCGGCGGCTGGGCCGCTCGCTGGACGTGGCGCGTGTCGAGTTCCTCCTGGGCGACCGGCGGACGGCCCGGCTCCGTGCCGATTCGGTCCTCTTCCTCGACCCCACCCGCCCGCAGGCGCTCCTGGCCGCGAACCTCCTGGCGGAGCAGCACGACCCCCTGTCGGTCGCCGAACTGGTGGGCACGGCTCGCGTGTACCGCGCCTTGAGCGACCTGCGGGCGGCGGAGCGGCCCCTGCGGCTCGCGCTCGAGCGGGCTGACACCAGCCTGGCGCTATGGCTGGAACTCTCGTCGCTGCTCGCGGAGCGGCGCGACGGGCGCGGGGCGCTCGCCGCCGCCGACAGCGCGGAGCGCCACGCACGGCGCGTCAGCGCCCCTCCGGGGTCCCTCGCCCGTGTCGCGGTCGCGCGGGTGGCGGGGCTGGCCGCGGCCCGGGAGTGGGACGCCGCCGACTCGCTCCTCGCGCGATTGACGGCGCGCTACCCCGGCGATACGGCCGTCGCGCGGGCGGTGCTGGTCCTCGCCGAGCACGATCGCGGGGCGGCACAGGCCGATCCGGAACGGGAGCGCTACCAACTGCTGCTGCGCGACTTCGCGGCGACGCCGGCCGCCAACGTGGCCCGGTTCCGTGCTGGCCTGGCGGCGTACGCGCAGGGCCGGCGGGACTCGGCCGCGATCGCCTTCGCCGAGGTGCTGGCGCGGGACACCGCGCGGCTCCTCGGCACCGCGCCCCGCTTCTGGGACGCGCGGGTGCGGTTCGAGCGCGGTGACAGCGGGGGGCGCGCGGTCCTGTCGCGGATCGCCGCGGTGGAGCCGCTCACGTACTACGGGGTGCGCGCCCGGAACCTCACCAACGAGAGCTTGGGGTTCGTGGCGGACAGCGTGCCGGTGCTCCCCGACTCGTTCGCCGTGCTGCCCGTGCGTGCCGACGAGCGCATCCGTCTCCTGGCGCTGGCGGGGCTCGAGCAGGAGGCGCGCGACGAAGCACTCGGGTGGGCGGGAGAACCCACGGCGCCGGTGGCCCTCCTGGTCGCGGCGGCGGAGGCCGCGAGCACGGCGGGCTTCGCCCGTGAGGCGATCCGCCTCGGCGAGGCGGCGCGCTCGCGGACCGGACTCTCGCTCGGCGCCGCCCGCGGCATCCTCCCGCTCCCGTACCGCGGCGTCATCTACGGGGAAGCCGCGGAAGCGTGCCTCGATCCCCTGCTCCTCGCCGCCATCATCCGGCAGGAGTCCCGTTTCACGGCGCGTGCCGTCTCGCGCGCCGGCGCGCGCGGGATGGCGCAGGTCCTCCCCTCGACTGGACAACGACTCGCTCGCCGCCTGGGCATCACCACTTGGGACCCCGACCTCCTCTTCGTCCCCGACTTCAACCTCCACCTCGGTGCCCGCTTCCTCCACGACCGGCTGCGGGTGGACGGGATGCCCGTCTACGCCGCGATCGCCGCCTACGACGCGGGGGCACAGCGCGTGGACCGCTGGCGGAGCTGGCCCGAGTTCACCGATCCCGACCTGTTCGTCGAGCGCGTCGCCATCTCCGAGACGCGCAGCTACGTGAAGACCGTCTACGCGAGCTACCAATGGTACCGTCGCACCTATGCCGCCCCCGGCGGGCGACGTTCCCCGGCCGCGCCCGACGCGCCGCCGTTCTGATCGCCGCCAGCCTCGCCCTCCTCGCGGGCTGCCGCTCCAGGTCCGCGGGAGACGCTCCCGCCAACGCCGAGGAGCGTGCGGCGTTCGCGGTGCGCGACCAGTACACGGGGCGCGACGCCGTCGCCAACGCCGCGTGGACGTGGACGTCCCCCGCCGGTCCGGTCTTCGTGATGGTGGACGTGGAGTCGGCGATCGAGGGCGTGGTGCAGGCCACGGCCGACCTCTGGATGGTCGGCGACGGGACGGCGCAGCGCATCGGGCGGAGCGAACTGCTGCCGTCCGTCGCCTCGATGGGCGTGTTCGTCTTCGAGGACCTCACCGGCGACGGCCTTCCCGATTTCCTCGGTGCCGTCGCCGACTCGGCGCAGGTCGAGTACCCCGTCTTCTTCCCCGGCGCGCGGGCGAACCTCACCGAGGAGATCGAGATGGCCGGGAGCGGGTACCACTTCAGTACCGACGAGCAGAACGCGCCCACCGTCCTGCGGGGCCCCGGCGGGCGCGCCTGCGCCGTCCAGTTGTGGGCCGACGAGCCGACCCCTGACTCGCTCCCCGCGGGCTGGCGCTACCTGGCGCTGCTGCGGGCCGGCGAGCTCGCACGGCCGTCGGCCATCCCGCCCGCCTGCGGGAACTGAACCCGATGTCCGGTAGTATTCCGGGAGTGGGGTCCCCCGAGAGGCCCGACTAGCTTATGCGAATGAAAAGGTCTTCATTGGCAGCCGGCGCTGCGGTTGCCGCGATCCTCGCGCTCACCGTGCTCTCCGCGGCCGCTGCACTGCTCCCGCAGGGACCGGCGCAGGATCCCTCGCGGCCCGTCGCCCCCGAGTCGGGCGAGGTGCACCTGCGGAACATCCGCCAGCTCACCTTCGGCGGGCAGAACGCGGAGGCGTACTTCTCGGCCAGCGGGCGGCTCCTCACGTTCCAGTCCACGCGCGACGGCTACGGGTGCGACCAGCAGTACGTGATGAACATCGACGGCTCGGCGGTGCACCGCATCTCCAACGGCCAGGGCCGGACCACCTGCGGGTACTTCTACGACCACGACCGGCGGGTCTTCTTCGCGAGCACCCACGCGGCGGGGCCGGCGTGCCCGCCCCAGCCCGATTACTCCCGGGGTTACGTGTGGCGGCTCGACGACTACGACATCTACACGGCGCGCCCCGACGGCTCGGACCTTCGGCGGCTCACGAGCACGCCGGGCTACGACGCCGAGGGCACCCTCTCCCCCGACGGGAAGACCATCGCGTTCACGTCGATGCGGGACGGGGACCTCGAGATCTACACGATGCGCACCGACGGCAGCCACGTGCGCCGGCTCACGCACGAGCTCGGCTACGACGGCGGGCCCTTCTGGTCGCACGACGGGAAGCACATCGTCTACCGGGCGAACCACCCGGCGGAGGGGAGCCCGGAGGCCGAGGACTACCGGCGCCTCCTCGCGCAGGGCCTGGTGCGCCCGAGCCAGATGGAACTGTGGGTGATGGACGCCGACGGCTCGCACCAGCGGCAGGTGACCCACCTCGGCGGGGCGAGCTTCGCGCCCTACTTCACGCCCGACGACCGCCGGATCATCTTCGCGACCAATTTCCGCGACCCGCGGAGCCGGAACTTCGACCTCTACCTCGCCAACGTGGACGGGTCGGGGCTGGAGCAGGTGACGACCTACCCGGAGTTCGACAGCTTCCCGATGTTCTCGCCCGACGGGAGGAAACTCGTCTGGGCCTCGAACCGTAATGGCCACGTGCCGCACGAGACCAACATCTTCATCGCCGACTGGGTACCATAAGAGCCAGTGTGCAGACGCGCAGACGCGTAGACGGACAGGACAGGCAAAGACAAGGCGCCATGAGCGACTCCAAGCAGTCGAAGCAACCGGGGCCCCCCGAACAGCCGCAGCACGGGCCGAAGTCGTTCCAGCGCTGGGCGTGGGAGTGGGTGAAGTCCATCGCCATCGCGCTCGTGATCTGGTTCGTGCTGCGCACGCTGCTGGTCGAGGCGTTCCGGATCCCGTCCAGTTCGATGGAGCGGACCCTGCTGGTCGGGGATTTCCTGTTCGTGAACAAGGCGCTGTACGGCGCCGAGATCCCGCTCATCCACACGCACGTGCCGGCGGTGCGCGAGCCCAGGCTCGGCGACATCGTGGTGTTCGACTCGAAGACGGAAGAGGGCGTGAAGGTGGTGAAGCGGGTCGTGGGCACGCCGGGTGACACCCTCGAGATGCGCGCCAACATCCTCTACCGGAACGGCGTGCGCCAGGTCGAGCCGTACGCGCAGCACGTGGACCCGGGGTCGGACCCGTCGGACCCCGAGATGCGGCTCTGGCAGCTGCAGTACCTGCTCCCGGGGGTGGACCGCGCGACCTACCAGCCGACGCGGGGCATCTGGGGGCCGCTCGTGGTGCCTGCCGGGCAGTATTTCGTGATGGGGGATAACCGCGACAACTCGTACGACTCGCGCTACTGGGGCTTCGTGGACCGCCGGGTCATCCGCGGCCGCCCGCTCTTCATCTACTACTCGTTCGACCACGACTCGTGGCGGGTGCTGCCGTTCGTGACGGCGATCCGCTGGGAACGGATCGGCTCGCGCCCGCACTGACCGACGGGCGGGGCCGCGGGAGGCGCACGGCGCCGGCGCTCAGGCCGGCGCCGTGTCGTTCGCGGAGGCCCGGGCGGGGAAGAAGAGCGTGGCGGCGGCGCCCGCCACCGCGAGGCCCGCGCCGGCGAGGAACGGCGCGGTGTGGCCGATGGCGCCGTACAGTGCACCCGCGACGAGCGGTCCCACGATGCGGCCGAGGTTCTGGCCGGTCTGCATCAGGCCGAGGGCTGAGCCCTGGAGGTTCGAGGCGGTCATCCGCGACACGGCGGCCAGGATGGCGGGGTTGGAGGCCGCGGAGCCCATCGAGAGGAACCCGAGAGCGACGTAGAGGTGGCCGACGTGCGCCGAGCCGGGCATCAGCGCGAGGCCGATGGCCATCAGCAGCCCGCCGATCAGCGCGAGTCGCGCCTCGCCCACCCGCGGAGCGATCCGTCCCACCAGCCCCCCCTGCACGATGGCCGAGATCACCCCGCTGAAGGCGAAGAGGATCCCGATCCGCCGCGTCGTGAGCTTGAGCTCCTCCTGCGCCAGCAGCGGCAGGGAGACGTGGATCACCGCGAACGCCGCGATCAGGAGGAAGGTGGCCGCGAGCGGCGCCGCGAGGGGGCGGATCGGCACGCGCTGCGACGGACGGTGGCTGAGGTGCTGCGGCGTCTCGGGGAGCCAGAGCAGCGCGGCCAGCGCGTTCGCGCCGCACAGGGCCGCTGCCACGAAGCCGGCGGCGCTGTGTCCGTGCTGGTAGAGGACCCCTCCGATCGCCGGGCCGAGGATGAAGCCGAGCGCGAAGCCGGCGCCGAGGATGCCCATCGACTGCGCGCGCCGCTCGGGGGGCGTGATGTCGGCCACGTACGCCTGCGCCACGCCCACCGTCGCGCCCATCGAGCCGGCGATGATCCGCGACGCCAGCAGCGTCCAGAAGCTGCCCGCGAAGGCGAAGAGCACGTACGACGCGGTGGAGCCGGCGAGCCCGATGAGGAGCACCGGCCGCCGGCCGATGCGGTCCGAGAGGGCGCCCCAGAGCGGCGAGACCAGGAGCTGGAGCAGCGAGAAGCTGGTGACCAGGATGCCGATCTCGACGGGCGAGATGCCGTAAGACGCCGCGAAGGCCGGCATCAGCGGCAACACGATGCCGAACCCGACCAGGTCGATGAAGACGATCGTGAAGACGACGGCGAGCTGTCGGCGCATCAGGGGAGCGGCGGCACGCAGGGGGTGCGGGGCGCTGCCGGGACTACTTGTATCGGTAGGTGATGCGGCCTCGGGTCAGGTCGTACGGCGAGAGCTCGACGGCCACCCGGTCTCCTTGGAGGATGCGGATGTAATTCTTGCGCATCTTGCCGGAGACGTACGCGAGGATCTCGTGGCCATTCTCCAGCTCGACCCGGAACGTCGTGTTCGGGAGCACCTCGCTGATGGTGCCCATCATCTGGATCGCGTCGCCTGCCACGTGCGGTAGCATCTCCCCGGATAAGCGGTTGCGGCGGGCCGACATGGCGCCGCCCGTGGAACCCGGCTAAGCTACCCCAGGGCCTGGTCCTGCGCAAACCCCATTGTCGCCGGTGGTTGCCAATTGCGAGTACTTGTGAAACGATTCACACTCACACCAAGTCACCTTTGGGTACCGACGGGGTAGAAGGGGCGACCCCGAAGAATCCCCATTCCTGAGAACAGGGAGCGAGTTCGCGATGAAGCGCTGGATTCTCCTCAGCGTGCCGGTCGTGGCCCTGGGCGCCGCGGCTTTCCGGGCGGCCCCGAAGCCTGCGGTCGAGCGGGTCGCCAGGACCGTCCACGTGGAGATGATGCAACAGGGCAGTCGGTACATCTTCCGGCCGGCGGGCTTCCGCATCCAGCCGGGCGACATCGTGGAGTTCGAGAACGTCTCGGGAGGGCCGCACAACGTGCAGTTCTACCCGAACCGCATCCCGGCGGGGGCGCGGGAGTTCCTGAACCGGGCGATGCCGCAGCGGCAGGGCGACCTGGCGAGCCCGTTCCTCACGCAGCCCCACCAGAAGTACACGATCAACTTCACGGGAGCACCCGAGGGCACGTACGACTTCTTCTGCCTGCCGCACCAGGCGCTCGGGATGAAGGGCACGATCATCGTCGGGCACCCGGGCGGGCCTGGCAGCACGATTAACGACGGCGAGCCGACGCCGGCGCAGGTCCCGCCCTCGAACTAGCCGCTTGCACGGACCTCCGCCGGGGGATAATTCTCCCGGCGGAGGTGTCGCATGACCCAGGCCCGCACTGGCGAGGGGTTCACCCTTGTCGCCGACATCCCGATCGACGCGGTGCGCGCCACGGCCGCCGGCTTCGTGCTCGAGGGCCGCGGCGGGGACCGCGACGATTACCGGCTCGAACTCCACTTCGATTTCACGGTCGATGCGAAGACCCGCAAGGTGCTGGGGGAGCTGATGTCCCAGGCCGAGGTGCGGGTGTCGCGTCGCGGGGGCCCCCGCTCGGGCGGTTGACCCCCACGTGCCCCTCGTGACTGCGGTCACGGCGGTTGGTGCCGGCCCCCCGTAACGTCCCCTCTCGTCAACCGATGGCGGGTCGCCTTGCCGGGGTCCGCCGCGGGGTGCATTTTGGTCGCTGCCCTCACGATGCGATCGGTTGACTCATCTTCACGTCGTCCCTCTGCGAGGTAGGACCCCATGAGCGCACCCACCCGCGCCAGCGGCGCCTGTCGGCTCGCCCTCCTGCTGCTGTTGGCGGGATGTGCGGGTGGCGGCGCCCTTAGGGTCAGTGACATCACGCCGGAAGCCATCCCCGGACTGGAGCAGGCGCGCGCCCAGCGCCCGGGGGACGCGGCGACGCTGGCGCGTCTCGGCGTGGCGTACTTCAAGGCCGCCCGGTACGCTGACGCGCGGCAGGCGCTCGACAGCGCCGTCGCGCGGGACGGGCGGAACGGCATCGCGGCGATCTACCTCGGGATGGCCACGGAAGCGCTGGGCGACTTCCCGGCGGCGCGGCAGGCCTATCAGCACTACATCGACATCGCGCGGAGCGGGGAGCTGCGGGAGACGGCGCGGCGGCGCTTCGCCCTGGTTGGACAGCATGAGATGGAGTTCCAGGCCCGCCAGGCGCTGGCCCGGGAGGCCTCCCTCTCGCAGCAGCCGCCGGAAGCGAACACCGTTGCGGTGATGCCGTTCAGTTATTCGGGCACCAACCCGCAGATCCAGCCGCTCACGCGCGGGTTCGCGCAGTTGGTGGTGACGGACCTGACGAAGAGCCGGCAGATCCGGGTGCTGGAGCGCGAGCGGATGCAGGCGATCGTAAACGAGATGCACCTGGCGGACTCGGGCCGCGCGGATCCGCAGACGGCGCTGCGCAGCGGGCGGCTGCTGCGCGCCTCGCGGGTGGTGCAAGGCACTCTCGCCGAGCGGGGGAGCGACCTCCGCGTGGACGCGGCGGTAGTGGATGTGGCGAGCGCGGGTGTCGCCGCCTCCGCCGGCGCCTCCGACGCGCTGAGCCGGCTGTTCGACCTCGAGAAGCAGGTGGTCTTCGAGATCTTCACCAATCTGGGGATCCAGCTCTCCGACCAGGAGCGCGCGGCCATCAACCAGCGGCCGACGCAGAACGTGCAGGCCTTCCTCGCGTACAGCCGGGGCCTCGAGGCGCAGGACCGCGGCGACTACTCCGGCGCGCGGGACGCGTTCGGGGAGGCGGCGGGGCTCGACCCGACGTTCCGCGCGGCGACGCAGGGCGCGAGCGCGGCGTCCGACCTCTCCATCGCGGCGCAGCAGACGACCGCGCAGGTCGAGGCCGTGGTGGTGCAGAACCAGGGTGCTGAGGGCGGCGGGGGCGTGAGCGACGAGGCGAAGCGCGACGCGCTGCAAGGGGCCTCGAACAACGTCAACCCCACGCCGACGTCGCAGCAGAACGCCGGGCAGCCGCAGACCCAGCCGCCGGCCC
>Ga0209777_10001257_pt1 | contig 37796 bp, 25 predicted proteins | sample FrelakmetHBP12HB_FD_187147 | JGI IMG/M metagenome (GOLD analysis project Ga0209777, IMG submission 187147) | Freshwater lake sediment microbial communities from the University of Notre Dame, USA, for methane emissions studies -HBP12 HB (SPAdes)... | ecosystem: Environmental > Aquatic >...
AGCCTTCATTTCCTCCCCCGTGTTGCCGGCCACAAGCCCTTCGAAGTGGGCCTCCAGATCGGCCAGCAGAATCTCCTGAGTCCTGTGGTCCGCGTCATAGGGTCGGTGGCCACCGGGGCTGATTCTCGCCAGAAGTGGATGGATGAACCGCTCTTCGCGGTCGTGATGGGAATGCAGCAGCCTCTTCACGATCTGCCACTGTGTATGGAGGCGGGCCACTGCCGTTGGATTCGTCCAATCCGTGGCCCCTGCGTCGAACGAAAAGCGGTCGATCAGACCCCGAAGCCCCTTATGCACGCACACATACACGTCGACCTTCACAGTATCCATACTTTTCTCCTCATCTTAGGACTTCGTGTGCCCAGTCTTGCCTTGACCAGCACGTCACGGCCGCGGCTGATCCGTTGGCCAAGCCCTGCTGCAGCCTACGGGGTCAGCGATGTCGTTCCCTTACTACCAGAAGATGCTGAGCCGGGCAGATAGGTATTGCCCTTGGATCACGCAAGGAAACTGCCTACGCGGCCTGGTTCTACAGCGGACCTGTCCTTGACCGGAAAGACGTCGAACCGATGCAGGCAGATTCTAGGTGTGCGTCTGTTGGCCGGGGGATATCAAGGGTTCCCTTCGCTGCTGCTCTCTGATGAAGAGCGGGACGACCCCAGGGCCAAAGGCCCACAGGAGTACGGTCCCTCCAATCGCCAGCTCGGCATACGATCCGCGTGCACAATCCAACGATCTACCGTACCTATGGGGTATTGGCCAGTCGGCACGTATGTCCGTATCAGATTCACATGTCTCTCTGAAACAGAAAGGCCCCTGGCCTGGACGTGATCCGGCGTGGGAATTCCGTAGCCAACGGGTTTCCAGAGTGGTAGGATTCGGGACAGGTATCCCGTGGGAGGCGGGGTGCCGAACCAAGGGAAGAGAAAACGCGGAATCGCTCGCAGATGGCGAGATGAGGTGGTCTTTGAATGGAGTACCCATCAAGACATCGGACGCCTGAGGAACTGGCCAGAGAGAAGATCGATGCCATGCTGGACCTCTCCGGGTGGGTCGTCCAGGATAGATCTGCTGTGAACCTCAGTGCCGGCCGAGGGGTCGCCGTTTGCGAGCTCTCCTTCAAACGAGGCGAGCCGGATTACACCCTCTTTGTCGATGGGAAGGCCATTGGGACCGTAGAAGCCAAGCCTGAGGGGCACTCACTGACGGGGGTCGCAGAGCAGTCCGCCAAGTACATCACCGGCGTGCCCTCACGAGTGCAGGCCTGGCGCACGCCGCTGCCTTTTGCATATGAGAGCACAGGCACCGAGACCCTGTTCACCAACGGCCTCGACCCAGACCCGTGCAGCCGCAGCGTCTTCACCTTCCACCGCCCTGAGACGCTCCTTCGCTGGGTTCAGCAGGAAAAGCAGCTTGCCCATCTCCTGCGGGAATACCCGCCGCTTATTACGGCCGGCCTTTGGTCCGCCCAGATCCAGGCCATTACCAACCTGGAAAGGTCCTTCGGCGCAGGCCGTCGCCGTGCCCTTATTCAGATGGCCACAGGTTCGGGCAAGACCTTCACCGCGGTCAACTTCATCTACCGCCTCCTCAAGCAGACTGGCCCCCACACCCGGGTCTTGTTCCTCGTGGACCGTGGTAACCTCGGCGAGCAGACCCTGACCGAGTTCCAGCAGTTCGAGTCCCCGCTCAACAACCTCAAGTTTGCACAGGAGTTCATAGTCCAGCATCTTACCGGCAACACCCTGGACACCTCCGCCCGCGTGGTCATCGGCACCATCCAGCGGCTCTACTCGATGCTCAAAGGCGAGACCGAGCCACCGCCCGACCTGGATGACCTGGGCATCGAGGCTGCTGAGTCGCTCTTCAAGGAGCCGGTGCCCGTGGAATACAACCGGGCGATGCCCATCGAGACCTTCGACTTCATCGTCACGGACGAGTGCCATCGCTCCATCTACAACCTCTGGCGTCAGGTTCTCGAATACTTCGATGCCACCCTCATCGGCCTGACTGCCACGCCGTCCAAACAGACCCTCGGCTTCTTTCAACAGAATCTGGTCATGGAATACGGCCACGAGAAGGCCGTGGCAGACGGCGTCAACGTGGGCTGTGATGTCTACCGCATCCAGACCGCCATCACCACCAGCGGCTCCAAGGTGGACGCCGGCTACTACGTGGACAAACGCGACCGGCAGACCCGCAAGGTCCGCTGGGAGCAGCTCGACGAAGACCTCCAATACGACGGCCCCAGCCTCGACCGCGACGTGGTGGCCGAGGACCAGATCCGCACCGTCCTGGCCACGTTCCGCGACCGGCTCTTTACTGAGATCTTCCCCGGCCGAGCCGACGTGCCCAAGACGCTCATCTATGCCAAGGACGACTCCCACGCGGAGGACATCGTACGGATCTGCCGCGAGGTCTTCGGCAAGGGCAACGACTTCTGCAAGAAGATCACCTATCGCACCACCGGCGAGTCGCCCAAGATCCTCATCGCTGCCTTCCGCAACAGCTACAACCCGCGGATCGCCGTGACCGTGGACATGATTGCCACCGGCACGGACATCAAGCCCCTGGAGATCGTCTTCTTCATGCGGTCCGTGAAGAGCCGCAACTTCTTCGAGCAGATGAAGGGCAGGGGGGTGCGGATCGTGTCAGAGACCGACATGGAGCAGGTCAATCCCGGGATCAAGCGTAAGACCCGCTTCGTCATCGTGGACGCAGTGGGTGTGTGCGAGCGGGACAAGACCGACTCCCGTCCCCTAGAAAAGAAACGCCACATCCCCTTCGCCACGCTCCTGGACGCCGTCGCCCTGGGCAACAAGGAGCCTGCGACCCTGGAGAGCCTGGCCTCCCGCCTCATCCGGCTGGAGAAACGCTTCGATGAGGCCCTGGCAAATGAGGTCAGGGCTGCCGCCAATGGCCGGACCCTGTCTCAGATCGCTGCTGGCCTTCTGGAGGCCGTCAATCCCGACATGGTCGTCGCCAAGGCTGCGGAGACCCTGCCCGCCGGCGCTGAGCCCACTCAGAAGGATCTGGACGCAGCGGGCGAGACCCTGGCCAGGGACGCGTGCGCCCCGGTTGCCGCCAATCCCGCCCTGCGCCAGCTCCTTATCAAGGTCCAGAGGGCGGCCGAGCAGACCATCGACGTGATCTCGCGTGACAGCGTGCTCTTCGCCGGTGCAGCCCCGCAGACCACGCAGAACGCCCAGCAAGTCACTGCCTCGTTCCGTGACTACCTCGAGCAGCACAAGGCGGAGATCACCGCCCTTGAGATCCTATACTCGCGTCCCTATAGGCACCGCCTCACGGAGTCCGTGCTCAAGGACCTGGAGCAGAAGCTCCGTGAGAATTCCGCTGCCTGGACCGAGGACCGCCTCTGGGACGCCTTTGCCGCCACCCTGCCCGGCAAGGTCAAGGGCAGGTCCCAGGCAGGGCGGTTCGCAGACCTCGTGGCACTAGTCCGTTTCTGCCTCGCACAGCAACTGGTGCTGGAGCCCTTCGTGGACTCGGTGCAGCAGCGGTTCGATGCGTGGCTCTCGCAAAAGATTGCCCAAGGCACCGTCTTCACCCCGGACCAACGGGCCTGGCTGGGACTTATCCGCGACCACATCGCCATCAGTGTCAGCATCGAGACGGACGATTTCGAGTACGCCCCGTTCAGGCAGCAGGGGGGATTGGGCAGGGCACACCAGCTCTTCGGCAGCGACCTGCCTAAGCTGCTCGATGAACTCAATGAGGTGCTTGCGGCATGAGTACCAACTGGCCAACCAAGAAACTGGCCGACCTTGCCTTGAAGGTAGGGAGTGGGTCAACGCCTCGTGGAGGTGAAGCTGTCTACAAGCCGTCAGGCACACCTCTCATTCGCTCAATGAATGTTCACTTTGGGGGCTTCAGGGCGGACGGACTGGCTTACCTCGACGAATTCGAGGCCGGGAAGCTGGATCACGTGACCGTGGAGCCCAACGATGTGTTGCTCAACATCACAGGGGCTTCGATTGGCCGTGTGACCATGGCTCCTACGTGTATGGCCAAAGCGCGGGTGAATCAGCACGTCTGCATCATTCGCCCGACGGCTGAGCTCCACCCATCTTTCTTGGCTGAGTTTCTTGCATCGCCGGACCAGCAAGCTCGCGTGATGAACGTCCAGGTCGGCGCCACACGACAGGCGCTCACCAAGGCGATGATTCTTGATTGGGACGTGCCAGTCCCCCCCCTCGACGAACAGCACCGGATCGTCGCGGAGATCGAGAAGCAATTCACACGCCTGGAGGCAGGAGTGGCGGCGTTGCGGCGGGTGCAGGCCAACCTCAAACGCTACCGCGCAGCAGTCCTCAAAGCCGCCTGCGAAGGCCGCTTGGTCCCCACCGAAGCTGAACTCGCCCGCCAGTCCGGCCGCACCTACGAGACCGGCGCCCAACTCCTTGCCCACATCCTCACCGAGCGCCGCCAGAAGTGGACCGGCCGCGGCAAATACAGGGAACCCGCCACACCCGACACCGCCAACCTTCCTTCGCTCCCAGAAGGCTGGACGTGGGCGAGTGTAGAGCAGCTTGGAGACGTGCAGCTTGGGCGGCAGCGTTCGCCTAGGAATGTCTCGAAGAACTATTCGACCAAATATATCCGAGCAGCGAACATCACGGAGCGAGGCATTGATGTATCCGACATGCTCGAAATGGAGTTTTCACCGGCGGAGCGGGAACGTTTCGCCCTACGCGACGGCGACATTGTTCTTTCTGAGGCGTCGGGAAGCCCATCGCAGGTTGGGAAACCAGCGGTCTGGCGAAGCGAGATATCGCTATGCTGCTTCCAGAACACTGTCCTGCGGTTTAGTCCTGTTGTCTTGGGCGCAAGATATGCACTCGTAACATTCCAGCATTTCTATGTGAACGGCGTCTTCGCTCAGGTCGCTGGCGGCGTCGGCATCAATCACCTTGGAGCAGAGAAGTTCTCGGTGATTCCGTTTCCCCTGCCACCCCTTGCCGAGCAGGAGCGGATCGTGGCGGAGGTGGAGCGGCGGCTGAGTGTGGTGGAGGAATTGCAGGCGGTGGTGTCTGTCAACCTCCAGCGAGCCACCCACCTTCGTCAGTCCATCCTCGACAAGGCCTTCAAGGGGGAACTGTAATGGCCCTTGCTAGATCATGATAGAATTATTAACATAGAATGTTAATAATTCTTGTTGACTCTTGTCCAGATGACGATATACTTTCATACGAAGAAATTGCAGAAGACCTGTAGCAGACAGGCAGAGGCGGTCAGGCAACTTGGGGCCAAGAGGGCACGTAAGCTCCAGCAGCGACTGATGGAATTGCAGGCTGCCGCTACGCTGTCCGATATCTCGCGTTTGCCGCCCGCACGCTGCCATGAGTTGATCGGAGACCGGAAGGGGCAACTCTCTGTGGACTTGGACCATCCTTACCGATTGCTCTTTATCCCTGCACATTACCCAAGCCCCCGCACCCGGGAGGGCGGCCTGGACTGGGAAAAGGTAACGGAGATCGAGGTTATCGCAATCGAGGACCCGCACTGAGGTGATCCCATGGTGAAGGCAAAGAGACAATACGGTTTTGAGCCGGATTATGCCGTTCCCCCCGGTGAGACCCTGCGAGAGGTGATTGAGTCCAGGGGCATGAGCCAGCGGGACTTGGCGGACCGGGTCGGGCTGACGGTGCAGTCCCTCAGTCGGATCCTCAGCGGGGAGCAGCCGATCTCCCTGGAAACCGCGAGGGGCCTGGAACTGGCGACCGGTGTGCCTGCCCATTTCTGGAACAGGCTGGAGAGCCTGTACCGGGCTCAGTTGGCAAGGGTCCAGGGGCAGGAGGCTCAGCAGTCCGAGGCGGGAACGTGGGTGAAGCGTTTCGCCTATGCCCGGTATGCAGAAGCGGGTTGGGTCCCTCGCACACGCTCTTTGCCGGAGAAGTTCGAGAATCTGCTCCGCTTCTTTGGGGTCTCGGGGCCGCAACAGTGGGAGAAGGTCCATCTGGCCTCCCTTATCCAGGGGGATTACCGGCGATGCACCGCGGTCTCTGAGAAGGCCGCGGATACAACGGCTTGGATCCAACGGGGTTTCATGCTGGCACAGGCCATCTTGGCACCGGCCTATGATCAGGGTCGGTTTAAGCAGGCATTGGGGCGAGTGCGATCCCTTGTTCGGGAGAACCCGGCTGATGTGCTGGCCCAGGTTGAGGCGGCCTTTGCTGAGGCCGGCGTCAGGCTAGTGATCCTGCCGCAACTGCCGGGCATGGGCGTGCACGGCTACACCCGCTGGATCGGGCCCGATCGGCCCATGATCATCCACGGTCTGCGACAGAAGACAAACGACCTGTTCTGGTTTGACCTGTTCCACGAGGCCGCGCACATACTCAAACACGCGGCTCACGGCAAGAAGGCCCCGATCGTTGAGTGCGAAGACCACGGTAGTGACAAGGAGCGGGAAGCGGATCAGTGGGCAGCCGACTTCCTGATCCCGCCACAAGCCTGGACCCAGTTCGTGGCAGGTCTTGGATCACGGATTGAGCAGGCCGCGATACGGTCCTTTGCGCAGGCCCAGGCTGTACATCCGGCCACTGTGGTGGGCAGGCTCCATCGGGAAAAGAGGCTGGACTACGGGATTCATGCAAACATGAAGACATCGCTCAAGGATAAGATCAGGGAGATGGAGACCCGACCGTCCAATCGGCGAATTGACCACGCGCGTCTGGCCCCGTTGCGCAAGAAGCTCAAACGCAATGTGGGCACCGCACCGGACCTGGACAGGATTCGCAGGGAGATGGGCAGTACCCATGCAGACCTACGGCGTTGACACCTCCATCCTGGTCCGCCTACTCACTGGGGATCCTGAGCCGGACTGCAGTCAGACCGTGGCAGCCCTGGAGGCCTTGCTGGAACGCGAGCCGGATACACATATCTGCGTATCGAACATGGTGATTGCAGAGGCCTATGTCGTGGTACAGTACCACTACGGCGTCACAAAGGCCGAGGCCCGGTCAGCCCTCCTGGAGGTGCTTCAGAGCGGTCTTGTTGAGGCCCGGGGAGGCAGGCGTGTCTTAGGGGTGATTGGGGCCGCGGAAAAGGGGGCAGGCCTTGTTGACCGGCTGATCGTGGATGACTATCAGGAGGGTGGGGCCGTGACCCTGACCCACGACAAGAAGATGGCAAGGCTTGATGGGGCCAGATCGTTATGAAGAGGTAACACGGTGACCAATCACTCGCAACAGATCATCCAGAAGCTCTGGAACTACTGCAACATCCTGCGGGATGACGGCCTGTCCTATGGCGATTATGTGGAGCAGTTGACGTATCTGCTCTTTCTCAAGATGGCCGACGAGCAGAGCCGGCCTCCATTCAAGAAGCCCTCGGCTGTGCCCAAGGGGTCCGACTGGGCGAGCTTGATGGCCCGCGACGGGGACGAACTGGAGACCCACTACCGGCACGTGCTGGAGACGCTCGGCAAGTACAAGGGCATGCTTGGGACCATCTTCCGCAAGGCCCAGAACAAGATCCAGGACCCGGCCAAGCTGAGGCGGTTGATCGTGGACCTGATCGACAAGGAGCAGTGGTCGTCGCTGTCTGCCGACGTGAAGGGCGATGCGTACGAGGGCCTGCTCCAGAAGAACGCCGAGGACGTCAAGGGTGGGGCGGGTCAGTACTTCACACCCCGTCCACTGATCGCCGCCATCGTTGATGTGATGGCCCCTGCGCCGGGCCAGACCATCTGCGACCCGGCCTGCGGCACGGGCGGGTTTCTGTTGGCCTCGCACGATTACCTCGCCAAGCACCATGCCCTCGACCGTTCGCAGAAGAGACGGCTCAAGAACGGCACGCTCTTCGGGGTGGAACTGGTGGACAGCGTGGCCAGGCTCTGCTGTATGAACCTCGTGCTCCACGGCATCGGCGGCGACAGCGAGGAGGAGGTCCCCATAGACGTCCGCGATGCCCTGGCCAGTCACGGCGGCACGTACTACGACATGGTGCTGACCAACCCACCTTTTGGCAAGAAGAGCAGTGTCACGATCGTCAATGACGAGGGCAAGGCGGAGAAGGAGTCGTTGACCGTGCATCGGGATGACTTCTGGGCCTCCACGAGCAACAAGCAGCTCAATTTCCTCCAGCACGTCTTCACCATCCTCAAGCAGCATGGCCGCGCAGCGATAGTCGTGCCTGACAACGTGCTATTCGAAGGAGGCGCAGGCGAGACCATCCGGCGAAAGCTCCTGCACCAGGCCGACGTGCATACGCTCCTGCGCCTGCCGACCGGCGTGTTCTATGCCCAGGGCGTGAAGGCCAACGTCCTCTTCTTCGACCGCAAGCCCGCCGGCGAGAAGCCGTGGACTGACAGGCTCTGGATCTATGACCTGCGTACCAACAAACACTTTACGCTTAAGGAAAGCCCTCTCCAACGTGGCGATCTGGATGACTTCGTCCAGTGCTTTCAGCCTGCCAACCGCCACCAGCGCAAGGAGGCCGAGCGGTTCAAGTCCTTCTCATACGAGGACTTGGTCAAGCGGGACAAGGTCAACCTGGACATCTTCTGGCTGAAAGACGAGTCCCTCGAAGACTCTGCCAACCTCCCCGCCCCGGACGTCATCGCCCAAGAGATCGTCCAAGACCTGGAGGCGGCTTTGGAGCAGTTCAACACCATAGCCGATGACCTGGAAGCATAGGGGCTTCGCATCAGACGGGCATGGGAGATTATAGACATGTAGCCTCACACCCGTGGGGATGATCCGGGATTTAGAGCAGGGGACTCATAATCCCTTGGCCAAGGTTCGAATCCTTGCGGGGACAACCGACAACCGCTGCATGAAACGCAGCAGTTTGGGCCCCGTTGCCGCCCTCGTGCGTTGACAGGTTGCCATCTGTCGTCCGTTGCGTGCGGGCGTGGATTGAAACTTGTCGCTTGGCGCATAGCGCTTTGCGCAAAGCGTCGTCCACCGCCAGGTTGATAAGCAAGGGGTCCTGGACCCTTGGGCCAGTATGCTCGATGCCCGGCCTCGCAACCCCGATGAATGCAGGAAAGTCTCATCCCTTCCAGGCCGATAGTAGGGATGCCCCGACCGATCGCCGGTCCGGCGTCGCTACCGGGGCACGGAAGGTGCCGTGACGATGGAAATATCTCTGCTGAGCAGTGCTGCGCGAATCCCGAAGGTCTTTACGGACGTCATCTACCTGACGAACAACGGACACATGCCTTGGGAGATACGGAAGCTCTTCCGTCAGAAGAGCCTGTCGTTCGCCATACTTCCCTTCGGCGCATTGGTCCAACTGCGAGACCAGAGCCACCTTATCGGAACCGTCATCATTGACGCCGCAGACCTGGACCCGGCTGTGGATCACGAGGTGGCCAGGACCATCGACTCGCTGGAGATGGAGAACATTGGGGTGATTGTGCTGACCCACCGGGTCGAGACCCCCATCAAGAGCTTCTCCCTGACCCCGACCAAGACCAGCTTCTCCATGGTGGGACCGGTGGGGTCCGTATCCGTCGAAGACCTCTGGGTGCGGATCAGCGTCAACCTCGCCTACCGCAAGAAGAGCTCGGGGATTGTCTGCAAGCCGTTGGTCCCAGCCAGCATGATGGACAAAACCGGAGCCAACAAGCTCGCCGAGCAACTCCAGATGACGGCGGCCCTCGTGGAGAACCTGACTGAGCAGATGCGCCTGGCGGGTCTGGTCCAACGGGACTTCCTGCCCGCGCAACTGCCCCATTCCGAGCGGGTCCGGTGGGCGGCTGCCTTCCAGCCGGCCGAGTGGGTCTCCGGGGACATCTTCGACATCGCCCAACTCGATGCCCAGCACCTGGGCTTCTACATCGTTGACGCCGTGGGCCATGGGATGCCGGCTGCACTGCTGACGATCTTCGTCAAGCAGGCGCTGGCCACGCGGGAGACGACCAGCCCTTATCGGATCCTCACCCCGGCGGAGGTCATGCGGCATCTCAACGCGCGGATGTGCGGTGAGAGACTCTCGGGGTACCAGTTCGCCACGTGCTGCTACTGCCTGCTGAATACCGAGACCATGACCCTGACCCATGCCAGGGCCGGGCATCCCTATCCGATCCTGTTGCGGCCCGGCCGGGACCCGGTGCGACTGGAGGTGAGGGGGTCACTGCTGGGCGTGTTCGAGCAGGCCGAGTATCTGGAAGAGACCGTGGCCCTGGAAAAGGGCGACAAGGTCATCCTGTACTCCGACGGGGCAGAGCCGCTCATCGGCAGGTTCGACGACCAGAAGGGATTCGTCTTTACAGCGGAGTTCCTGGACCTCTCGGCGCTTCCGGTGGTCGAGATGGTCGACCGCTTCACCGAGCTGACCAAGGCCGCCAAGAGCAACCCCAGCGGCGTCGACGACATCACCGTCGTCGGGCTGCAGGTCCTGTAGGCCGTGCCCTACACTACTGGACCGCTTCGTCGGTGACCTCAATGTCTTCAAAGCAGGTCTGGGCGTGTCGGCGGAGGATCTCCAGCATCAGACAACAGGCCTTTCGGATCTCCCATTGTGCCTTGGGCGAGATCCGCAGAGAGAAGATGTGACGCCACTGGCGGAAGTTGGCCGTGACCACGATCTCGCTGGTACAGGCGTTGGGCAGGATGAACCGGGCGTCTTCCTTCTTGAGACCCCGGTCCCGCCACTTGGCGTACATCTGCTCGATGACCCGCATGTCGTTGTGGTAGTCTTCCGTGAATTCCTTGGGCAGGCCCTCCGGCACGACGTACGTGAAGCCTTCCTCATCCACGTAGCGTTGGGACTTCTGGGAGACCGACATCAGGCGATGCCGGACGAGTTGATGGGTCATGGCCCGGGAGCAGTTGCGGATCCGGAAGGTGGCACTGGCGTGCTCCAGGGGTGACTCGTGGCCCATCTTGATCAGGCGGCGGATGAAGTCCTTCTCGGAGTTGGCTCCGATCCGGTCAAAGCTCAGATAGCAGGTTCTGCCTGCCTGCTCAATGACCTTCTCCGGATCGGGCGTGATGGCCACCAGTTCCACCTGCATCTCTGCGGGCCTTAGACTGCCGTCCATTTTGTCCTCCTAGCCCAACGGTTCACTCCCAAGCGACTAGATCTGGTCCGGATCGAGCTTGCCCAGGACCGCCATCGCCATCCGGACGTTGCCGAACGGCGCGCTGACCGCGAACCCCTGGACGCGGTCGCGGATCTGCTCGATCATCTCGCGGGCGATCTCGACGCCCAGGCGCAGGCCCTCCTGCCTGGTCCGGGCCCCGCTCATCCGCTCCAGGACCGACGAAGGAACGGAGACCCCTGGAACCTCGTTGGCCATGAACTCGGCGTTCTTGTAGCTGGTCAGCGGCCAGATCCCGGCGATGATGGGGATTCGGGCGCACTCGATCGCATCGAGGAATCGAAGGAGGCTCTCCGGATCGAAGACTGGCTGGGTGATCGCGAATTCGGCCCCGGCCTCCACCTTGTCCCTGAATCGGCTGATCTCCCGATCCATCTGCGAGGCAACGGGGTTTGCGCCCACGCCGATGGCCAGGGACACGGCAGGTGAGAAGTGATTGCCACCGAGATCGATCCCGCAGTTCAGATCGCGAACCACGCGGGTCAGGGCCACGGAATCCAGGTCAAACACGCCTGTGGCATCGGGGTACTCGCCCAGCTTGGGCGGGTCTCCGGTGATGATCAAGGCATTCCGAAGTCCCATGGCTGCGGCCCCCAGCAGGTCCGATTGCACCCCAATCAGGTTTCGGTCCCTGCAGCAGACGTGCAGGATCGTCTCGATCCGGGCCTGCTGCTGGATCTGAAAGGCCGTCACCAGGGGCGAGAGCCGGGAGCTGGCTCGAGGCCCGTCCGGGATATTGATGGCGTCGATGCCCATCTCGGCACAGAGCACCGCCTTCTCGATCGTTGAGGTCAGATCGATCCCCTTGGGCGGGGTCAGCTCGACCGTGGCGACCTTCAGACCCTCGGCCAGCTTGGAGCCCCACCGGGACTTCTCCGACAAGGGCCTGGCCGTCTGTTGCCCTGTGCCCGGAGGCGATGCCACCTGTACGCTCAGCGGCCTGGCGGCCGAACCGGCCGCCTTGTCCAGGGACCTGACGGCCCGGGCGATCTGGCGAATGTGATCGGGCGTGGTGCCGCAGCATCCCCCGATGATCTTGACGCCCTTCTCGAAGAATCGCTTGGCATACTCCGCCATGTACTCGGGCGTGCACATGTACAGGGTCCGATCCTCCACGCGGCGAGGCAGGCCCGCGTTGGGCTGCGCACAGAGGGGTTTGTCCGTGACTGCTCGGATCAGCTCCAGGCTGGCCAGCATGGCGGAAGGGCCCGTGGAGCAGTTCAGTCCAACGGCCGTCACTGCCGCCTCTGCCGCCACGCGGCGTATGGCCTGATCGATCCTCTCTCCGTAGACCGTCTCGTGGTCCTCGTTGGCGGTCATCTGGGCCACGATGGGCAGGTCCGTCACCTCGGCGGCGGCGCGGATGGCTACCAGGATCTCTTCGGTGTTGGAGAAGGTCTCCAGGATCAGGAAGTCCACCCCTGCCTGCGCCAAGACTGAGGCTTGTTCCCCAAAGACCCTGGCTGCCTCCTTTTTGGCCAATCTGCCGTAGGCGTCCAGGTCCACGCCAAGCGGCCCCATCGAGCCGGCCACCATGACGGTCCGGCCAGCGGCCTCCCTGGCAAGCTGGGCGGCGGTCCTGTTGATCTTCTCCATGTCTCCGGCCAGGCCGTACTTGGCCAGCCGATACTCATTGGCCCCAAATGAGTTGGTCTCGATGAAGTCCGCGCCTGCACTGACGTACCCTTCGTGTACCTGCCTGACGAGACTGGGACCATCCAGATTGAGCTGCTCGAAGCACCGGTTTAGGAACACGCCCTGGGTGTACAGCATGGTGCCCATGGCCCCATCGCCGACCACTACGTGCCTTGAGAGCATGTCCAAGAGTCGATTCGGTCGCGTCATACTTTCTCCACACAACGCCCAACAAGGATACCCCAATTCGAGGCTGAGTAAATACACGCACACGGCAATTCGGAGGATTTATCGACCATGCGAGATCGAGGCCGGCAGTTGCGGCCCCATAATATACCGGCGCCTCTGTCGTTCAGCGACCGTACATGCCTGCACTGGAATGGGGTCGTGGTCTGGTCTTGAAGTGATGAACATCCGATGTTGACGTAAATATAGACAATCTGCTATAATTAGGCAACCTTGTATAGGCTACTCCGGGGGAGCAGCCTTCGACTTTTTTTTGCTCTGGTACGGCAGCGAGTGCCTTACTGTGCCGATATACTGTAAGCGGAACTGTCTTGGCTCGTGAAAGGGCCTTACCTACGGATTGGGACTGAGTAATAGTCGCTTGTCCAGACAAGACAAGCTGTGCCGCTGGAGGAGATGACAAAATGAGAACGTTCACCGTTGTCCTGGCCGTCATGGTAGTGGGGTCTCTGTCGGGTTGCCGTTCGGTCAAATCGAGGCCTTCAAGCGAACACGCGAGGCAGGTGAGCACCAACCCCAATGACCCGTTCTTCTCCATCAGCTACTCGCAGACAGATATCGGGCGAGCTGAACAGCGCCAGCCACAGCCCGACGCCATCGATCGGCTCTTCCCGCAGAACGGACCCCTCGGGGATATCATGGAACAGAATACCAACAGACCCCCGCAGACCGTGGACACACGACCCGCGGCGCCCAGTCCTCGCGCCAGGGCTGCTGTGCCTCGGGGCCAGGGCCAACCCATGGCACCTGCGCCGATTACGCGAATGGAGGCCCCCGAAACGGTGGCGATCACGGAGAGCGGACCCCATCACGTCTCTCTGATCTACCCGTCCCCTGAATACGGGATCATCAAGCTGGACAAGCTCATGCCCCAGGAGGTGGATCTGAATGTCCCGTTCAAATACTCCATGATCCTGACGAATCTGACGAACGCCACCTTGGCCAACGTCGTGCTGACCGAGACCCTTTCCGCCGGCTTCCAGTTCAAGGGAGCCACGCCCGTTCCCCAGCAGACCGGCAACCAACTGGTCTGGAGGATGGATTCCCTGGGACCGAAGGCATCGGAACAGATCGAGATCTCCGGGATCCCGTCCAACCTGGATACGCTCAAGCATTCTACCGCCGTCACCTATGCAGTGGCGGCCTCGTCCAACATCCGAGTGGTCCAGTCCACGCTTGAGTTGACCCGAAAGGTCCCAAGCGAGGCCTTGCTGGGTGACCCCATCCAGGTGGAGTACATCGTCAAGAACACGGGCAGCGGCACGGCCCAGGACGTCAAGGTCGTCGAGCCCCTCCCGTCGGGTATGACCACTGCGGACGGAAAGAACGAGGTGAAGTTTGACGTCGGCCTGTTGCGAGCCGGTCAATCGCAGACCTTCACCGCGCAGTTGAAGGCTGCTCGGACCGGCACGTTCGTCAACAAGGCGAAGGTCCTCTCCAGCTCGAATGCCCAGGCTGAGTCTCCCGCCATGCCGGTCCAGATCCGCCGACCCGTACTGGCCATCACGCGGAGCAGCCCGGAACGGGTCTATCTGGGACGGCCGGTCACCTATGAGATCTCCGTCCTGAATCGAGGCGACGGCCCGGCGAACGACACGGTGTTGGAGGACCTCTTGCCCACGGGCGTTACGGACATCCAGGCATCCCCGGAGGCGGACGTATCGGGCGCCAGACTGACTTGGACGCTGGGCTCCATACCGCCCAATACGGCCAAGGCGGTACGGGTATCCTACAAGCCCACGGCTACGGGAATCCTGAACGGCACCACGACGGCCAAGGCCCACTGTGCCGAGGCGGCCACCGCGACGGTCCGTACGGCGATCGTGGGCATACCGGCCATCCGCCTCAACGTCACCGACCTGGAGGACCCCGTCGAGGTGGGAGGAACGGTCACCTACGTGATCACTGCGTCCAATGAAGGGTCTGCCTCGGACCACAACATTCGTATCACTTGTGATCTGGAGGACAAGGTGCAATACGTCTCGTCTTCGGGGCCAAGCCAGGTATCCCAGACGGGCCACACCCTGAGTTTCGTGCAGTTGCGGGCCCTGGCTCCGAGTGAGAAGGCTACCTGGCGGGTGGTCGGCAAGGCCCTTCAGTCCGGAAGCGTACGATTCAAGGTGACCTTGAGCAGCGACGACCTGTCTCGGCCTATAGAGGAGACCGAGGCCACGTTCCTGTATCAGTGACGGGAGGCAGGCGTGACCCGTCCGGCCTCCTCTCTGGAGGGGGCCCGGGCGCTGGCCCGTCCTGGATGGCCTCTCACGGCGACGAGACGACGTGCCTCAAGATCGCGAACTCCAGGTCGAAGACTCGTCTGAGGTCGTCGTCCGGGACGACGTCCCCGGTTACACCCATGGCCGCGTCGCAGAATCGTGAGCCGATGCCGATGACCGTGACCGTCCCCTTGCCGTGACGCACCGTGGCTGCCACAGGCACGTCGGCCAGCCAGGCGAACGCCAGGCCGCCCTTGACGGCCAGACCGGAATCCACGGGCACGGAGGGCCAGTTCGGGTCCGTTCTCAGGACGCCGGCAGCCAGGCGAGTCTGGTGATCGATGGACATGCCGAAGGCGAGCAACAATCCATTTGCCGAGGAAGAGGGATTGCCGGGCGAGTCCACGATCAAGACCCTTCCACCCTGGCTGACGTATTCGGCCAGATCCCTGCGGAGCGGTTCGGTCACCGTCTGGGTCGGATAGAGGTACACCAACAGATCCCCGCCGAATGCCTCGGGTCCCTTGCACCTGGAGGTGAACCAGCCCAGGCGGAGGATCCACCGCTCGAAGATCCCGAACCCGTCCTCTCGTCCGGCAGTGAAACCGCTCTCTGACAGGGGGCCGCAACAGACCGTACGATCGATCGCCACGTGCGTGTAGGGCCGTATCGGCCTGGGAAGGGGCATGCCCCTGCGGTTCAGCTCCCTTGCGCCCACCCCTGCCACGGCCCATCCGGACAGGGCCACCGCTGCCACCAGGACCCAGGAGGGCCTGTGTCCGGCCGAGAGGACCAGTCCGGCGGCCAAGGCCGCGAGCGAGACCAGCCCTACGAGCCACCGGGGATCGACGGCGCCGTTGCGGTGGTTGAGCCACTCGATCATGCCCAGCAGGATCTCGGGCTTGCCCTGCTCAAAGGCTGCGAAGTTGGAGAAGATCGTGGAGTCCGTGAACGCCATGACCCGGCCGGCCCCGTACCGGCGGGCCCACAACTGGATGAAGGCCCCGTATCGCATGGAGGCACGGTCGACGACCTCCGGATAGAAGTTGCTGGCGTGGTAGTCCGCGCCAAGGCTCTTCAGTCCCGTGGACCGGATCACGGCGCGACCCGGACTGCACCCTGGGTCCACGGAGCACGACACGGCGAAGCCCAAGGACGGCACGGCCTGGACGATCGGATGGGGGACCTGGGCCGGCCTGTACGCCTGCTGGAAGATCGTGTCGATGTCGAACAGGCAGTCGTACCGGTAGACGAATCCGAACTCGTGGGCAATGTCGTTGAGGGCCAGGCCGGTATTGAACACGTTGGTGTGTTCACCCACCAGCATCAGGCCGCCGCCGGAGGCGACAAACTGCTTGATGGCCTGGATCTCGTTTGCATCGTACCTGTTGGGTGCGAATCTCTCAGGGGCATACTCGAGGGTGGGGGTCTTGATGATCAGCACGTCACATCCGGCAAGGGCCGCGGCGTCCACGGCTGCGTCCAATCGCGACATTTCGTAGAAGCGGGAGCCGTAGTCATAGATGCACGCGTAGTTGTATCCGGACCTCTCACCGTACCAGGCCGTATCGTACGGCCGGTCCGTGCGCTCCCAGCCGGAGCGGTGCTCGTCCACCATGACTCGTCCGGCCTTGCGCACGCCCGCCGGGTCCCACGTGGAGGCGACGGTCACGCCGAACACACCCAATCCCACCACGAGTGCCGCGATTCGCCTCCGCACAAGGCATCCTGAGGCCTTGGGGCAGGAGGGGTAGGCGTCCGGGCCGGCGGCGTTCACGAGCCGGGCGGCCAACAGGACCGGCCCGGTCAGGAAGGCCAGATAGATGAAGGGATTCCAGAAGAAGCCCATCAGGTGCAGCGGCTCCTCGTATTCGGTGCGCAGGGCCGCATGTATGACCAGGCCCAGTACGAGGGCCGCGCGGACCGGTATCCACAATGTCACGGCCAACAAGAACCTGCCCAGGTCGCCCGGCCGGCGGTGCAGCACGGCCCAGAGGACGATGCCGCCGATGAGGAAGCACCACGTCGGGCCATCCAGAAGAAGCTCCCAGGTGGCACCCAGTGCGTGGACCTCTCGCATCGTATGTAGGGCCAGGGACGTCCCATCGAGGGACGCATCGATCCCGATCAGTCTGGCCACTGCATACAGGATATGCGCGAGGGACTGGGGCAGCTCGTGCGATCGGGCCGTGACCGCTTCATAGGCCCACAGGGCCAGGCCCTGGGCCGCCAGGACCGTGCCCGCTGCGACCGCGCCCATGCCCCAGCGCCTGGGCCACTGCCGGGGGATCGGCAGGACGCCCAAGGCCAGTCCACCCATCATCAGCAAAGGGGCCGCCCGGTAGGGCCACGATGTCCATGCTACGGCGGGGATGGCCAAAACCAGGGCCAGGGCTGATACGCGTCGACTAGGCCTGGCCAGATCCAAGGCGCTCAGCAGGACCGTCCCTGCAACGACCAACAGGGCAAAGGCCCATGGCTGGGCGTGGTGGAAGAAGCTCAGGCCGAACAACCATGACCCGCTCAGTAAGGCCAGTCCAATCCATGCTCTGATCACGGTGTCTCCTCCTTGGCCGAGGGCTGTTTCTGTTCCTTCAAGGCATCGGGGATCCACATCGGCTCATCCCTCAGGCGGGTGATGAACCACCGCCAGAAGTCGGCGTTCTCACGCATGCCCTCGAAGGGCGAGCCATCCTCATTCTCGAGGTTCTTGTTCATGGCAAAGCCCGTATCACCGACCATGACGACCTTTCCGCTGCCCACCCGGCGGAGCATCACGATGGGCTGGCTGCCCAACCCATAGGCCATGACCTGGGCATTGGGGTCTGTGCACCCGATGGGCCACGCCGCATGGAAGCGGACGTATGCCATCTGGTTTTCAGACCGCAGATAGGGGGCCTTGAAGTACCCCAGGGCGGGCGGCTCCCGATCGTCGTTCGGGTCCAGGCCCACGTAGAACCCGAGGTCACACAGCAACGATCGACAGGCCCTGGCGCCGTCGTATCCGGCCATGATCACCAGATGTCCGCCCCGGCCCACGAAATCGACGATGGCCTTGCGCTCGGCCCCGGAGTACTCGCGAGAGGGGGCCACCACCACCAGCAGATCCGCGCCCTCCAGTCGCTCGGCCGAGACCTCCGGCAGGTCCAGGAGCAGGTAGCCGTTCCGCATCAAGGTCAGCGACAGGCCGCCCAGTCCATCCGGGCGCCAGGACTCCCCGCTGTAGGCCTCCAGGTGGGATGCATCCAGGCAGGCGATCCGGATCAACGGATCGGTCTGTCTGTGGGGCAGGAACTGCCAGGCCCTCCACGTGGCAGCCGTGCAGGCGGTCCATGACGCGGCCCAGACCGCACAGACCAGAAGGAGGCCCTTGGGGTCACGCATCCGGGCCAATCGGATCGCAAGGACCGCCGCCACCAGGAGCGTCAGGACCTGACGCCACGCTGGATGGGCCTGATGGGATGTGCCGGCCAGATAGGCCATCAGTCTGGAGGTGTACTCGTACGAGCCGACGTTGATCCCATTGGTCAGGCCCGAGGTGTCGCCGAAGGCCACGACGCGTCCCTTGCCGAGCGGTTGCTCTGCGGCCAGGACCAGGTCGCCCAGTCGTTCGCCGCTATTGTAGCGATCGTCCCCCATCATGGCCCTGGAGCTGGCCGGGTCCCCTGCATCCGACCAGCCCCACTTGCCGAGCAGGAGGGGTCGGGCGGGCCAATGGATGTCCAGTGACGCGCCGATCACCACCCCAAACTGGTTGCGGTCATCCTTCATCCCAGCGGTGGTCGGATGCAGGATCGGCTCGTAGGACTGCAGCCATCCGCCGACCGCGAAGGTCGCAGAGTCGAAGGCCACTCGCATGGCCGTGGGCCCAAGGATCTCATTGAATCGGTTACTGCCGTCGTTGGGGTCACACGTGGTGTGCTCGCCCATGACCAGGAGCGTGCCGCCTTGCCGGACGAAGTCCCAGATCCGCTCCTTCTGGCCCGGGGCCCACGGCTCATCCGGGAAGATCGAGATCAGGGCATCGGCACTCTCGATGTCCTTGGCAGACAGGTCCGGCGAGATCGTGGCCCGCGCGCCCAGACTGGCGATGAAGTCCGGCAACATGCCGTACATGCCGCTCGAGAGCCTGCCGTACTGATTGTGTTCGGGTTTGAGCCAGTTGAGAAACCCCTTCTCATAGAACACGATCCTCTTGCCGGCCAGGGACGGCCTGCCCGGATGCCCGAATGCGACCCAAGGCAGGATCGCTGCGGCCAGGACGGCCGCCACCCGCCAGCCTTGATGGTAATCTCGGACGCCCTCACCCTGCGTAGAGCGATGAGAGGACCATCGCAACATCGCCGCCACCACCGCCACGTGGATCATGCACGCCAGGGCGGGCAGGTTCCACGGCACGGCCTTGTGCAGAAAGGCTGCCCACGGCCCCTGCGTCGTGTCCGGCTGGATCGGCGCCCCAGGGAGCATCGCCGGTGCGTAGGCCAGGACCACTAGGTAGACCAGGTGACCGGCCAGGATTCCCAGCCCCCCATAGAGTCCGCGAGCCAGACGAGGACCGGCCGTGTTGGCGAGCCAGGCCATCCACATGGCACCGGTCAAGACCAGGAAGTCCAGACCCGCGAACGTCGGCCCTGCCACGACCGCCTTGCCCGTGACAAGATGTGCAAGGTGCCCTAGCCACCCGGCCACCCCATCTGCGGCCAGCCAGGCCCATGGTACTCCCGTGACCACCGCCCGATACACGGCCAGGACCATGACAGCCACGGTCCCGGCGAGCAGTACCTGGCGGTGGCTCCTCTGGGATGCCCATGCCAGACTCGCCAGCACTATCGCGCAGGCCAGGATATTGAGCAGGGGCAGCGGGCTGACCAGCATCGCTGTGGTCAGTCCGAACCCCACCAGAGCGGGCACCCACGGCTGGCGGAGCCCTCCGGGCCGCCCGATCAAGGCCGACGCGACCAGTAGGGTCATAGCCACGGCCCTGCGCAGGGGATAGGCCAGCAACCCTGCGGAGCCCGCCACCACCCACGCGCCTGCAAAGGCGCAGGCGACTGCGCCGATGACGCTGAAGGGGACCTGCTCGGTCCCTGTCCGCTCTTCCTGAGGGGTCTGGCTCTCACAGGGCGCGCCGTTACTCATGATCGGATCATCCCAGTTCTGCTGTGGCCGTTCCGGAACAGACGCCGTATTTCTCACCACCGTCACTCCACTATCATCTTCTCGAACAAACACATCATAACGCGGGGCCCGTCGCCCTCTCGGCCCCGCAAGGGCGAGGCCGAGAGGGCTGGCCTTCTACTCGCCGGCACGTGTGGATCCCTACTGGATCGAAGACACGTGGCGAGGGGATACTACGGCACCGAGGGGCACTGGGTGTGCACGCACGGGCACTGGGTGTCCACGGGCGAGCACCTGGTGGGGCAGGCCGGGCACTGGGTGTGCACTGCCGGGCACTGGGTATCCGCAGCCGGACACTGGGTCCGCACGGCCGGACACTGCGTATCTACGGCCGGGCACCGGGTGTCACAGGGCGGGCACTGGGTGTGCACGCACGGGCAGTGAGTATCCATGGCCGGGCACTGGGTCCGCACGGGCGGACACAGGGTATCCATTGCCGGGCACCGGGTGTCGCAGGGCGGGCACTGGGTGGGGCAAGGCGGGCACTGGGTCTGCAGGGCCGGGCACAAGGTCTGCATGACTGGGCATCTGGTGATGCAAACCTTGCACTTCGTCTCGGTGGCCGGGCAGATTGTCTCTACGGCCATGCACTGAGTGAACATACAGGGTAAACACGTCACCTTCGGCTTATCGCAGCCGGAGCCTGCCCAGGCCCCGGATGACCCTGCAACGGCCACAATGAGACACAACATCGCTACCTTCCGTACTTCTCTCATGACACATTCTCCTAAAAAAGACGTTGACACCTCCCGGTCTTGTGCCCATTCATTTGATGGACTGCCGAGCTTAGCGCCTCCGCCTCCTCCTGGACACACTCCATGTGCTGCCCGCGAGCAGACAGTCAGTAGGGAATAGGACAAGGTTCAGGACACGTTCCGTGTACCTGCATTTGATGGCCAGCGGGTCTGCAAGGTGTAGGTGGATGAGCCCGGACGAGGGTGCGCCTCGGCCCGGCGGAGCGGCTAGGTGGGGCCGTTCGGCTCTATCGGGGAGTCGACTTGTTCGTGGTAGAGGGCCGATCCCTATCTGGCCCTCCGTAAGTGCATGCCGAAGCGGCCTTCCACGCGGCAAGCCTGCCTCCGATTGGGGCGTCGGGCTTACCAACAGAGCGGTGACTACCGCCAGAAGGGCAAGGATCAATGGGGCTATCGTCATAGCCACTAGCAGACTCCAGTCCCGGGCTCACAACCTCAGAAGCCGCAGGCAGGCGGATCGACGCCTCCGGCAGACTCCGGCACCCTCGGTTGCGCAGAACCTTGGGCTGCTTGGCCTGGCGGATCTGGACGTAAACCCACCGTACTCGATCCACTGTTCTCACCCTTCTCCTGACCTGTAACGATACGCGTGTAGGGGCTCCCCTTATTCCCAGGAGAGTGCCGGGACCTCCGCAGACCGGAAGACCCAGGGCATGCGTCGTCCATTCGATGAGACCGCGTCCCACTCAGGATAATGACGCACAATGCCCGGGTGCCGTCTTCATATGGGTTTCCACCTACCCCTCCGCCATCCTCCTCGCTGCCTCCTCGATGCAGTGTTTGAAGGAGCGATCCTGGCAGGATCGAGTGGGAGTCGTGGATGAACCCTCCTGTCCGAGAGGCCCGGTTCCACATTCGGTGGACCCCGCGAACGACCCGTGAAGGATGACGTCACGACGTGCCGGAGAGGGGGCCTCGGATCGACGATGCTCACGCCCTCGCGATCGCATTCAGTGCCCGTGAAATGCCCGCCTCCAATTGCAGTTCCACCGCGTCGCCAAGTATTCGCCACCTTCTCTTGTGCCTGGCGTTCCATCGCCGACACCGCTCCTTCAGAATCTCTCTGACCCTTCGAGTGTTCCTCGTCCTTGACAGAAGGCAGTCCTCTCTGGGACCCGGCGGAACCGGATACGGACTTTGGCGGCGACTGGTTTCCCCCGTACCGGTCGCCCCCATCCACTGGCTGGAACACCAAAGTGGAGGGTGCACCACATCAGACGCGAAGTCAAGGGAAATACATGAAGAATCCAGAATAATTTTTGGGCGTTACTACCTCGCTCAGGCCGTCAGGCCCCTGATCCGCACGTCATCGCCGAGGCGCTTGATCTCCAGGTTACGGAGGCCGATGGCCGCGGCCAGGCCGTTCAACGACGGTCCCAGTTCTGCCGCGCCATGATTACCCAGTATCGAAGGGGCCACATACACGCAGATCTCGTCGGCGAGGCCCTCTCGCAGGAAGGACCCGATGACCTGGGCACCTCCCTCGACCAGGACCTGCTGAATCCCTCGCCCGCCGAGTTGGCCGAGTACGAACCCCAGGTTGGCGTTGTCGCCGGAGTCCGGACCGATCAGGAGTTCGGCCCCCTTCTTCTGGATCGACTTCACGGCCTTCGGACGGGCGTCCACGGCCCTGGCCGTTGTGCAGATCAGCAGGGGATGACGCTTGGCCGTGGATAGGAGGCGGCAGGTCAGAGGGATCCGCAGACCCCTGTCGAGCACGACCCGCAGGGGGTTGTGGCCCTTGCTGGGTCTGGGCGTCAGCAGGGGATTGTCGGCGATCACGGTGTTGACGCCGGCCAGGATCGCCTGGGTGCGGCGACGCAGGGCGTGGGCGTCGCTCTGGCTGGCCTGGCCGGAAATCCACTGCCCCTGCGAGGGGTCTGCATACGCGAGCTTGCCGTCCAGGCTCTGGGCCCACTTGACGACGACCCAGCACCGGCCGGTCTCCACGGACTTGAAGAATGGGGCGTTGAGGAGCCTGGCCTCGCCTTCGCACACGCCGGTGACCACCTCGATCCCTGCCTGCTGGAGCCGCTTGAGTCCAGCTCCCTTGGCGTGCTCGGATGGGTCTGACGCGGCGACCACCACCTTGCGGAGACCCCCTGCGATGATCGCATCGGTGCACGGACCGGTCTTGCCCTGGTGGCAGCAGGGCTCGAGGGTGACGTACAGGGTGGCGCCGTCCGGACTGGCGCCGATGGTTTGGCAGTCCTGTATGGCGTTGACCTCCGCGTGGGGACCGCCCAATTGTCTGTGCCAGCCCCGGCCTATGACCTGGTCGGACTTGACGATCACGCAGCCGACTGCCGGATTCGGCTCAACCGAGCCCACTCCCCGCTTGGCCAGGCCAAGGGCCGTCTGCATGTACTTCGTGTCTTGAGTAGCCTGAGATTCCATGGGCGTTGCCTCCTAACCCGGACGAGCCGGAACTTGATGGTGCTGGTTGCTTGTGCCTATTGCGCAAGACTCCACTCCCAGGTGACTAGCCGGACCGGCGACCCAGCATGCGCACGAACTGCTCCTCGCTGAGAACCGTCACGCCCAGCGCCTGGGCCTTGTCCAGTTTGCTGCCGGGGTCCTTGCCGGCCACGACATAGTCGGTCTTCTTGGTGACCGTATCCGAGACCTTGCCGCCTGCCTGACGGATGGCCTCCTGGGCCTGTTGCCGGGTGAAGGACTGCAGGGTCCCGGTCACGACCAGGGTCTTTCCCGCCAAAGGTCCATCGCGGCGCATGGCCTTGGCCGGAGGTTCGGGCCTTACCCCGGCGTCCAGCAATTGCTCGATGACGGCCCTGTTTCTGCGATCGTGCAGGTAGTCGTACACGCTTTGGGCCATGGTCGGGCCGATCTGATCGACGCCCTGGAGGACCTCTACCGAGGCGTCCATCAAGGCCTCCAACGACCCGAAATACTCGGCCAGGATCTGGGCGGATTGCCCCCCGATGTGCCGGATGCCCAGTGCCGCGATCAACCTGCCCAGAGGCCGGGTTTTGCTCGTCTCAATGGCGGTCAGGACGTTGGCTGCGCTCTTGGCCGCCATGCGGTCCAACGCCAGCAGTTGCTCCGTGGTCAGTCCGTAGATCTCGGCCACGCTGGTCCGGATGGCCTTGGAGGCAACCAGTTGGTCGATCAGGGCCGGGCCAAAGTGCTCGATGTCCATCTGATCCCGGCCTGCGAAGTACTTCAGCCGCTCCTTCAGTTGTGCCACGCAGTCCGGGTTGGGGCAGCGGATGTATACGCCGCCTTCATCCTTGACGGTCCTGTGACCGCACTCGGGACATCGCTGGGGAGTGGGGAAGGGTCGGCTGTCCTGGGATCTGAGGTCCTTCTTGACGTCCACGACCTGGGGGATGATCTCCCCGGCCTTCTCGATCAGCACGGTGTCGCCGCAGCGGGCGTCCAGGCGATCGAGCTCGTCGAAGTTGTGCAGGCTCGCCCGCTTGACCGTCGTGCCGGCCAGTCGCACCGGTTTCAGGTTGGCCACGGGCGTGAGGATGCCGCTCTTGCCGACCTGGACGTCGATGGACTCCACGACGGTCTGGGCCCGCTCGGCCGGGAACTTGTAGGCGATGCACCAGCGGGGGGCTCGTGCGGTTGCACCCAGCAGGTCTTGCTGGTCCAGACGGTTGACCTTGATGACCATCCCATCGATCTGATAGGGGAGTTGATGCCGCCGGGTATGCCAACCGCCGCAGATCTCGATCACCTCGCCGATGTCCGCAGCCTGGCTGATATGGGGATTGACCGGCAGGCCCAGGTCCCTGAGCCTGGCGATCGTGTCCCAGTGGGTCGGGGCGATCGGCTGCGACGCCTCTCCCACGGCATACGCAAAAAACGACAGATTCCTGGACGCCGTGATCCGTGGATCGAGGAGCTTCAGCGACCCTGCTGCGGCGTTACGGGGGTTGGCAAAGAGCGGCTCTGCCGCCTCCTCGCGGAGCCGGTTCAGCTCCACAAATGCGGTGGTGGGCATGTAGATCTCACCACGGACCTCCAGCACCGCAGGGGCCCGTTCGCCATCCAAGAGGACCAGGGGAACCGCCTTGATCGTGCGGACGTTGGTGGTCACGTCGTCGCCGGTCTGGCCGTCGCCCCGCGTGGCGGCCCGGACCAGGGCTGCGTTCTCATACCGCAGACTGATGGCCAGGCCGTCGATCTTCAGTTCCACCACGTAGGTGAAGTCACCGTGTCCCAACTGCTTCTGCACTCGCTGGTCAAAGGCCCGCAGTTCATCGGCACTGTAGGTATTGTCGATGCTGATCATGGGGATGGCGTGCCGTACCGTGTTGAAGCCTTCCAGGGGTCGATCCGAGACCCGCTGAGTAGGGGAGTCCGGGGTCACCAGGTCCGGGTGGTCCTGCTCCAGGGCCTTGAGCTCTGCAAAGAGGTCGTCATACTGCTGGTCACTGATGAGCGGCTCGCCGAGGACGTAGTAGCGATAGTCATGCCCCCGGATCTCGTCCCGCAGGTGCCCCAACCGTTTCTTGCCGTCCTGGACCATGGCGCTCTTTATACGCGGCCATGAGGTGTATTTCAAGAAGGACCTGGCGGTCCATCCGCACCCGCAGAAGTTGCCTTGACGTATCATGGGACAGGGATATACTGGCCCTTGGACCAGGGTCGTTGGGCGTACATGGAAGGTTTGGACTGCGTGGCCGCATGCAATGGATTGGATTTCTTGTCCCGGGTACCCCATGGGGAGGGGACATTTCTGGCTTCTGCAGTCGATGGAGGTCGCGTCAGCTACGGGGATACGCTTTCGCTGATTCGACGTGCGGCGGGCCGTTTCCGGGGCGAAGGAACCCATGAGGGCGACAAGGTCCTCCTCTTTGCGCCCGCAACGCCGGAGAGCATTCTAGCGGCGGTGAGTGCCCTCTGTTCAGGGTGTACTGTCGTTCCAGTGGACTACACCTGGCCGACCCCATTGCTGCGGTACGTGATTGAGCAGATCGGTCCGACACATCTGTTCTGCTGCACGCGGAACGCGGAGAAGGCGGCGGAGTCGGGTTTCCGAGGGAGGCTTGTTCTGGTGGACGATGGTCACCCTCTGGGTGAAGGCTCCCGTGCGCCTCGCTGGGCTCAATGGCTGGAGGAGGGTGTCGAGGAGGTGCCCTGGGGTGCGGACCCCGATGCCGCGGCACTGATCCTCTTCACATCCGGGTCCACCGGCCGACCCAAGGGCGTGGTGTTGTCCGGCGGCGCCTTGTGTCGCAGCGGCCAACTTGTAGTGGACACCTTTGGGTGGCGGTCAACGGACCGGTTCTTGAACCTCGGCGATCTGCATACGATGAGTGGATTCCGAAACACGTGTATCGCCGCCTGGTTGGCCGGATGCAGCGTTGTGGCGGCGAATCCCGAGCAGAGGGACAGTGTCTTCTCAGTTCTGGCCCTGGCGGCGCGGAGCGGATGCACCCTCCTTGGAGCAGGCCCCCATTTCATTCGCCTGATGAATCTGTGTGCAGGCCGAGGTGATGCGATGCCCCCTTCGCTGCGGCAGGTCCTCTGCACGGGCGGATTCCTTTCGCCCCAGGAGGCATCCGAGTTTGAGCGACACTACGGGATCCCTCTGATCAACTATTATGGATTGACCGAGACCTGTGGGTTGTGCAGCGCAGACCTGCATGACGCCTCGCGAACGGTGGCTGGAAATATCGGCCATCCCACGGCCTCCAGGATGGAAGTGGTCGATTCGGACGGCCGCCCGCTGCCGGATATGGAGGTGGGGGAGATCCGCGTGGCGAATGATCGGTTGATGTCCGGCTACCATGGAGATCAGCAAAGGACGGCCGAGGTACTGCGTGATGGCTGGTTCTACACCGGTGACCTGGGATATCGGCATCCAGACGGTTCCTTTGTGCTCAAAGGTCGCAAGAAGAACATGATCAATAACCGTTGGACGGATGTGGTGCACTTCGAAGAAGTGGAAATGGCAATGAACGGTCACCCGGATGTTCGCGAGGCCGGTGTGTGCAGCCGTCTGTCCCGATACGGTGAGGAGGAGCTTGTGGCATTCGTCGTATCGGACAGACTCTCCGCTGACCCCAGGTCCGGGATTCGAACGATTCGGGAATTCCTGAGCCGTACGATCGGCCCTCGCAAGACGCCCACTGTGTTTGAATTCGTGGAGGCCTTGCCGCATACTGCAGCAGGCAAACTGAAACGCGACGCCCTGGGAGATTGGGTCCATGCCGGACTATCCAAGGAACCTGATTGAAGCCTTTGACCGATGCGCCTTGCCGGCCAGCCAAAAGAAGGTATTCCTGACCTGTCAGGGGAGGGAGTTCACCTACCACTCTGTCTGCGACGTCATCCGGCGATTGGCAGGTCTGTTTGCAGCATGGGGTGTGAGGCCGGGCGACCGGATTGCCTTCTCCACGGCGGACGACGCCCATGCCAGCATCCTGTTCCTGGGAATGCTGCGGTCTGGGGTCACCGCGGTCTTCCTTGATCCCGAGACGGGTCCCCACCGAGCCCGGCATTTGCTGGACGTGGCGAAGCCCAAGGCCGTGATCGCGGATGCAGAAGTGCTCGATCAATGGGGCCTCCCCTCTGTCTCAAGAGTGCTGAGGATCGACTATGGGCAGACCCCCGGGGCCCTGAGTCGATGGCTCGGCAGATCACAGCCGATGAATGCCGAGACGTATCCAGCCTTGCTGAATACCATCGGTCCTGCGGATCTGCCTGTCACCCTCGATCCGGAGCTGGATGCCTATGTCCTGTTCACCTCGGGCACCACGTCCGACCCCAAGGGCGTGCGTATAACGCACCGGAATCTCGTTTCCCACCTGAAGACGCTCAGCCGCCAATTCGAGTATTCGCCCGAGAGCCGAATACTCAACGTCCTGATCCTCTCCCACGCGGATGGGATCGTCCAAGGTCCTCTGGTCACGTTCTACAACAGCGCTTCGCTGTATCGCCCCATGGCGTTTACGGTCCAGCGGATCCCGGATCTCCTCGACTGCCTTTTCAGGTATCGCATCAGCCATTTCATCGCTGTACCGACCATGTTGTCCCTGATCCTCAGTCTGATGGGACCGCAACCGTCGGACGCCTTTGCCACCGGGGATTTCCGCTATGTTGTCTCGTGTGCTGCCCAGTTGGAGACCGGGCTGTGGCGGGGTTTCGAGGAGACGTTTGGCGTTCGCGTCATCAACCTGTACGGATTGACCGAGACAGTGACCGGCGGCTTGTTTGCCGGGCCGGACGAGGCGAGCCATCGGTACGGGACCGTGGGCAAGCCGGTGGACTGTGAGGTCCGCATCGTCGATGAGAAGGGCGGCACCCTGCCTGCTGAGCAGCCGGGAGAACTCCTCATCCGCGGTGACAACGTCATGCGTGGGTACTTGAACTCGCCCAAGGCTACCCGGGATGTCATGGAGGGAGATTGGTTCCATACTGGTGACGTGGCGGCTCAAACCCGGGACGGGTGCTACCGGATTCTGGGCAGGAAGAAGGCCATCATCATTTGCGGGGGCGTCAACATTCACCCCGAGGAGATCACAGAAGTACTGAATCTCTGCCCGGACGTCCGGGAAGCCGTCACCCTGGGGTTGGGCGACCCCGTTTGGGGGCAGCGCGTCGTCAGTTGTGTCGTGCTCCATGCGGGAAGGCGCGCGGACGAGGAGTCGCTCCTGGCATTCTGTCGACGCCATCTGGAGACGTCCAAGGTCCCCTCCATGATTCGCATTGTCCCGGAGCTGCCCAGAGGCCGCAGTGGCAAGATCCGGCTGGAGCCCGTGCGTGAATGGATATCCTCCTATCAGCAAGAACAGGGCCCCGGTGTTTTGCAGGGCGATCTCGAATCACGGCTGATCCGACTCGCCTCTACGGTCTTCAAGGAGCCTGCAGAGAGACTGACGCTGACCACCACTCCGGAGCAGTTGGCCCGTTGGGATTCATTGGGCCACATCGAGTTCGTTGTGGCCATGGAAAAGGAATTCCAGGTGCGCCTGACGCCCCTTGACATCATGAGCATCGATTCCCTGGCGAAGGCGGCGGACACGGTGAGATTGAGAGCAGAATGAACGAAGCGGTAGCTCCCTCTTCCGGATCATCACGGGCATCGAGTGGGGATCGCCACAGTCCCCCATTCCATGTCTGGATCAAGGCGGCCGTGCTGCTGGCGGTCCTCCTGGGGTCATCCTTTCTCTACAGCTTCACGTACGGCGCCTGTCCTGCGTCCTGCTTCAATGTTGAGCGGCTGACGGAGGCTGAGGCCCATGCCCGCACGGCCAAGTTGAGGGTGGTTGCCCTCGGCACGTCCCTGACGCGATGTGCCCTGTACTGGGATCGCGAACTGGAGCGGCTGCCTCAGAGCAGCGGATCCGGTGAGTTGTCTTTTGTTCGATTCACCCGGAATGGCGCGGTTTTGAAGGACTACAACCGTCTGTGCCGCCGAATACTCCGCTCCAAGCCGGACGTCGTGGTGTTTGAGGATGCCCTCTTCCTCCTTCGGTTCAGCCAGGGTGCAGGTCCCGTTGCTGAACATCGGCTGTTTCTGAAAAACGTCGTGAAGTCCTTGCTGTATCGCGTCTACTCCCCTCTTCGGTTCCTCTTTGCAGATCCGGAGAACTGGGGTCCCCGTCCGGAGCCCGAGCCGGTCTCCAGGCAAGGTCCGGAGGATTTCCAGTCGTATCGCCGAGGCGTGCTACAACTCCAGGCGCGGCCACTGGAATACAGCCAGCTCCTGGGCGACTTCCTGAGGCAAGCGAGGGCACGCGGGATCCGGATTGTCTTCCTGAGGATTCCGCGGGCCCCTGAGGCCGAGTCCGTGTTCCCTGATCCTGTGCGGCGTGCCAGCGACAAGGTCCTTCAACAGTACTGTGACGTCTATGGCGTAGAGGTCCTGCACTGTCTCCATGAACTTCCCATGCGATGCTTCTGGGATTTCGCGCACATGAACCGAGAAGGGCAGCAGGCCTTTTCGATGTGGTTCGCCAGAGAGCTGGCGGAATGGGCCCGGCCAGAAGGCCGCCACAGTCTGGATCAGCAGGGGAGTCCGTGAGCTTCTTGTCCCTCATTGCGATAGGCTCTCTCATGGCCTCCCTATCTGCCGCATGGCTGTTGCCCGCGAGATGGCAGGTAGGGGGCATCGCCTTGTGCGGGGCCGTCTTCCTGGCCCTTGCCAGTCCGGTCTCGCTGCTGGTCTCGACTATCAGCTCCCTCCTGGTCTACCTGTCCGTCAGACGCGGCCAGGGGAGGCTGTCCGTTCTCCTGGCCACCATAGGGGGGCTGACTGCCGTTTTCGTATGCTTCAAGTACCGGGTGGGTTCCGTGGCCCATGCGGTCTTGCCCATAGGGCTCTCCTATTACACGTTTCGCATGATCCACTATGCCCTGGAGTCCGCCAAAGGGTCCCTTCGCGATCACGACGTGCGCGACTACCTCTGTTACCTGTTCTTCATGCCCGTACTGCTCGTGGGGCCCATTCACCGCTTTCCCGAATTCCTGCGTGACGTCCGCCGTCGCCGGTTTGATCGAGGCTTGTTTCTGTACGGACTGGAGCGGGCCTACTACGGGTATGCCAAGGTCATCATCCTGGGCAGTCTTCTCGTTTCATCCTGGATACCCCCCATACTGGATTCCTGTCCTGGCTGGGCAAGAGAGTCCTGTCTGGGGCCGTGCCTGGACTGGCTGAATCTCTACATCCAATTCAGCGGCTACAGCGATATTGCCATTGGGGCGGCCGCGATGTGCGGTTTTCGCGTCATCGAGAACTTCCACTTGCCGTTCCTTGCCTCGAACATCGCCGACTTCTGGCGACGGTGGCATATCTCACTGACATCCTGGTGCCGTGACTATGTCTACGCACCGATTGCGGCCCTCACACGGAATCGAACGCTTTCGATGATGTCGGCCATGGTGGCTATGGGGCTTTGGCACGAATTCTCCCTCCGCTACATCCTGTGGGGCGCCTATCATGCGGGCGGAATCGCCGTTTACGGGCGCTACACCCGGTGGGTCACGCCTGCCATGCGGCCCAGAAACCCGTGTCTCCGCATCGCGGGGCGGATCGTCGGCACCTTCATCACCCTGACCTTCGTCGTCTTGAGTTATCCGATCACCAAATCGCTCGATCAGGGGCTGCGGGAGCTGTGGGCCTTGATTGCGTCATGAAGGAGAGAACGGATTGTACCACCTGCTATGCAAGGTCTTTCCACTCTGGCTGGCCAACCTCATCATGGTCCTGTGGCTGTCTCTCTTGGGATTGCTGATGTACATGTGTCTGGGATTTGATGAGGCTGGGTTTGTCTATCGGAACATCTGATGGCGGCCGGCAGGGGGGGGCGAGGTTCTGCTCGTCCGAGCCGGATGTGTAGTAGAGTGATAGGCAAGGCCCGCAAATGGGGTTGTCATAGTGCCCGGTCGCCATCTGCTCTCGGAAGGCTTCGTAGCGGCTGCTATTCCAGATCTGCCGTAATGAGGCGTGTCCGACATTGCCGAGTCGGTTCACGCCGTTGTAGTCACGGCAGCACCCTACCACATCCCCATTCCATTGAACCACGAGGTACTGCCACGGGAAGGGGCACGGCATGCCGGAAGGAAATCGTTTGTAGTGGCCCATCGAGGCCATCTCCGGCTCTCCCCATGGAAAGAACTCGCGGAGCTCTGCGTCAACGCCCCTCGTCTGCCAGTCCCTGACGAAGTGGTCCGCCTGATGCTTGTTGGCATGCATCACGATCATGCGAACACTCGCGCGTGTCTGGGACCGGCACCGCCGGCACAGGTCGATCAGCGTCTCAACGTTGTGCACCGCCCGCTCAAAATCGGCGGTGGGACCCCGCATCGCTCTGTAGCTTTCGACATCGTATCCATCCAGGGAAGCAATCAGCCGGTATGGCTTGCTGGCCAGTATCGATTCGGCGAGATCCTCCTTGAGGAATGCGGGATTCACCGATAGCGTGATCCGCAGTCCACGCTGCGAGGCATAGGCGATCATGCGAGGCAACTCCGGGTGCAGCAGGGACTCGCCGAAATGGAAGAGCTCGATTTCCTTGTCCCGGACCGCCTGGCTGTAGGTGGCGACTTCATCAATGACCTTCGTGTACAGGGTGAACTCCATGAAGCCCGACTCACGCGTCATCTTGGATCGCGGGCACATGATGCACCGATGGGGACAGACGTTCGTCGGCTCGATCTGGTGCACGTGGGGCTCGGGCGGCCGTCTGAGCGAGAGGAACTGTGACCAGTTCGCGCGGGTCGACAGACACGCCGGCAATTCGATCCCGTCAAGCCATTTGTCCTGGCGATCGTTCACGACACATCGCTCATCAAGGGAGACACCCTATCCTTTTCGTTGGAAGCGAACGCTCATCCGCACTCGGCGGACCGGGGCCCGGCCATTGAGAATACTCTCGCTCAGGCCTGAAGGCAAGGTGTTCCTCAGAGATGAGGCAGGAGGACCTCTCCGTCAGGTTGGAGACCTGCGTGACAGAGGATGTGCCTCATTGACAACCCCGAGGCCGCGGCATAACATACCGGAGGTTACCCGACCCGGGACGGTCTCAATAGAGAAGGGCGTATCCCCGCGGCGGGTGGATCATCCTGGAGCTGATCCTGCATGGCCCACACTGTAGGAGAAGGCGCAATGGGTGCCGAGGCCCAGACTACGAGCGTGGGATCGGGAGGGGAGATCATAAGGCGTGGCCCGCCCAGGGGCCTATCCCGCCTGACCGCGTACGCCACAGGCAGAGAGATCCTTATCCTTGGGCCCGGCAGCGCGGGCAAGACCAAGTTCGCGGAGTACCTCAGATCAGGGGCCCTCGACCCGGAGGGCAGACGGGAGATGACCTACCGGGTCACCGAATCGCGAACCTTCGTCGTTCAAGTCGGGCAGGAACGGGGCCTGGTGCTCAAGGTGCGACGGACCGTGGATACCCCGGGCCAGGTAGGGCCCATTCAGCACGCCAACCTGGCAGGTCGCCGCAAGCCGCACGCCTTGATCATCATGCTGGATTGCATGAAGACCGTATCTACCTCAGTACAATGGCTTGGCCTCTTGTGCAACAGGTTGGATACGGTTCTCCGGAAGACACCCTCAGCGAAGAGAAGGCTGAGCCAGGTGATCGTCCTGCTCAACAAGCGGGACAAGGTCGGTAGCAGGAAGCCCGATCAGCTCAGACAGGGCGTCAGGGAGGTGCTCAACCAGCATCTGTCCGTGGTCCTGGGCGAGGCGAAGGTGGACTCGATTCCCATTCTGGAGTGCATTTCGGTTCGGACAGAGGAAGGGACTGCCCTCATCGACGAGGTCATCAGGGAATTGGCAGGGCGACTGGCGGCACGGTAAGTTCTTTCCAAACCCTCATCCAAATAGTACCAACCCGTAACACAACCGTAACGGCGATCATAGAGAATTCAGCCTGTGATTATTCTACGACGGATACCCGTTTTCCTCGTAACAGAATGGCTCAGTACGGCGTCTATACAGGTATGAGCACCGGGTTAGGTCGGAAAGTTGGGACGGTTTTTGTACGGAGAAGTGCAATGAGGTCAGACTGCTGTTTTTCGCCCGGGGACGATCGGGACAATTCTGTTCGAGTAGACTTTCGGGACTTAGACCGCCCAGCGGCGGACCGTGAGAACATTATCGAGCTTGGTCACAAGGCGAGGCAGGAGGTCGAGCTCTTCATCAATGGCAACATCGGCGATTCGACCAAGGGCTGGCCCGTGCGTCCACGCATGCCCCAGAGGGGCATTGTGGATACTGGCCGGGCGCACTGACTCCCATGCCGGCCAGGATGCCAGAGACCTCGCCGGCCATGCCTTGCACATCCATCCGTAGTGCAGCCCGGCTGCACCCAGGTCCTTAGACCGCAAGACCCGCGAAGACCTGCCGGGCGTATTGTGTGCTCCTTGTGAAGGCCTCGACCGGCTTGGTCGTGTTAGGCGAACTGTCTTCGATCGCCTGCTCGAGGACCAGAAGCGGCTTGATGCCGATCTTGAGCAAGTGCTCTGCCAGACGAGGGTAATCGATGTCGCCAGGCATGAAGACCTCCGTCCAAACGCCCTGTCGTGATTGACGAAGATGCAACTCCGTGACCCTCGGGCCGTAGAGCTTCAAGACATCGAACAGGGCTACCTGCGAATTGCCCGAGCCTCGATAGACCCAGTGGGCATCGAGACACAGGGTGACGTTCTTGGGATCCGTGCCGACCATCATGTGGTGGAACTCCCGGGCGGCATTGCGCAGCTCGACATCGTGGTTGTGATAGGCCAGGGTCAGGCCCATCTGCCTGAGCCTGGCGCCGAGGGTGTTGAGGGCCTCTGCCTGGGTCTCGATCTGTTCGTCGGTCTTGTTCTCCGGCCCGCCCCAACGGATGGGGCTGGGGTTGGTCACGATGATCTGCGTCCCAGCCGCCTTGGCCTTGGCGGCGGTAGCCAGGACCTCCCCGATACTCTGGTCCACGTGCGAGGGCTCATGCAGGGTGCTATTAACGTATAGGGACCGCATCTGAAGCCCGTGTTTCCTCAACAAGGGCACGAGTTGATCGATCTTCGCATCTGCCCCGGGCTCGAACCCATCGATACCGCTGGCCGCCACATCCGCCAGCCCTGCGTCAAGGGATGCATTGAAGTCCTTCTTCTCCCTCGCGTAGAAGACCTCCCAGGAGTACTGATTGCACGCGACGTGCAAGCCGCCGGTGCCGGCCTTTGTCACGGCCTCTGGGATTGCCGATAGGGCAGTCGCAATCGCTGCGCTCTTGAGAAAGTCACGTCGAGACTGAGCCTGGTCCTTCATCGCTATCACCTCTCTTATCGTCCCTTCAACTGCAGAACGGTGACGGAATACGCTGGAAAGGTCCTTGTGAAGTCCGTGCCCAGGCCGTCCACCTTCTTGGTGACGGGCACGATCTTGGCCGGCTCCGTGATCGAGTTGGTCTCCTCAGGGCTGCCGGCGATCATCTCCACGGCCTGTCCGCTGGGCTCAACGACGGCCACCCCGGTGACCTTTACGCGGATGGGCTGGGGTGTACCGAGGCCGTTGACGACCTTGAGGTAGATCAGGCCTGTCTTGGAGTCGCCAGTGGCGTTAAAAAACACAGTCGGCACCTGCTGCGGCGCAGGGGCCTGGCCTGGCCCTTCGCCCGGAGGGGGCCCTTGGGGCGGCATCTGGCCCTGACCTGGAGCAGAACCTTGACCTGGACCCGGGCCACCGCGGCGACCCATGGGCTGCCGCCATTCCCGCGTGGGGATACCCTCTGCGGTGGTTGCCAGGACCGTATCTCCGTGATTGAGACTGAACATCTTCTGCACGTAGTAGGCCGGCGAGCCGTAGCTGGTGCAGGAGTCGTAGCCGATCAGGTCCGTGGGCCACTGCATGGCACCGGGGCTCACGTTCACAAAGAGCGGTGCGTAGGCGGACATGATCACCAGGTCGGAGTTCCGCTCCATGCCGATGATCCAGGCCGCATCGCCCAAGGCACCGGCCATGTTGGGCGTGGGGCTACCTACTCGGGTCGCGTATTCACCGACGAAGATCCTGGGCCCGGTGCGGCCCCGCTTGTCGTAGTCGTTGGCGTGCGACTCCATCTCCTGTTCAGAGCGGCGATAGTAGTGTTCGTCCACCACGTCCGGCGTGCGGCTGCTGACTCCGCACGAGGCAATGATCTTGAGTTGGGGATACTTGGCCCGGATGGCGTCGTAGAACTGGGCGAAGCGGCCCTCGTAGGTCTTGGTGCCTCGCTCCAGGTTGTCCTCATTGCCGACCTCTACGTATTCCATCTTGAACGGGGCCGGGTGTCCGTCCTTGGCACGGCGTGCGCCCCAGGTGGTGCTCACGTCGCCGATCACGTACTCGATCTCCTCAAGGGCCTCCTTCACGTAGGGCTCCAGGTCCGGACCGGGCGCGACCCGCTCACCACGGAGCGAATAGCCTGCGTACACCCCGAGGACGGGCTGGATGCCCAGATCCTCGCACCACAGCAGGAACTCCAGCAGCCCCATGCCGTCCGAGGACCAGTAGTTCCAGGCGTCGCACGGGTGGCCGGGCCGCTGCGAGATGTCTCCCAGGGTCTTCTTCCAGTCAAAGCGTGTGGCGATGGTGTTGCCTTCCAGGTAATTGCCGCCCGGGAATCGGAGGAAGGCGGGCTTCATGTCCGCCAGCAGTTGCATGATGTCGATTCGATTGCCATTGGCCCGGTCCTTCCACGTGGGCCCAAAGAGCGAGACCAGGCCGAGCCAGACCGTACCCGGTTTGCCTGCCCAGATGTGAAGCCGATTCTCCTTGGACGGCGTCAACTTGCCCGTGGGCAGCGTTACCTCATATCTCTGCCAGGTCTCGGTGATCTGGGCCACCTGGCTGATGGCGTGTACGGTCGTGCCGTCATTGCCCACAATGGCGAGCGTCAGCGGCCCGGTGAATCCATTGCCGGCCTTCGCGTAGAACGACGCGTGATACCCGGTATCCGGCCGGACCGGGATGCCCCAGAACCCTTCGTTGGACACGCCCACACGCTGACCACCCGAGACCTGGGTGACCACCAGCTTCAGGCTGTTCGTCAGGGCCCCGTTCATGGCCTGCGTCGTGTCCAGGGCCATGGAGCCGGTCCCGCCGCCAATCTGAACCAAGTCCCAATGACTCAGGTAGTTTGGGGTGAGGTCCTCCTGAGGCTGCCCGCGTCCGCGACGGGGCATGGGGGTCTCCTTGAAGATGCGATTGCGAATGAGTTCGGCGTAGAGACCTCCGTCGTAGGAGTAGTTGATCTCCTCTGTCATCAGCCCGTACAGCATCGGGCTGACCTTGGCGCACACCTGGTCGGCCTTGACCTGCAGCACGGGAACCGGCTTGGCCGGCTCCTCCTCGCCCGCGGCCCCTGCGGCAAACCGCCCCCACACGCAGGCCAGAACCATACCCAGTATCATCGGTCCAAGGGTCAAGGACCTCTTCATAGCACGTCTCCTTGTCAATACAACAGACCACCCCATACGATGGACGGCCTACAGAGGTCTATTCTAAGGACCCGTAGAGGAATAACATGCACATTTTCCATCTCAACGCAGCCCTGGACCCCGGCAAGGAGGGACCCGATGACCATCGCAATGCAGCGGGCCAGGCCCGATCACAGTCACTCATTGTCCCTTCTGCGTCCCTCCGTTGCAGCAGGCCGGGGCGTCCTGGGCCGGCAGATCGAGCAGGCCCTTCGTGAATTCCCTCATGGCCGACATGGAGCCCTTCTCGACCTGCTGGCCGACGCCCACTGCCTCGCGGATCTCCTGGTCGCCAATCCCCATCTCCCTGGCCTTGGCCGCGTGGTACGTCAGGCAGGGTTGGCAGTGAGCAGTGACCGATGCGCCAACCGCTATGAGCTCCTTGAGGTTGGGCGTCAGTGCCTGGCCTGGCTTGGTTGCCGCGATGCTCAGACTCGTCACATAGTCGCTGGGCCTTGTGCCCGCCGGGACCTTGGCAGCGATGTCGCGGTACAGGGGGTCGGACCACGAGGCCATGCTATCCACGTATTGCGATTTGGCCTCAAACACGGCGTCAGTCAGGCCTGCTGCCTGGACCATGGCCTTGGTCTCATCCACAAGCACGGCCCCGGCCACGCACCCGATCAGGGCTTGGACGGACTGGCGGATCTCCTCAGGCAGCGGCCGCAGCAGGGCCAGGTCCGACACGGCCACCCGCCCGCCCGGCTTGAGCACGCGGGCGATCTCCCGCCAGACCTGGGCCTTGTCGGGCGAGAGATCGCCCGC
>Ga0209777_10001258_pt1 | contig 37789 bp, 36 predicted proteins | sample FrelakmetHBP12HB_FD_187147 | JGI IMG/M metagenome (GOLD analysis project Ga0209777, IMG submission 187147) | Freshwater lake sediment microbial communities from the University of Notre Dame, USA, for methane emissions studies -HBP12 HB (SPAdes)... | ecosystem: Environmental > Aquatic >...
TATTTTAAACCTCCGGTCTCGCTGCCGATTAATCAAGAGAAGGCTGTTTTTATGCAAAAGGGGATTTCCGCATCTTTCATTCAGAAAAGGGTAGAGCCGGTAATTATGTTTTACCCTCCCATCCCATATCATTTCCTGCTTTATTTTAGAGACCGGCAGAGAGTGCATATTGAACTCATGTTTAATATCATCTCAAAACCCGCCGAGGCAAGCATCATATTAGTTAAGAGGAAGATATCTTCCGGTAATTTAGAGGCGGATCTTTTGAGCATGCGCTACATGAGCCACTATCTTTTTATACAACAAGCAAGGTTTATCCCTGATAACTGGCAGACGGTTAAGATAGATCTGTCGGCCAAGAATGATAGCGGCCTCGTTAATGATTAAGATTGATTTTTCTTTGGCTATTGCATTATTTATTATTTTTTTTATAAGTTTAATCTTAATCGCCTGGTTATTAAGCAAAAAGCAGAAAGATAAAGATTTATCTCTGGATGATCGTTTTATCTGGTTTTGTTCTGTCTGCACTTATACCTATATTAATACCAAGGAAGATATAATTTCAGTCTGTCCGCGCTGCGGCAGTTACAATAAGAAGGAAGTGAGGTGACCGGACAGGTCCTTGATATTTTAGGCTGAGTAGTCGCTTGGAAATATCAAGGATTTAATTCGTCCTACGCTTCGTTTTAGGAATCGATGGACGATCCTGAACGAAAGTGAAGGATCTCGCAGACGTTTCGCTATAACTTACGTCACTTGCGTTCCGTAAGTTATGTGCTCGAGCAGATCCTTGATATTTTGGGTTAAGTAATCGCTTTAAAATATCAAGGATTTAATTCGCAGACGCCCTTCGGGCTACAATTTATGTCGTCTTTCAGACTCCATAAATTGTCTGCTCATTAAAAGATTAGTTGACCCGGGAGGCTTTTATGATTATACTTAATTACCTAGGAGGTATAAAATGATTACAGAAATAGGAATAGTTGCGGGAGATATATGGCATTTTTTGGACCAACACGGAGAAGTTATGCTTTCGGTGTTAGTGCGCGGTATTGATAAGCCGCGGGATAATGTGCTGATGAGTTTAGGCTGGCTTGCCCGCGAAGGGCATGTGATTGTGCAAGAGATACATAGCGAATATAGAGTGAGTTTGAGAAAGAATGTGTAGCGGCAGTAATAATAAAGGCATTGCATTATTAGCAGTTTTAGTGATACTGTTAGTAGTAGCGACTTTAGCAGATGCGATAATGTTTATTATGTTAAACCAGTCCCGGCTGACCCTGCACAAAATGAACCGCACAAGGGCTTATTATGCTGCCATGGCAGGGATCAATTTAGCCTACGAAAACTTAAGGACAAATAGCTGGTTATACAACACTAATTACTGCATTAATTATTCTGGAAATCCTCCCGTAATCCCTGCTGCAAATACAGTACCTGATCCTGCAATTCCTTATGAGGTAAGGATAACCATTGGAAGTCCGCCTTTTACGGGGGCAGGCCCTAGCGGAACCACGCCTATTCAATCTACTGTCAATTATACCTTTCAATAGCACTCCATCCAGTTTCCAAAAATCTATACATTCGTGGCTAGGAAATCCGTGCTTTAGGGTGCCCGCCCGCCTGCCGGACACGGGCAGGGATGAATCATGGCCGCTTAGTATCAATTTTCCCGAACTAAAACAGGAGAAATTGATTATAATATTACAGGCCTAAACATGGGCAAAATTAAGCTAATTTTCCCCGCCAAGTAACTATAAGTAAGTTTAAGTAAGAATATACAAAAAAATACTTGACAAAGGAAAAGTTTTATGTTTTAATTAAGTTTATTATTAAACTCTAAAAAGGTGAGTTGCCATGTCTAGATTAATGAATATTGATGAATTAGCCGATTATCTCAGGTTGAGGAAACAAACCATCTATAATTGGCTGAACCAGAGAAAAATTTCAGGCATAAAGGTGGGGGGAGTCTGGAGATTTGACCGCAGGGATATTGAGGCCTGGCTAAAAAGCAGAAAGCGTTTATCCAGCTCCGGAGATAGCCAATGAACAAATTAGGGATTTATTTTGGGCCTCAGGGGATCAGTATTGTCGAGTCGAAACTGAAAAAGCCCGTAAATTATATTCATATTCCCCAATCGATTATTTCGCCTCCTGAATTATTGGAAGAGAAGGTGCCGGAGGAAGTAAAAGTTGGCCCTCTGATCAAGGATGAGTTGATTAAGAAAAGAATTGACTCAAAAGTGGCGAGCCTTATTCTGTCAGGGAAGGATTTAATTGTGCGGACTTTTGAGATGCCGATTTTGCCTCAAGAGGAACTGCTGACCGCGGTAAGTTTTGAAGCGAAGAAATATATTCCATTCAAGATTGAGGAGCTGTTTTCAGACGCCCAATGGAAACTAGACAGGCCGAGCCGGAAAAATTCCGTTTTATTCATGGGTATTAAGAGGGAAACCCTGGATAAGTATTTGGCTATTTTAGGCCAGTTAGACCTTAAAATAAACTCCATAGAATACTCCGCCTTTAGTATGTTAAGATTCCTAAATCTGGATAAAATCAAAGAAAAGGGTATTATTGCCATAATCGATATCGATCTTATGAAAAACGAAGAGGCTAATTTTGTCGTTTTGGAAAACGGGTTCCCTTTATTTAGCCGGGACCTGACTAGTATCAGTGACAGTAAAGGAGATTTCCAGGATATAGCAGAAGAGGCGGATACTTTTGGCGATACCCAGTCGGTTATGCAATTAGAAAGATTAAAGAGGGAAATACTCGTATCGCTGAATTATTACGAGCGTAAATTCCTGGGTAAGAATATCAGTAAGATATTTTTTGTTGTTAATCCGAATTATCAGTCAAGCCTGGCGGAGGTGTTTAAGGATATCAGTTTGCCTATTAAATTTATTGATGTAAACAGGCTTACCGAACAGTTTACCCCGTTTTCCCTTTCTTTCATCAAGGCTTACAGCGGCTCTCTGCAAGGAATCGAAACGGGATTAAAAATCGATTTATTATCTGCAAAGGGAAAAATCTCCCAGGAAGCACGCGTAAAGTTAGCGGGGCCCGTTTCATTGATAACGTTAATCCTGCCATATTTGAAGGCCGCGTTTGTATGTGCTCTAATCTGCGTTATAGTTTTTATTTTCAGCGCGTATCGGGCAACGCCTTTAAGAAAAGAATTAGCGTATATAATAAGCATACGTCCTAAACTTGCGATAGTAGGTCCGAAAGCAGGCATCGAAGAATTAAACAGCTTGAATACACAATATACGGGCAAGACGAATACTCTCGACTCTCTTTTTACTAAACAGAAGTATTTGACACCCCTGCTGGATACTATCCCCCGCATTGTACCGAAAGGCCTGTGGCTGAATTCTTTTTCTATTCAGAATAATATTGAGGCAGATAAAATAAGCCTTTCTATAGAGGGGATGGCGTATTTAGAAGACAGTAATAAGGAAAGAGAGTTAGTGAATCAATTTCTCTCTTTGCTAAAAGAAGCCCCGCTATTTATTCAATATTTTAAAGAGATCGACATAGTTACCTTAGACCGAAGGCAATCGGGAAACGACAGTGTGACTAATTTTTTAATTTCCTGCCGTAATTAATGCGCAGGAAAGCAGGAACGCGCAAAGATGAATTTAAATATAAACTTAAAAGAACTGCGTGCTGATAAAGATACCATAATTAACGCAGGCATAATCCTAATAGCCGTCTTTATCGGTATTAATATTTATAAATCCGGCGCGGCCAATATTAAATTTTTACAAGAAAAAAAAACTGAGGAATCAAATAAGAATGCGCTATTAGATGAAATTATCAAGTCCGGTAAAATGTTTGATTCCTATAAAACTTCTATTAATAAGAAAGACATTTCATTAGTTATAAATACAATCGGTGATATGGCTAATAAAAGTGGCGTGAATATTATTTCCATCAGGCCCAGCGCAAAAGAAGAATTTCCAGTTTATACCCGGCATCATTTTAATTTAAAATGCGAGGCAAATAGTTACCATTTAATAGGAAAATTCATCGGCTACCTGGAAAGCCACCCTGACTCTTTTTTTATAGACGCCTTAAGTTTCAGGCGGACGTCAAAGAGGGAAGGCCCGGGCCAATTAGACCAGAAAGAAATTTTTACGGTTGAGCTTACTTTAAACACAATCACGATTAAAGGTTAGCGATGAAAAAGCAAAAAATGTTGTGTGTAATTTTTTTAATTGCGCTGATTATTTCTCTGGTTAAGCATAGCAAGGCTATGCCAGAAATTATACCGGAAATTAATTTAAGGACGAGAGTAGAATATAAAGCAGAGAACCTAAAAGATCCTTTTGCGCCCGTGAAAATGAAAGAGGAAGTAAAGCAGCAGGCGCAGGTAGAGAAAAAGGAGCAGGTAGCTTTGCCATTGCCGCCTCCTAAATTAGAAATCCAAGGTGTAGTTTGGGGAGGCTATTTTCCTCAAGCGATTATCAATAAAAAGGTGGTAAAAATAGGAGATCTAATTGAAGGGGCGCGCATCACAGAAATTAATAAGAACGGCGTATGTATCTTATTTGACAATCAGCAGTATAATTTAGCTTCGCCGGGAATAATTAATAATGCGGAAAGTTTCAGCAAAAAACAAAAATAGAGGGGGTAAATCTATGAATCATAATTTTAAATTATTCCTATTTATTATTTTGTTTTCTTTATTCCTGCCAAGCTCTTATGCCCAGCAAGAATATCCTTTTATTGATTCCGAAGCAGTGATATCCATGGATTTTCAGGACGTCAGTTTAAAGGATGTATTAAAAATACTTTCCATGCAGTCCGGTTTAAACTTTATTGCCTCAGAAAACGTTCAGGACAGAAAGATTACCTTATACTTGGATAAGGTATCGGTGCAAGAAGCAATGGAAAAGTTATTCAGAGCCAATAACCTGACTTATGAGTTAGACGAAGATTCCAATATCTTTATTGTACGTGACTGGGGTAAGCCTAAAATTGAAACCGTAACCAGAGTTTTTGTTTTGAAATACGCCACAGTCTCTAGCTCCGCTTTGTTAACAGAGAAGATCAATAATTCCAGTTCTTCGAATTCAACCGGCTCTACGGCAAACTCAAACATTTCTAGTGCAAGCGCAGCTATTACTGATGTAGTGAAGAAAATTCTTACTAGTGATGGTTCAGTGATTGAGGATGGCCGTTTAAACAGCCTTGTGGTGACCGATATACCTAGCCGTATGCCTCTGATTGCGCAAACCATAGCCTCACTTGATGTTTCCGTTCCGCAGGTGATGCTTGAAGTTGAGATGCTGGATGTGAGCAAAAAAATGGTCGATAACCTTGGCTTTAAGTTTGAAGAAAATCCTTTTACTTTGGTTTTACCGAGCGAACTTCAAAGGGCAACTTTTTTTATGGGTAGCAAAAGTAATATTGGCAAAGAAGGAGCAGTTACCCTTGGTCATACCTACGCTCAGATGCTGGCTTTTTTAAGGACAGACACCGATACCAGGACTTTAGCCCGCCCAAGGCTGCTTACTTTGAATAATGAGCCAGCAGAAATCAAGATTACTACTGATGAAGTAATTGGTGAAAAGGTAACTTATAATGAACAGGGAATTGCAACAGAGCGTACGGCTGAAAGAGCACAAACAGGGATTTCTCTACGCGTGACTCCTCAAATAGACCTTCAGACGGGGGAGATTACGATGTTTCTTTACCCCAGTGTTAAAGAGGCAAGGGTTAGCGCAATGAGCACAGATTATAGGGATCCGGAAGAACGGGGCACAAAATCATTGGTGCGTGTCAGAGACGGCGAAACAATAATAGTAGGCGGCTTAATCCGTAATGATTTAGAGCAAAGCATTACCCGGCTGCCGATTCTCAGCGATATTCCTATCGTAGGGGCCTTATTCAGGCACAAAAATACAGTAAAAAATCAACAGCGCGAACTTCTGGTTTTTATCACCCCACATATTATAAAGGACAAAAATATCGCGCTCCCTAAAATAGAAGAAACCGTCCTTTTTGAAGATAATAGCGCACGGAGTTCTACTGCCGAGAAACAAACGGCTATAAAAACAAGCCTCAATAGTTTTGAAAAAATTTATAAATAAAAACATATGTCTTCACAAGAAAAGTACCTTAAATTAGGCGGAATACTCATCAAAGAAGGCATGATTAACGAATCACAACTTGAAAGGGCGATGAGTATCCAAAAACAAGAAGGGGGCCGATTAGGGGAAGTCTTGATAAAAACCGGCATCATTAAAGAAGATCAGCTGGTAGAAGCCCTAGGCAAACAATTAAAAATTCCCTATTTTTCCTTAGGAGGGGAATTAAATCCCGCGGCTGACCAAAACTTAGACAATCTTATTCCTAAAGATTTTGCCCAAAAAAACCTCGTACTTCCTTTGTCGCAAACCTTAAATTCAATTACAGTAGCCATGTTTGATCCACTAAACCTTATTTTGATCGATAACTTGAGAAAATTGACTGGTTGCGAGATCAATCCAGTTATTGCCACAAAATCTGATATCACTAAGGCCATCGAAAGATTCTACGGAAAATCTAAGATGTTTGAGGAGGCAGTAGAGGCCTCGTATTCTGCCACTTCCGAAATAGTTTCTTATGATAATGTTGAAAATGTGGAGCAGGAATTAAGCCTGGATAAGCTGGTTGCCCGCGCCGAAGAAGCCCCCGTGGTAAAACTGGTGGATTTGATCATTCGCCAGGCGATCGATGAACGCGCTTCGGATATCCACATCGAGCCCTATAGGGACAAGATTTCTTTAAGGTACCGCATAGACGGTAAACTATATGAAATTCCGCCTCCGGCAAGGCATTTACATTTACCAATTATTTCCCGTGTCAAGATAGTGAGTAAATTAGATATTGCCGAGAAGCGCCTGCCTCAGGACGGGGCATTTTTAGTCAAGTTAGATGACCGTTTTATTGATTTAAGAGTTTCTACTATCCCGACTATATACGGCGAAAAAGTGGTCTTAAGAATACTCGACAGGGGCACGATCAGCCTTGACTTAGATCAGATGGGCTTTGACTCTAAACAGCTTGAGCTGATGCGCCACGCTATAAATTTACCCTATGGTTTAATACTTTTAACCGGCCCAACCGGAAGCGGTAAAACCACCACTCTCTACTCTATATTAAATGAGATCAAGAGCCCGACGAAAAATATCATCACTATCGAAGACCCCGTGGAATATAAATTAGAGGGGATTAATCAGGTTCAGGTAAAACCGGAAATTGGCCTTACCTTTGCCACCGCCTTGCGTAGTTTCTTAAGACAGGACCCCGATATTATGTTAGTCGGCGAGACAAGGGATTTGGAAACTGCGCAGATCTGTATCCGCTCGGCCCTCACCGGCCATTTGGTATTGAGCACATTACATACCAATGACGCGCCATCGGCAATCACCCGCCTTATCGATATCGGCATAGAGCCGTATATGGTTTCTCCGTCTTTGCTGTTAGTAGCAGCCCAGCGCCTGGTAAGGAAGTTGTGTCCTGATTGTAAAGAGGCATACGAACCTATATCAGAAAAATTAGGCGACATAAAGATTCACGCGGATTTAATCTATAAGCCCAAAGGTTGTGGAAAATGCAATCAGATGGGCTATCGGGGCAGGTTATGCATTGGAGAAGTAATGGTCATCAATGATGAAATCAAGGAGTTCGTTGCTCAGGGGGTCCCTTATCAAAAAATACGCGAAATTGCGCGCTCAAATGGGATGGTAACGCTTTACGAATCAAGCCTAAAAAAGGTAGAATCCGGAGTTACCTCTTTAGAAGAAGCTATTTCAGTCACCTTAGGGGTATAATAATGCCCAGATTTTTTTACGTTGCCAGGGATGGTTTAGGAGCGAAGATCAGCAGCCATGAAGAGGCCGGTTCTTCTGATGAATTGATTTCTCGCCTGCAGGCAAGGCAGTTGGTGGTAATAAATGTAGTTTCTGAATCTCAAGAGATAGCCTCGGCCTCCAGAGGTGAAGTTGCCGGCGGCCGGCTCAGATTACGGCGCTACCGCGTAACATTTGAGGATCTAGTTTTATTCTGCCGGCAGTTAGCCACCCTTTTAGGCGCCGGGGTGACTATCCTGAAAAGTTTGGATATCATTTCCAAGCAGGTAGCCAGTAAAAAATTTTATAACACCATAAAAGATTTGGAAAAAAGCATGCAAGGGGGCTTAAGCCTACACGAAGCAATGGCTAAGCATCCTAAAGTCTTTTCCGAATTATGGGTTAATTTAGCGGAGAGCGGCGAAGCCAGCGGAAATCTAGCCCTTGTTTTAGAGCGTTTAGCCAGTTACCTGGAAAGAAACGCGGCTTTTAAGCGCAAACTGATCTCCAGCCTGATTTATCCGATTATACTTTTGTGTGCCGGCATGGGCGCGCTTTTATTTTTAACCTTAAAGATTATTCCTAACTTTGCCGAAATATTCAAAGGATTCAATATTACTCTTCCTCTTTTGACGAGGATACTTGTTTCAGTAAGCGAATTTATCAGAAAAGGTATAATTTTTATGGTCGGCATAATGGCGGCGGGTTTTATTATATTAGGAAAATATATCAAGACCAAAAGCGGCAGGAGGAAACTTGAAATGTTTGAGTTTAGTTTGCCTTTGTTTGGGGATTTCTTCCGCGCTTTAATCGTAGAGAGGTTTTCATCCGGTATGGCCACATTAATCGAAAGCGGCGTTCCGCTTCTATATTCTTTGGATATAACCGAACACAGCGTAGGTAATTTAATTGTGTCGGATATCGTGCGTCAGATCAAGGAGGATGTACGCGAAGGAAAGCCTCTGCACAATACCTTAGAGCGGTCGGATTTTTTTGAACCGTTAGTGGTGCAGATGATAGCGATCGGAGAGGAGATCGGGGAATTGCCGCAGATGTTTAAGCGGATTAACGTTTTTTATCAAGAAAGAATAGATACTTTTTTGACCCGTTTTACGGCGATGTTTGAGCCAATTATGTTGATATTTATGGGGTTAGTAATAGGGATCATGGTGGTAGGGATGTTTCTGCCAATTTTTCAACTGACCAATATCGGAAAAACCGGTTAAAAATGATTTGACAATAGAGCGCTTTGACTATAAAATATGAACATAAGTCGAAAGGGGGTGGAAGGAAAAAATACTCCACTGCAATTGTTTAAATAATACAGGAGCGTTAAATCCCAGTTGAAAATATTTCAAAAGAGGAGGGTGAAATAATGAAAAGAGGTTTTACTTTATTAGAATTAATAGTGGTAATCATAATTCTTGGTATCTTAGCTACTCTCGGCTTTTCACAATACACCAGAATGATTGAAAGATCCCGTGGCGCGGAGGCAAGACAGGTTTGCGGATCTATTCGTACGCAGGTGGCAGCATTATATATAGAAGGTGGCAGTATAATACCAACTCCGGTAGCTCCCGCTACTTTTAATGATTTTGTGGGAATCGGAGCTAATGCCGGTCAAATATCCAGTGGCTGTCTTGCTGCTAATCCTAATGCTGTACAGTATTATTTTTCTTATAATGCTGTAAGAGACAGCAATACTGGATTTACCGTTACGGCAACACGTTGCACGGCCAATGGTAAAGCTCCGCAGGGTCCTGCAGCCTTAACACTAACTCTTAAAACGGATTTAACAGCAGGTACAGATGTCTGGGGAGGAACAGGCGGATATTAGGAATATATTTTGCATGATTTTAGAAAACACCCTTTTTTGAATGTCATTGTTTGCCTAAAGAGTCTTTGAGGTAGGTGGCAGTATAAAAGGGTGTTTTTCTTTTAAGGATAGAGTAAATGCGCGGGTTTACCCTTTTAGAGATAATTACGGTAATCTTGATAGTCGGGGTTTTGGCTACTTTAGCCGTGACGCATTATACCCCGGCGCGGGACCGCGCTATCGGCAGAGAAGCAGTAGCCGCCCTTCGGCTGATTGCCGCAGCAGAAAGAATCTATCGGATGGAATTAGGTGGCTATTATCCTCCTTTAGGCGCTTCGCCAGAAACTAACGTAGCGCTGATAAACAGGGACCTGCGGCTCTTAATTAATGAAAATAACTGGGATTATTACATTGACAGCAACGGCGATAATACTTTTACTGCCCATGCCGATAGGACGGGTTGTCAATATACGATTGATCAGGCCGGCAATGAGGTTACTGGCGCTGGTTGCCCATAAAATATTCCTCCAGCTTATTTCATAACCGTCTTTCATTCTCGATGAATAATAGGGCTTTAAGTCTCTTAGAGATACTCATTGCTTCACTGATTTTAGCTTTCGTTATTACCGGCCTTCTGGGTATTTTTATTCAAGGGAAAAGCCTCTCTCAGCATAACCGCGCGCGCATCGCTGCAGGAGAACTTGGGAAATACTTTTTAGAGCCTTTACAAATGCAGGTCAGGGAGGATAATTGGACGGCTAATTGTTTGGGCATTAATGCTTGCGCTGGCGTTTCAGAAACTCTAAACGGGATCACCTATAATGCCACGTACAATACCGATGCCGTAGCTAACACTACCCTTCGGCGCGCTAACGTCACCATCACCTGGAATGATACTTCGTCTTGATAGATCTTTAACCCTTGTAGAATTATTAGTTGCTATAGCTTTACTATCGCTTATAGTTTTAGCTTTTGCTAGCGTCCAGCTATTTAGCCATTTTCATCTAGTAACTGCAGATAGGCAAGCGCAACTGCAAAACGAAGTTTCCCTGGCCCTACAACATATGAACAAGTATGTTTCACAGGGAATAGGGTTACCTACTCTGGCTGTAGAGGAAATCGCTGGCGGATTTAAAGTCAAGGTAGATCTTAATCCCGCACGTCATCCTCCGCAACTACCTACACCACAAGACGTAAATGACGATAACTGGATTTACTATATTTTGACCGGCAATAACCTGACCTGTAGCTGTACTGAAGTTTCCGCGAGTTCACCAACTTGTTTTAGCCCTGAGACTCTATCCACGCACATAATTTCAGGTGTTGACCGGCATGGAGTCTTGCCTGCCAACCCGCCTTTTGCCTTTGGGTTTTATACTAATTCGACTGATGGTAGTCAAATTGAGATTGGGTTAGTGGCGCGCTTTTCGCCGGCGCAAAACGTTGCTCTGGATAATCCGCAGGTAGTCATGAAAAGCCGTTTCTATACGCAGAGTTCAGCCGCAAGGTAGAAAGATAAAATCAAAAACTATCAATTATCAGGGCATCTTTTATATCAATATTAAGGTGTCCTTTTTATTTACGAGTTGAGATTATAATGCTATAATACTCTTATTGAAAATTTCTACAGAAAGGTTAAAGTATATGAAAAAAAATATTTATTTTATCTTAATTTTAGCGGGAGTTTTATTTTATAACCTTTATTTCCGCTCTTTTCCGGTAAACTTTCCCCAATTAAAACAGGTGGCCGCGAATATAATTGAACAAAGAGTTTCCAGCGAAGCGGTACAGCAAGTCAACAAACAATTTCCCACCTTTTCCTCTTTTGCAAAAGAAGAACTCCTGAGGAGTTGGATTAGAGAATACAAGAATCGCAATAAACAATTAATAAAAAAACAAATTCAAACAGAATACCAAAACTTAAAAAAACCGTATCAGGGAGAAAATTCACAGACTTATCTGATGGAGCTGGATTGCTGGCATTGGGCCAGATACGTTGTCAACGTTTGTAAATTTGGCCATCCCGGAGACGAAGTCAAAGATGACGAACAATGGGATAGTCTGATGCTGGCTCCTCTCGGAGCTAAGATGGCCTGGAACAATTTCATTTTTTATTTCTCCGCTTCGCTTTATAAACTGTTTTCTTTGATCAAAGTAGTCCCCTTATTTAATTTCCTATTTTATCTGCCTTTGTTTTTCGCCGCTATCTTCATTACGGCGGTGTTTTTATTTTGTTATTATTACTGGGGAATATTAGCGGCTGCAATCAGTAGTTTATTTGTCGGGCTGGCTCCTATCTTTTTAGCGCGCAGTTGCGCGGGCTGGTTCGATATGGATATTTTAAATTTATTCTTGCCGTTCATGGCGGTTTGGACATATCTGGTCGCAGACAGCGCCTCTTCCGAAAAGAAGAGGCTATTGTGGCTCTTTTTTTCTGCTTTTTGGGTGGGTCTATTTTGTTTTACCTGGGTAAGCTGGTGGTTTATCTTTGTCATAATTTTGCTTTTCGAGTTTTTCTTTATTATTAATCTTAGCTTTTCCTCTTTGACTAAAGAAGAACATTGGGCATTATTTAAGCAGCATTTTTTCTCAGGACTCGCCTTTATAATTTTTAGTTTTTGCTGGATTCTTTTGTTTTCGGGCCCTGCGCCTTTATGGGAATTATACGGCCAGATAAAGAATGCCCTGACTCTGAATGAGGGCTTGATTAGTAACATCTGGCCAAATGTTTATTCTACTGTTGGAGAGTTAGCCAAGCCAGACGTTAATCGGATTGCCTATTCTGTGGGAGGGCTATTTTTATTTATCTCGTCTTTAGCCGGGCTTAATTACCTGTTTTTATTGCAAAAAACATTTTCGCGTTTTAAGTACAACTCAATTTTAATTTTCACATTTTGGTTCCTGACGATGTTTTTTGCTTGCTCTAAAGGTATACGCTTTGCCATGTTTTTAATCGTACCATTAGGCATTTCTTTAGGAGGTGCTGTGAATCAACTTTTAGAACAGGCGATTGAGAAAAAGAAGATCCGGCTGGTCATAGCCTTTTCACTGTTGGCATCCGCGTTTTTAATCCAAACCATACAAAACGGATATAATACGGCTAAAAATCTATATCCGTTAATAAATGATAACTGGTTTTATACGTTAGTTAAGATAAGAAATGTTACTGGCGAAGGCGCGGTGATCAATACTTGGTGGGATTTCGGTGATTGGATTAAAACTATTCCCGAGCGCAAGGTCATTTTTGACGGCCAAAGTCAGAATATCCCTCAAGGCTATTGGATGGCGCGCGTTTTGACTAGCCAAAGCGAAGAAGAAGCAATAGCGATATTACGGATGTTAAATAACGGAGGTAACGGCGCATTTGAAATTTTGAATCAATACACGAAGAATCCTTTTAAATCTATTTTTATTTTAAAAGGGCTATTGTCTGAATCGCAGCAGGCAGCAAGAGAGGATTTACTGCAAATTTTACCCGCTTATTCGGCAGATAAAATAATGAAATTGCTTTACGATAAGCCACAAGAAGCATATTTTATGGTCGATTATACTTTAGAGCCAAAAATGCCCCAAATTTCTTTTTTAGGAAATTGGGATTTTATGAAACTTTATTTATTCCGGGACAAATCAGGCGAAGAAGAAAAGACAGCTGAGCTTAAAAAACTAGGCGTTGACAGCGAACAGGCAAAGGCGCTCCAAAAAGAAGTAAGCTTAGTTCCCCTAAAAAATATGGCTGAATGGATTTCCGGCCGCCTACAATTTTATAGCGGATTAATGCAGGGATCAGAAAAAGACGGAATAGTATATTTTCAAAAGGCCCTCATTTATAACCCCGGCAAAAAAACAGTTTATTTATATTCTCCCGATTCAGGTGTCTATTCTACGCCCCGAAGCCTCTTTACTTTTGAAAATGACAAATTAGAAGAAAAAGTCTTTGAGGGGAGTGATCGGGTTTTCTCCGTTTTAATTATTAAAAAGGAGCAGAATTATCAGGCAATGGTATTGGACCGCGACCTGGCGAAGAGCCTCTTTGTGCGTTTATATTTTCTTGAAGGAAAAGGGCTGAAGCATTTTAAGCCATTTCTAATAGGCGGCTCTGGCAGCGAATTGATAAAGTTTTTTAAAATTCAATGGGAGTAGTATGATGGAAAAAGAAGTTGAAGTTTCCGTAGTTTTGCCCTGTTTAAACGAAAAAGAAACAATAGGAATTTGTATTGATAAGATTAAAAAGGTTTTTTCAAAAGAAGATATCAATGGCGAGATAGTTGTGGTGGATAATGGCTCTACTGATCATTCTAAAGAGATTGCCGGATCAAAAGGGGCAAGGGTGATAATTGAGAGCCAGAGAGGCTATGGCGCGGCGTATTTAAGAGGATTAAAAGAGGCAAGAGGTAAGTACATCGTAATGGCTGATAGCGATAATACCTATGATTTTTACGACATTCCTAAATTTTTAAAGCCATTGAGGGAGGGTTTTGCTTTTGTAATGGGTTCAAGATTCAAGGGGAAAATGTATAAAGGGGCAATGCCATGGATGAACCGCTATATAGGCAATCCGATTCTTTCCGGCATGTGCCGTTTATTTTTTCGGACTAAACTTTCTGATATTCATTGTGGGATGAGGGGCTTAACTAAAGAAGCTTATTTTAAGATGAGGCTAAGGACTGTAGGGATGGAGTTTGCTACAGAGATGGTGGTGGCGGCATTACGCAGTAATCTTAAAGTCTGCGAAGTGCCTATAGACTATCATCCACGGGCAGGAGAATCTAAGCTTAGCCCGTTTCAAGATGCCTGGCGGCATACAAGATTTATGTTGATTTATTGCCCGGTGTGGCTGTATTTTATTCCTGGGGCATTTGGGTTTTTGGTTGGCCTAGGGATTTTATTAATTTTATTAAGGGGGCCTTTTTTATTTTTAGGGCATTACTGGGATTTACATATGCTGATTCTGGGCAGCGTAATCTGTATACTTTCCTACCAGGTATTGAATCTGGGGATTTATGCTCATACTTATGCGATTAAGCAGAGGTTTATAAAATACGATTTATTCACTTTATACTTTCAACGCCGCTTCAATTTAGAAAAAGGGCTTATGGTCGGTTTTGTTTTATTTTTAATCGGCTTTATCATCAATCTGTTTATTTTCATTGAATGGTTCTCTAAGGATTTCGGATCGTTATACAGGATAAGGGAATCAATTGTCGCGATGACTTTTCTAGTCATCGGCCTCCAGACGATATTTTCCTCATTTTTTATCAGTTTGTTATTTTTAAAAAGAAAGTGAAGGTTTTTTAACAATGAGAACGGTTGTCACCGGTGGCGCCGGATTTATCGGTTCGCACCTTGCTGAAAAACTCATTCAGGACGGCCATCAGGTGACCATTCTGGACAATTTTTCAACTGGGAGAAAAGATAATTTAAATAATATAGAAGAAAGAGAATTCACTTTGATAAAAACGGATATCAGAGATTTGGATAGTATATGCGATTTTTTTAAAAATACGGATTGGGTTTTTCACTTAGCCGCGCTAGCGGATATCGTACCTTCGATAACCCAACCCGCTAAATATCATAAATCCAATGTAGATGGGACGCTGGCAGTTTTAGAGGCTTCCAGATTAAATGGGGTAAAGAGGTTTGTTTATGCTGCCTCATCTTCATGTTATGGTATCCCTGAGGCCTATCCTACACCTGAAAATGAGGCAATTTCCCCCTTGTATCCTTATGCTTTTACAAAATATGTTGGAGAACAATATTGTTTTTTTTGGTCAAAAGTTTATAAATTGCCCATAGTTTCTTTAAGGCTTTTTAATGTATTTGGCCCAAGGTCAAGGACAGCGGGAACTTACGGAGCGGTATTGGGAGTGTTTTTAGCTCAAAAATTAGCAGGGATGCCTTTTACTGTGGTAGGGGATGGTACGCAAAAGAGAGATTTCATATACGTATCAGATATTGTAGATGCTTTTATAAAGGCAGCCGATTGCGATATAAAAAATGAAGTTTTCAACGTAGGCTCAGGAAACCCCCAGAGCATAAATACACTGGTTTCTCTTTTAGGCGGCGAAAAAATCCATATCCCTAAAAGGCCGGGTGAACCCGATTGTACTTGGGCAGATATAGCAAAAATTAAAAAGATGCTTGGATGGGTGCCGAAAGTTTTATTTGAAGACGGGATAAAATCGATGTTAAAAAATATTAATTATTGGAAAGATGCTCCTGTATGGACACCTGAAAAAATAGAGGAGGCAACTGGGGATTGGTTTAGATACCTTTCTCCCGGATCTTAAAAATATGAAAAGAGAAATATATACTAAAATAAAAAAAGTAGATGAACTTATGGAGCTTTCGCAGGCCCTAAGGAGCGATGGTAAAAAGGTAGTTCATTGCCACGGAGTTTTTGATTTGTTGCACCCCGGGCATATAAAATATTTTGAGGCAGCCAGAAAAAAAGGAGACGTTCTTATAGTTACTGTAACCAAGGATGAATATGTGAATAAGGGGCCAGGCCGGCCGATATTTAATCAGGATTTGCGTGCAGAAAGCATTGCCGCTATTGAATGCGTAGATTTTGTAGCAATTAATGAATGGCCGACCGCAGTTGAGATTATTAAAAAACTAAAACCTCACTTTTATGTCAAAGGCTTTGACTATTCCGATAAAAAAGATGATGTCACGGGGAAAATTTACGAAGAAGAAAAGGCAATTGAGTCCGTTGGCGGCAGCATGTATTTTACTGACGAGCCAACCTTCAGCTCTTCCTCTATTATTAATGCTTACTTTTCTCCTTATCCACAAGAGACCAAGGACTTCTTTTTAAAGTTTAAAAAACGTTATGCCTGCGACGATATCACGAATTTCTTAAAACAGTTAAGTAATGTGAAAATCCTGGTAATAGGAGATATAATTATTGATGAGTATCATTATTGTATGGGTATAGGAAAATCGCAGAAGGATAATATTATCGCTACTAAATTCTTAAACGAAGAGATTTTTGCTGGAGGCGTCTTAGCCGCCGCTAACCACCTGGCGGGTTTCTGTAAAGATGTTACTCTGGTTAGCTGTATAGGCACAAAAAACAATTATGCTAAGTTTATCAAGAACAACCTTAAGTCAAATATCAAGCCTAAATTGTTTATCCGCGAAGACTCTCCCACCGTAGTCAAGCGTAGATTCATCGATCCTAGCTTTATGAATAAACTATTCGAAATTTGTTATTTAGAAAATCCTGCTCAATTGCCCGCATATTTAGAAAATCGAATTTATTCTTTTTTAGATATAAACCTTAAAAAATTTGATATGGTTTTAGTCGCTGATTTTGGGCATGGATTGATTACCCCGCGTATGGTAAAAATACTCTGCCAAAAGGCAAAGTTTTTAGCCGTGAATGTCCAGACTAATAGCGCCAATATGGGGTTTAATTTGATTACTAAATTCCCGCGAGCAGATTATATCTGTATTGATGAGCCGGAATTAAGGCTTGCCTTTCACGATAGGGTTTCGTCTTTGAATAGTTTGATTATAAAAACAAGCAAGCAGCTGAAGTGCGATAAAATAATTATTACGCGGGGCCACTGGGGATCTCTTGTGTATTCTAAAGAGGAAGGTTTTGCCAGTATACCGGTTTTTTCTACTCAGATCGTAGACAGGATTGGCGCCGGGGATGCCTATTTTTCTATCACCAGCCCATGCGTTTTTAAACATACCCCTATGGAGGCAGTGGGGTTTATCGGCAATGCCGTAGGCGCCACAAAGGTTTTGATTGTAGGGAACCGGTCGCCAGTCGAACCGGTACCGTTGTTTAAATATATAATAACTTTACTAAAATGAAGAAAAACTATTTTAAGGAATTAGGAATTGTTTTTTCAGGTATCAAGGTAAGTAATGCGAAAGGGACGTTTTTATCTTTTACGGAAACAATGACTGAAATAATCAAAATCATTGTTTCTCTGCGAGGGTCAAGTAATAAGATTATACTTATTGGTAACGGAGGTAGCGCATCCATAGCCAGTCACATCGCTACAGATTTTCTAAAGAACTGTATGATTCCGGCGCTGACTTTTAATGACGCAAGCCTGCTGACCTGCGTGAGTAATGATTTGGGTTACGAGCATGTATTTGCAAAGCCTCTAGAGATACTCGCTAAAAAGGGCGATATTGTATTTACGGTGAGCAGTTCAGGAAAATCACCAAATATTTTAAATGCCATAACCGCAGCTAAGAAAAAAGGATGTTATATCCTTACTTTATCCGGATTTAGCCCGGACAACCCGTTAAGAAACAAAGGAGATATTAATTTTTATGTCCCCTCGTATTCCTATGGCTGCGTGGAGATAGCTCATTTAGCGATTTGCCACTCTATCGTCGATTCAATAATGAAAAAATTACATGGATAAATTCGGGATTGATACCCACAAATTATTCTATCATGTGCGTAGAGTAAATGATTGGTTAAACGGTAAAACGGTATATCCCATTTATATAGAAATTTCAACTTCAGGAACCTGTAATCACCGTTGTAGCTTTTGTGCGTTAGATTTTATGGAATATCAGCCAAGATTTATAGATACTAGGTTGCTTAAGAAGAGATTGTCTGAGATGGCAGTGCTAGGTATAAAAAGCGTAATGTACTCAGGAGAGGGAGAGCCGCTTTTACACAAGAAAATTGATGATATAATTAATCATACAAAATATGTTGGCATTGATGTGGCCTTAACAACTAACGGTGTTTTATTAAGTAAGGATCTAGTTGATGCTACATTAAAAAATATTACTTGGATTAAGGTAAGTATAAACGCTGCAACAGAAGAGACGTATGCCAAGATTCATGGGACTGACAGCCGTGATTTTTCTAAAGTGATAAAAAATCTGTCTTACGCGGTTAAAGTAAAAAAAGCGAAAGGATATAGGTGTGCCATTGGTATGCAACTTTTGTTGCTGCCTGAAAACCAGCAAGAGGTTATGCGTTTGGCTAAAGAAGCCAAGAAGTTGGGGATGGATTATTTGGTCATTAAACCCTATTCACAGCACCCATTTAGCAAAACGACAAGATACAAAAATATCAGATATAATCACTATTTACCTATGGCGAATACTTTGCAGGCCTTAAATACTGATACATTTCAAGTTATATTTCGTATACATACCATGAAAAAGTGGGATGTGGGTATTCGTAGCTATGCGCATTGCTATGCGTTGCCTTTTTGGGCCTACATCGATGCGGGAGGTAATGTCTGGGGCTGCAGCGCATACTTGAGCGACAAGCGGTTTCTTTACGGGAATTTATACAGAAATACATTCAGGAAGATTTGGGAAGGAGCCAAAAGAAAGGAAATATTAAAGATAGCGGAAGGAAAACTCGATATCAATCATTGTAGAGTTAATTGCAGGATGGATGAAGTAAATAGATATCTTTGGGATTTAAAGTACCCGCCCGAGCACGTCAATTTTATTTAGAGATTAAATATGATAGTGCATGACAAAGAATTAAAAAATAAGGCAAATCAGATTAGAAACGAAGTAATAGAGATTTCGGTGAAAAATGGAGCTGGCCACTTAGCGCCTTCCTTGTCATCGGTCGATATATTGGTTGCCCTATATTACAATGTTATGTTTTATAAGGTAGATGACCCTTTATGGGAAGATAGGGATAGATTAGTTTTTTCTAAGGGGCACGGCTGTTATGCGGTATATGCAATTTTGGCAGATAAAGGTATGCTCCCCAGGAAAGAATGGGAAAATTTTTATACCCCTGCTAGTCCATTACTTGGGTGCATAGAACGCAGGGTTGAATATGGTCTTGAAGCAGGTTGCGGTTCTTTGGGGCATGGGTTACCCATTGCCGTTGGTATTAGTTTTGCAGCTAAACTGCAACATAAAAAATATCATACGTTTTGTATTATGGGAGATGGGGAATTACAGGAAGGGACAACATGGGAAGCCTTACAGTTCGCGGTTAAACACGAAATAAATAATCTTATTATTGTTATTGATGCGAACCGCCTTCAGGCAATGGATTTTATTGTAAACATCCTTGATAGAGAGGCTAAGGATAAGATTAAGAGATTACAGGGTTTCGGTGTATCGCCTGTGGTATGCCCCGGACACGATATCAAAAAAATAGTTACTGTTTTGCATAAAGCCAAGTTGATATCGGATGGCAAACCAAAGGTCATTATTGCAGAGACAACAAAGGGCTTTGGCTTAAAATGTATGGAGAATGTTCCCAAATTTCATTTTCGTATTCCTGCTAATGAAGAGCTTTCTATGGGGAGAAGTTATGACGAACGATGCGAGTAAATTTAGAAAGGAAATCATAAACCATATTATCCCATACTTTCGTAATGATACGCGATACTATCTATTGGTATGCGATATGGGATTTGGTGCGATCGACCAATTAAAAAATGAGTTTCCTAAACGTGTTATCAATTGTGGAATTATGGAACAGGGTATCGTTGGAATCGCTTCTGGTATGGCGATGAGCGGTTTGAAGCCAATAGTATATTCGATAGTTAATTTTCTGGTCTTTAGGGCATTAGAGCAAATAAGAAATGATGTAGTCTTACAGAAGCTGAATGTAAAATTTATTTCAACGGGGGTAGATAATTATTTTAAATTTCTCGGTTCATCTCATTGCTGTGATTGTGATGATATCGCTTTGATGAAATTAATCAACATGAGGGTTTATGATCCTTACGATAGCCAAGAACCGTTTGATCAAATTTTAAAGAATTGGATAAATGACGAGAAAGCAAGTTACATAAGGGTCTGAACTTATAAATAGAATGAGAAGATGGAGGGATCAATAGTTTAATGTTATCTGTTATAATTCCTGCTCTTAATGAAGAAAAGAATATACTATTTCTTATCGATGATATTATGTCTGCGTTTAAACAATTTGAAATAAATGGGGAGATAATTGTAATAAACGATGGCAGTATCGATTCAACACCATTATTAGTTAAACGTAAGATAGAAGAAAACCCTGGCATAATTAAAATGATTAGTCACGAGATCCCAAAAGGGATTGGCGCTTCTTTTTGGGATGGGGTTGATACATCTAGAGGTAATGCGATTTGTATGCTTCCTGGAGATAATGAGAATGATCCGCGAGAGATTTTACGTTATTTTAATCTTTTAGAAGATGTGGATGTGGTTATCCCATTCGTTTTTAACAGAGGTACGAGATCTTTATTGAGAAATACCCTTTCGTTTATATTTAAAGTTTTAATAAACACTACCTTTCTAATTTCTATTCATTATACTAATGGAACTGTGCTTTATAGAAAATCTTTACTAAACGAACTAAATTATCAGTGCCAAGGCTTCTTTTTTCAAGTTGATATTTTAATAAGATTGCTTAAGAAAGGATATCTTTTTGCCGAAGTTCCTTATAAACTGAGAAAAAGAAAAGGGGGTAAATCAAAAGCACTTACCCTACACTCTCTTCGTGAGGTTCTAAAAGGCTATTTAAAGTTATTTAGAGATATTTATTTTAAAAAAGATAAAGCGGTCAAGTTATTTAGCGCTGATTCTGTTACCAACATACGTTATAGGGAGTTAGTTTAACTTTAAGAAATGGCAGATATAATCCTAGATAGCCATAAACTTCTTTGGCACCGAGATAAAGTTGAGGCATGGTTAAGAGGCGAACGAATAGCCCCTATTACTATTGATTGCTCCTTAACGCGCAGATGCACTTACCGATGTATATATTGCTATGGACAATTACAAGCTAACGACGAGAAGAGAATAACGAAAAATGTGATCTTTAGGTTTCTCGATGACGCTGCCGAGATAGGGGTTAAGGCTATTAGTTTTGTGAGCGACGGAGAAAGCACCTGCTCTCCTTATCTCTACGACAGTATTATAAGAGGGAAAGCCAACGGATTAGATATGGCGTTAGGGACGAACGGATATTTACTAAAAAATGAATTACTAGAAAAAATATTGCCTGCTTTGACGTACATTAGATTTAATGTATCTGCAGCGGAGCCTAAACGATACGCTCATATAATGGGATGTAAGGAAGAGTGTTTTTCTAAGGTATATAATACGATAAAAGAATGCGTTTCAATAAAAAAAAATAGAAGACTTGCCGTAACCATAGGATTACAAATGGTGCTGCTTCCTCAACTTGCTGATCAAATTATCCCATTGGCTAAATTGGGGAAAGAACTGGGAGTAGATTATACTGTTATAAAACATTGTAGTGATGATGAAAAGGGCAGTTTAGGCGTTGATTACTCAAAATATTTTGAATTAGTTGATATTTTGAAAAAAGCAGAAGCTTATTCTAGCGAGGGATATTTGGTAAAAGTGAAGTGGTCTAAAATATTAAGTAGAGGAAAGAGAAGCTATATTCAATGTTATGGGTCCCCTTTTATAATGCAGTTTTCTGGCTCAGGGTTAGTGGCACCTTGTGGAATGCTGTTTAATAATAGGTTTCGTAAATATCATATCGGGAATATCGCAGAAACATCTTTTAAAAAAATATGGCAAAGCGACAGATATTGGGAAATAATTACCCTGCTATCCTCCAGCATATTTGATGCGAGGAAAATATGCGGTGCTTTGTGTCTCCAACATAAAGTTAATGAATTCCTATGGGATTTAAAACATGGAAATGCGGTTCTTAAAACGCCGGATGGGAACCCGCCTATGCATATAAATTTTGTTTAGTGTAATATCTAAATATACCTACAGGATATAAATATGGCTCACAATTATGGCAAACGCATATAAATTATTCTCCAACACACACTGCATACCTTTTAGATATGTTTAAAAGAGCAGGTTATTCCGGTTTGCTGGTTTCCGAAGTAAAACTTTCCTTGCAGGCTTGTAACGAATTTTAAAAATGAAATATTTTTTATAAAATTAGGTAAACAATAATTGAAAATAAGGATAAATAAAATTGGCACAAACTCGTTTGTTTACTAATAAAAATATTTTAATTATTTTAGGTGTAATTTTTGTTTGTATCGCAATTCCAAGGATAATTTTCCCTGATTTAGACCACGGAGACGAATTTGCAGACGCAGATGTGTTAAATGCCGCAGCAAATTTTGTAACTTTCGGTTTTATTAAGACCCATTTTCTACCTTTTTTCTCTCCGCAATTTGATACGCCTGAAGGGCCATATACGCATTATCCTCCCTTAACGCAGATTTTTTATGGCATAGTTTCTATCCTATTCAGAACCGATTCTTTATATTTTTTTAGAATCATCGCATTATTTTTTACTTTTTTAAACCTTATATTTTGGTACTTTTTTATTAGAAAAATAACAGGTTCTCCCGGTTTAGGTTTTTTATGCGCTATTTTCTATCTTACCAACCCATTCTTCATATATGGAGCTGATGCTTTAAACCACGCATCTTATTCGGATTTTTTAAGGTCTTTTATTTTGTATGTGTTTCTTATTATGCTAGGCGCCCCCCGAAATAGAAAAACGCTTCTTTTATGGCTCTTATGGATATTAAATGTAATCGGATCTTTGGTATCATTTGAATATATTATTTTTTTATCTTTATTTTTTATTCTTTTCAGATATTTTTTTAAAGCAGCTAAAAGTTCACTATCCTGGAAAGCAATATTTGTATTACTTACCGCACCCGTATTTGGTTTTTTATTACATTTTTTGCAAAATGCTTGGTATTTTGGGAGTTTTCAGCTAGCGTTTCAGGACTTTAAGAATATTGCTATCCAGCGTATTGTGAATAGTGCAGATGCCCCTGTAATGACTTTTTACGCTTGGTGGAATTATGTAATCGTAAGGAATTTTTCTTTGATCTTCTTATTTAATTATCTATTGTTATTTATGTTAAGTTTTTATTCGTATCTTTTGTATCACCGGCTTAGCCCTGAAAGTAAAAAAGAATTAAACCCCCTCCTTCGTTTATTTATTCTCTTAGCCGTTTGCGGAGTTAGTTGGTATATAGCTTTCCCTTCGCATTCCTGGGCCCATGCTTTTGTTGGTTTCTTAGTGAGGCATCTTGTTCCTGTCGCCTCTGTTGGATTCACTATATTTTGTTTTATTATAATCCGCTACATAAAAGAAAATCTAAGCTTTCGTCGTTATGCTAATATATTCCTTATTTTAATAATAGTTACAATAGCCATAACTGGAATCAGGAATAGCCAATTACCTGTTACGCCGGGGAAAATAAAAGGCGCGCAGGAATTTATAAAATTTAAAGAATGCCTGCTTAAATTAAACGAAATAAGCCAGCAAAAAGACGAAGTGGCAGTAAATTATTTCAGGTTTCCTTTTATTCGCTATTATACCAATAGGCATTGTGTAGCTATATTTAATAAGCCTTCCCTAGAGAGACTGTCTGTTTATCCTCGGTATTTTATCTTTTTGCCTTATAACAACCAAGATGCCCAAGTCTTATACGAGTATTTGAAAGATAGATATACTCCTCTATGGCAATGTAATTCTTTAAGCTTTCCGGCTGTTTTTTTTGAATTAAAAAAATAATCTCTTGATTTAGCTAAGATAAGTATTTTAAATGAAAATATTGGTTATCAATGAACCATTTGTTAAGGATTTTTGCCGCACCCAGCGCTGGGCGGCCAGGACGCGGGGCAGAGTTTTACGTGCTCCGGATTGGCTGGCGTACGCCACTGCCGTTCTGGAACAGTCCGGTCATAATGCGCGCCTTATAGATATGGTCGCTGACGGATTGGCCAAGCAGGGCCTGTACGATCTTGTCCGCCGCGAAAAGCCGGATTTTGTGGTTTTAGACTCAACCACGCCTTCCATATATTCAGATATCGAATGCGCCCGGATAGTCAAGGCGGTGTCAAAAGCCGCGGTGATTATGGTCGGGCCGCATGTCTCGGCCTTGCCTGAAGAGACGCTGACTCTGGCAGCAGGCGCGGTGGATGTGGTCTGTATCGGCGAATATGATTATACCGTAAAAGATGTTGTGGAACGGTATAATGAATTAGAAAACGTTAAAGGAATAGCTTATTATCGTGAAGGCAGAGTAATACGTAATGAGTCACGGCCCTTGATTGACAATTTAGATGAATTGCCTTTTCCTGCCTGGGACCATTTAGATTTAATGAAGTACTTTGACGGGGGAAAACTCTATCCTTATATTGATATTATTTCGGGGCGCGGTTGCCCAAATCAATGTATCTTCTGCTTATGGCCTCAGGTGATGCACGGAACGTGTTATCGCTTAAGATCGCCAAAGAATGTTGTCGATGAAATAGAATACGATATTAAACTCTGTCCCCGCGTGCTTAAGGGCGGGGAGTTTTTCTTTGAGGATGACACCTTTACGGTAAATAAAGAAAGGGCCATGCATATTTGCGAAGAAATAATGCGTAGAGGTCTGAATATAACATTTTCCGTGAATGCCCGCGCGGACAATGCAGACTTAGCGCTTTTTCGCACGATGAAAAAAGCTGGCTGTAGAGAATTATTGGTGGGTTTTGAATCAGGCAACCAAGAAGTGCTTAATAAGATGAATAAGAATATAACCCTAGAACAGTCAAGACAATTCATGGATTATGCTAAAATTTCGGGGTTACAAGTACATGGTTGTTTTGTGATTGGGCTACCGGGAGAGACAGAAGATACAGCGAAAGAGACTATTGATTTTGCCCTAAAGTTAGGCTTAACAACGGTTCAATTCTCCGGAGCTGTACCGTTTCCGGGCACGCCATTTTTTGATTTATGCGAAAAAGAAGGCTGGTTGAGGACAAAATGTTGGTCTGGCTGGTTAAACACCGGCGAGCAGTCGGGTATTGTAGAGTACCCCGATATAAGCAAGGATAGGATCAATTATTTTGTGGATTTGGGGCTTAAGAAATTTTATCTAAGACCTGAGTATATGCTAAAATTCATATTTCAGAGTAAATCAAAATCCGATCTCTACCGTAAATTAAGAGGAGCTTGGAACTTTTCTTCGTATCTATTTAAAAATAACTAATGATGGATGAACCCTTTGTCAGTATAATTATTCCAGTTAAAGACGGCGAAGCAACAATTGAAAAATGCCTTAATTCCCTTTTAAACCTTAACTATAAAAATTATGAAATCATCATAGTAGATGATTTATCAAAAGATAAAACTCGCGAAATCTTAAAAAAATATCAAGACAGGTTGAAAGTAATTTTGAATCCTACTAATTTGGGCCCTTCTGAGTCTCGTAATATTGCCTCTCGTCAAGTAAGGGGCGAATTCCTTGCATTTACCGATGCGGATTGCATCGTAGGTCAGAATTGGTTGAAAGAATTAAGGAAGGGTTTTGAGCAATTTCCTGACGCAGTTTCTTGCGGTGGAAAGCAGGATATACCCGAAGATGCAAGCTGTTTTCAGAAAAAAGTGTTCTTTTTTATGAAAAAAACAGGTTTTATCGCTGAATATATGCGCAGGGGAAGCGAAAAAATTATCGAAGTTTCGCATAATGCTTCTTGTTGTGTGATATATAAAAACGAAATTTTTTTAAAAGCAGGAGGGTTTTTAAAGAATCTTTGGCCGGGCGAGGACGTAGATTTAGATTATAGGTTGAAAAATAAAGGTTATAAAATAGTTTTTAATCCTGAAGCAATAGTTTATCACTATCGGCCAAAGGATTTACGTTCTTTTCTAAGAATGATGTATAGATACGGTATGGCGCAAGGGGTTTTGGTCAGAAAGTACGGTATATTTAGAAGGATTCAGATCCTACCTTTTTTTGCTTTAGGCATTTTTGCGTTATGCCTTATTGCGCTTTGGTTAAAATTATTTAAATTGATTGTAATTTTTTTTCTTATAAGTAGCTTTTTTCTTTGGGCATACTTTAGTTTCCAGTTATCCGTATTCGTTATTTTTTCCTTGAGTGCTTTAATTTGGCATGCAGGATTTTTTAAAAGCAGTATTAAAAACCATATTTAAGATAAAACCTTAAAATATTAAAATTCCGTAAGAATAATCTAAAGACTAAATAGAAATTAGAATTTGGCAAGTTTCCTTTTTTTCAAATGTTAAAAAGTTTAATCATAAAAATTTTAGCAAAGATAATATTGATTCTGGGGCTAATTTTTAGAAAAAAAAGAAGTATTAATTCAAAAGCAATAAAGTCGATATTGATTAATAGATCAGATAGGTTAGGAGATGCAATTATAAGCTTACCTTTATTGATAGAATTAAATAAGCGATTTGAAATTACTGTGCTTACTTCCCAATACAATGATCTAATACTTAATAGTTTTGTGAAAACAAAAATATTTAACTATAAGCCGCTGTCTTTCTTAGAGTCAGTAAATATGATCTTAAAAAACGTTCTTTATTCCAGGCATCCGAAAAAAGGGCTTGCTGTTCCAGAATACGATTTATATTTAGATTTAATGGGGATAAGAGGGTTAGACGTTTTCTTAAAAATAAAAAAGCTGAATCTTTGTCGCTATTGCGCGGATTTTAATTTAGGAATATGGAATTTATTTTTAGATTCTATTAATATAAGAAACCCAGCATTATTTTCAAAATCCCATACTTTAGATTCTCAGCGTGAATTAATTAATAGGTCTTTAGAATTGAATTTAGATGTCCCTGATTATATTGATTTGACTCCCAAAATGGTAAAGCCCGGAGATTTTAATGTCCAATCTCCATATATTTTAGTAAATATATCTGGTTCCAATAAATTCCGTGGTCCAACACCACAAATGTTCGCGCAAATTCTTAACGGGATAGTGTTCGATGGTAAAATTATAATTATGGCTGAACTCGAGAAACCCGATTTAAATGGGTTTAAAAAATATATACTTAAAGATAATATCATTTATTTGGAAAGAGAATATTCAGTTTGGGAGTTGTTATATATAGCCCAAAAAAGCCTTTTATATATTGGTTCGGATTTGGGAATAACCCAAATTTTAGGAATACCGACAAATTGTATAGTTTTTTTTGCTGATAACTTACCCATGTCCTGGAAGCCATATTCTAAAAATTCTTACCAAATGATAAAAATAGGTAAAACGGTTATAGAGGAAACTAAAAATTCAAAAGGTCTAATTAAAAAGGTAATTTACCGACCCGTATGGTGTAGCCCTTGTTTTGATACGGGGTGTCATGCTTATCCTTGTATTCGGAAGATTGATAAAATAACTGCGCGTGATCAGATAAATCAGACATTACGGGGAATACTTAATTAGTTATATGAACAATCTTGATAAAAGCAAATTATTCGACAAAGAGTATTTTGAATCAAGTACCAAAAATGCAAGCTTGTCTTATTCATGGGAATCAAAGAAATATTATTTCGAATTCATTGTTAAGACTGTCCAGCATTTAAAGCCTAGAAGAATTTTAGATATCGGTTGCGCAAAAGGATTCTTAGTTTATTTATTTGATAGAAATGGTATTGATGCTTATGGTGTAGATGTAAGTAGTTATGCCATAGAAAATGCCCCTTCTCTTATAAAGGGTAGATTATACGTTATAGATATAGAGAAGGTTAAGTTACCATTCGAAGATGATTATTTTGATTTGGTTTTCGGACTGGAGATTTTAGAGCATCTTGGCAGCTTTGATAATGTCCTGAGGGAAGCTAATCGCGTATTAAGAAAAGGCGGCTACATATTTTTTACTACACCCACACCTAACAGCTGGGATGCAACGCATGACATAACGCACATAAATATTCACACCGGAGACTTTTGGGGAAAATTACTTAAGGAGCACGGATTTCAAGAAGCAGAAAAGAAGGTCAAGGCCCTTTTTAAAAAAGAATTTATTAAAAATTATAAACATTATATCGATTATATGCCGGTGACAAGAAAAATAGGGAGTTTTCTATTAAGTCTAGGGTGGCTTGGGAGGATACTACGTAGAGAAATGCAAGTTTATATTAATTTCTTTTCCCCTTTGAAGTCTACGGAGTTACTTATTTTTAAAAAATAAAATAAGAGTGAGTAACAATTCTATTAGGAATTAATAATATGGCCGATCAGAAAGATCTATTATTAATAAAAACCCACAGTGTTGTTCCTATTCATTGGGTGCCAATGGGATTAATGTATGTTGCAAAAGCAGCAGAGGAGCGAGGCGCAAAAGTTAAGATAATCGATTTATCCCTTGAGCGTAATTATAAGGAAGTGCTAGAATCAAATTTGATAGAATATAAGCCCAGATTAGTAGGTATTGGAGGGATGTGCGTAGAATTTGATGGGGTCAAAGAAACAGCAGGAATTGTTAAAAAGATAATGCCGGACGTAAAAGTTATAGCGGGGGGACCATTAGCTATCCCCTTATTCAAAGAATGTTTACGAGATAACAATGTAGATATAGTGGTTTTTCAGGAGGGCGAGTCCGCTATACAGGATTTATTACGAAATATTAATAAAGAAATGGCATTGTCACAGATTAAAGGGATAGCATTTAGAAACGATGGTGATATTTTTCGCACCGAATCAAGGCCTATTGAGGATATAGATGCTATTCCTATTCCTGCCTGGCATTTGATAGATCCGCTCAGATACATAGAATCTAGAGATAATTGGTTTGGTATTGAGCATTTAAAGGCGATGAATATAGTGCCAGCTAGAGGTTGTCCCTATAGTTGTATCTTCTGCGATAAAAGTGTATTTGGCCAGAAATGGCGTGGAAGGAATCCTAAAAATATAATTGATGAAATGATCCTATTAAAAGATACGTACGGCGCAGAAGCAATACAGTTTCTTGATGATATAATTGATGTGAATAAAAAATGGGTAACTGATTTTATCTGTGAAATTAAATCACACAATCTAAAAATGTATTGGGGATGTGCTTCTCGGGTAAATCATGCAGACTATGAATTATATAAAAAAATGCATGATGCGGGTTGCCTTTATGTATATTTTGGTATTGAATTCGGTTCAGACGTGACGTTACAAAAAGCTAAAAAGCAGGCTACCGTAGAACAGGCTTACAAGGCTATAGAGATAGCCAGAAAAGCAGGCCTCAAAGTTGTAAGTGGCTGTATGTTGGGGATGTTAGACGAAACAGATAAACAGATTAATGAGACAATCAGATTCGCTATGAGTTCTAAATCAAACGCTGTGGGAATTTCCGTGCTTACACCTATAGGCGGTACCGTTTTATTCGATATGGCAGTGGTAGCTGGTAAAATTGATCCAAATCAACCCTGGTGGCGGGCAACGCGCGCCAATGCTCAAATTAATTTGAGTAAAGATGTTTCCAATAAAAGATTAGCTTATTTAGCGTCTAAGGCATACTGGATGCTTTTTTGGTCGCGGCCCTCAAGGAAATGGCCGAAATTTGTTTGTCAGATAATGCAATTTTCATTTTATATATTGAGTCCTTTTACCGGAGACAGGTTTGTGAAGATTGTTTTTTGGTTTGATAATATTAGGAAGAAACTACACCTAGGTTTACCTTAATATTGCTCAATTTTATGGGGCTGTAGCTCAGCGGGAGAGCATCTCGTTCGCAACGAGAGGGTCGAGGGTCCAATTCCCTCCAGCTCCACCAACCATTTCATTAATGAAATGGTTGGTGGATTCCGTTTTAATGTAAAACGGAATCTTAAGGTTCGCATTAATGTAATGCGGCCTCCACTGTGCATTAATGAAAAGATTGTGGAGTGTCGAATTAATGTAATTCGACCTCCACCACTCATTAATGTAAAACGGAATCTTAAAGTTCGTTTTAATAAAATTTAAAATTAAAGGATGAAACCGCAAAGATTCAAAATACTATTGCTAATTTTATTATTAGCTTCGTTACTCTGTACTCGTTACTCTGTACTTGGTACTTTTGCTGAAGATGTGAAATCTCCTAATGTAGCAGGCGGGTTTTATCCGGATAATCCGCAAGAACTATCCCGGATGATTGATGATTTCCTCAATGCCGCGAATCCTGAACCCGTAAAAGGCAATATCTTTGCTTTAATTTCACCGCACGCGGGATATGAATATTCCGGGGGGACCGCCGCTTACGGGTATAAACTTATTCAGGGTAAATCCTATAAAACCGTAGTGGTTATCGGTCCTAGTCATCAGTATGGTTTTAGGGGAGTATCGGTTTTCCCGCAAGGAAAATTTCGCACCCCCTTAGGAGATATAGAAATAGACAAAGAATTTGCAAAAAAATTACTCAATAAAGATAACGATATCTTGTTTGAACCGCGCGCTTTCGCCAAAGAGCATTCCGTAGAGGTGCAACTGCCGTTTTTACAAAAAGTATTATCCGGATTTAAGATTGTTCCTGTAGTGATGGGAGATTGCGATTTAGAGATCTGTCAAAAATTTTCCGGCTTACTTAAAGAGGCTATCGCAGAGCGCAAGGATATTTTAGTTATTGCATCCACCGATATGTATCACGGTTACGATTATCAGGAAGCAGAAATAATAGATAACTCAACCATTCCCTCTCTCCAAAAGATGGATGCAAAAGGATTATATCAAGGTTTACGCGAAGGAACGCAAGAACTTTGCGGCGGATTTGGTGTTGTTTCAACTTTAATTTTAGCAAAAGAGTTAGGACATAATAAATTAACAGTATTAAAGCATACAAATTCAGCGGAAGTAACCAATAAAAAAACTAAAGGTATCTGGACTGTAGGGTATGTTAGTTGCGTGATTGACCAGGAAAAAACTAGCCTAGTGGCAGGCAGGGAGAAAGATATGTTGAATAAAGAACAAAGAAAGAGGTTGCTTGAAATCGCGCGTAAATCCATCGAGTCTCATTTAAAAACAAATCGAAAACTGGAATTAACCGAGAACGATCCGATATTATTAAAGGAGATGGGGGCTTTTGTGACCCTACGCACACACGGAGAGCTCCGGGGTTGCATAGGTAATTTAATAGGTGATAAGCCGTTATACCTTACAGTCAGGGATATGGCAATAGAGGCAGCGGTGGGAGACCCGCGTTTTCCTCCAGTTCAGTTAACTGAACTGGAGAATATCGAGATTGAGATCTCCGTGCTTTCACCTATGGAGAAAATAGATTCCGCAGATAAGATTCAATTAGGCGTGCATGGCGTTTTAGTGAAGAGAGGCTTTAATAGCGGTGTTTTTCTTCCCCAGGTAGCCACCGAAACTGGCTGGTCAAAGGAGGAATTTCTTTCTAATCTCTGTGCCCATAAGGCAGGGCTTAGCCCTGATGCCTGGAGAGATAAAGACACCCAGCTTTATATATTCAGCGCAGAAGTATTTTCTGAAGAATAATGCCGCGCCTTTATGTTTCTTCCCAGAATATTTCCGGTAATAAAATCACCGTTGTCGACAAAAAACAACTGCACCATCTGCGTGATGTCTTGCGGCTTAAGGTCAAAGAAGAGGTGATAGTTTTTGATAATCAAGGCCATGAATATATAGCAGAAATAGATAATTTATCGCCTCAGCGTATGATTCTCAAGATAAAAGAAAAGAAAAAAAATATAATGCGCGATACAACAAAGATTACCATTGCCTGCGCCATACCCAAAAAATCTAAACTCGATGATATCATTGATAAACTCACGCAACTAGGCGTTGACAGGATTATTCCCTTGGAGACTGAACGCGTAATAGTGAATCTAGATGAAAAAAAGAAAGCGGCGAGGCTTACGCGTTGGCGAAAGATTGCCCAGAGCTCAAGCCTTCAGAGCCAGAGGAATAACCTGCCTATCATTGATCCGGTAAGGAATTTGAAAGAAGTTATATCTGGCGCGCAGGAATTTGACCTCAAATTAATCCCTACGCTTTTAGGTGAGCGCAAAACCCTTAAAGAAATCCTGCAGAAATCCCAATACAAAAATATCTTAATATTTATCGGGCCGGAAGGGGATTTTACGCCACAGGAAGTAACTTTAGCCAGGCAAGCAGGATGTATTCCGGTTTCATTAGGAGATTTAGTGTTACGGGTGGAAACCGCAGCAATAGCTGTGGTAAGTTTTTTCAGATTCTATGCAGACTATTAAATTTTATACAGTCGGCTGTAAAGTCAATCAATACGAAACCCAGGCGATCAGGGAGCAATTCGCAAGGTGTGGTTTTAAAGAGATTGATAACGGCAAGGCATCTGATATTTACCTGATTAATACCTGTACCGTTACCCATAAAGCTGACCGCGACAGCCGCCGGCTGATATATCTGGCGCATCGAGAAAATCCTCGCGCCAAAATCATCGCCACCGGCTGCTATACCGAATTGGATAGCGAAAAGATCGCGCAGATTCCCGGAGTCACCCATATCATCAAAAATCAAGACAAAAACAAAATCTCGCAGTTACTAAAGGATTTTAACGAAACAACGTCTGCCTGCCGCCCGCCTTCCGGTCAGAGAGGGTCAGGCAGGGAAGAACGCCTGCCTGCCGGTCAGGCAGGGAATAACGAACATATAGGCATAACCGGTTTCGCCGGCCATACCCGCGCATTCTTAAAGATCCAGGATGGCTGTAACAATTTTTGCTCTTACTGCAAAGTGTCTCTAGTAAGAAGTAAGTTATGGAGTAAGCCAATAGAAGCGATTATACGGGAAGCAGAGGCTTTGGCAAAAAACGGTTTTAAAGAAATAGTACTCTGCGGGATCTGCTTGGGGTCTTATGGTAAAGAGTTTTCATTTTCGGTTAATTTAGCCGATGTAATTACGGCGCTGGAGAAAATAGAGGGTCTATCACGTATCAGATTAAGCTCTATAGAGGCAGGCGATGTTTCTGATAGCTTAATTGAGAAAATGGCGCAGTCAAAAAAATTATGCCGGCATCTACATATTCCTATGCAAAGCGGCGATGATAAGATACTTAGGATGATGAACCGGCGCTATAGCCGGTCTGATTACCTGAGCCTGATTAAGAAAATAAAAAATCAGGTGCCGCAGATAGCCATTACTACCGATGTTTTAGTCGGTTTTCCCGGAGAAACCGAGGTGAACTTCCGCAATACGGTTAAACTGATTAAGCAGGTTAACCCTTTAAAGACACATATTTTCAGTTACAGTAAAAGAATCGGCACAGCCGCCGCTAATTTTAAGGATGAAGTGAGCCGGGAGGTGGTAAGAAAAAGAATGCTATACCTTAAGGAAGTCAGTGATGATTGCGCCCTGGTTTATACAAGGCAATTCCTGAATAAAGAGATGGAGGTGTTGGTGGAAAGCCAAGTCAAAGCTAAACCCGGCTACTGGGAAGGACATACCGATAATTATATAAAGGTGTCACTTAAGTCTAAATGTAAATTACATAATAAGTTTATCTTTTTAAAATTGAATAAGTTAATTAAGGGTTGCGTAGAATCAGATTTATATTGACCGTCTATCCGCAATTTGTTAAAATCAAAGGGTTATCAAATCTATAAAGAGCTAAAGCTATAAGGAGGTAAGAATGAGAAGAGCCAATAAGATAGTAGCAATCGCAGTGTTTTTTGCATTAGGTTTAATTCCATGCTCTTATGCTCAAGAAAGTATTACCATCTCTACCTATTATCCTTCGCCTTTCGGGGTATACCGAGTTTTAAGATTATTTCCCGGCGCAAGGCCCACCTTAGTTCCTTGCGAAGAAGGCAGCCTGTATTATGATAATGGTGGTACTGGTAATAGTCCAGGATTATATGTCTGCGATGCTACTGCTAACTGGCAGGTCTACGGAGGTTTTTGGTTAGCTTCGGCTACTGCCCCGAATGACATTTATAATACTAATACCGGCAATGTCGGTATCGGGACGACAAGTCCGGGGGCGAAGTTGGATGTTGTTGGCGATATAAGGTTAGGGGTGGCCGATGACACCACTGTGAATACATTATGGTTAAAGAGCCATTGGTACAACGGTTCGAATGGATCCGGTTTCAAACTAAGCTACGATCCAAACGATTCCAAGTTCAAAATCTTTCGTGAGTGGGGTGGATGGGTAGCGACGCCAGCCATAACGATCAAAAGGGAAGATGGCAACGTCGGCATTGGGGGGTCGGATCCACCAACTAAACTGGAAATTGTTAATGATGGCACAACCGGTCCATTAAGCCATTATGGTATGGCTGTACGTATTAGTCAGACTGTTGCAAGTGCTGCTGGCGGCCCCAAATTAGAATTTTACAAACAAAGAAGTGCAGGTGTAAAAGTATGGAGTGCAGGGATGCTTCAGGGTTCTGATGTGGGAGATTTCGCGATTAGTGAAGGTGGGGGTTGTTCTACGGGATATGGTACTCCTAAACTTGTCGTACAAGATACAACTGGTAACGTCGGCATCGGGACGACGAGCCCGGGAGCAAAATTAGATATTAACGGAAGCCTTAAAGTAGGTAGCGGCGGAACAGTGATGAGTAAAATCTTTCACGGGCAATTTACAGCTAATGGCAGTTGGACTATCTTACAGGGTTATGATGATTTCACTCAATCGGTTCCCGGTGCTACAACTAACGCATATGTCCTAGCTAGTATTCATAGCACACCCGCAGTCGAGTTGTTTATTTGTTACGCCCGGATAACGAATACAGATGAACTTACTGTTAGAGTAGAAAACTCTGGATCACCGGGGAAATCGGGAGCCATTACCATTGATTATTTAATAATAGAGCCATAAAAAAGGGACGGTTGTTAATGCTCACTAACATTATATTCTTAAAGGCGTTAAGATTAAACCGCCTTTTTTTATTCTTAAAAAAGAAAGCGCTTTCCTTGTAAAAGCCTGGATTCTATGTTATACTTTACAGAATAATTTCCACGTCCCTGCTTAAGCTTAAGAAAGGAAGAAGATGGAAGGATTATTAAGTACCTTAAAGCAATTTAACTGGATTGATATTTTTATTGTAATTATAGCTATCCGAATATGTTACGTATCTTTAAAGAGCGGGTTTACTGTTGAATTATTTAAGTTCTTAGGGGTAGTTTTAGCCATTTATCTCTCTCTACATTATTATTCCGATTTAGCGGATTTTATTGGTGCGCGTATAAAGAAGGTGCCTGTAGGATTTCTTCACCTTTTTGCCTTTGTAACGCTGGCAATTGTGGGCAATCTTATTTTCGTATTATTGCGCAGTATTTTTTACCGTTTTATACACATGGAAGCAGTGCCGCAGCTGAATAAATGGGGGGGGTTTGTTTTAGGCATAGCTAGGTGTATCTTGGTAGTGGGCCTGTTAATCTTCATTTTAGTCATACCGAAGATTGGTTATCTTAAAAAAAGCGTGGCAAATTCTTATTCGGGTAAATACTTCTTAAGAGTCGCACCTAATGTTTATAGCGGATTATGGAATAATTTGATTTCAAAGTTTATGCCTAAAGAAAAATTCAATCAGTCAGTCCTGGATATCCAAAAAGGCTTTTAATTTATTTCATCAATTATTTCATTAATTATTTCATTAGTTATTTCATTAATTATTTCATTAGTTATGAAATTATCACGATTTTATCAAAAGGTAGTTGATTTTGGCGCTGACCGGGATCCAAGAAAGAATACGCCGATTGTGGCCTATGCCGATACTGCCATACTCTACGGTAACTTAAGCACGGATGTAAAAAAAATTCTTGTAGGCATAGATATAGAAGTCGGGGAACTGTTATTAGCCGATAAAATCCGCAGGGAAGAAGGGCTGGATTTAGTGATTTCGCATCATCCCGAAGGGAGGGCCTGGGCGGCGTTTTATGAAGTGATGCAGCTGCAAGTTGATATGCTGGCAAAGTTAGGAATAGCCAGGAAGGCCGCGCAAGAATTAATCAATGAACGGAAATTTGAAGTAGAAAGAAGGGTCTTACCGCAAAATCATACGCGCGCGGTTGATGCGGCGCGGTTGTTGGATCTGCCTTTTATGTGTATGCATACGCCGGCGGATAATCATGTTTCTAGTTTTCTCCAGAAACTCTTTGCTAAGAAAAACCCTAAGAAAGTACAGGATATTGTAGATATTCTGCTTAAGATTCCTGAGTATAAGAAAGCAGCAGGAGAATTAACCGGTCCGCGGATTATCTTAGGTTCCGGGCAGCGGCCTGTAGGCAGAATTTCTTTAGAGATGACCGGAGGCACTGAGGGCCCTAAAGATGTATTTGATAAACTCTATAAAGCGGGAGTAAGGACCTTAGTCTCCATGCATTTAGGCGAAGAACATTTTAAAAAGGTTAAAGATGCAAATCTTAATGTGGTGATTGCCGGGCATATCTCTTCCGATACTTTAGGCCTGAATCTACTTTTGGACCGCATTGAAAAAGAAGAAAAGTTAGAAACCATCTGCTGTTCCGGTTTTTATAGAATCCGCAGGAATTAGCAATTTCTTATAACGCCTGCCTGCCGGTAGGCAGGAAATAACGAGTTAAGGGAATAATGGCTGGGTACATTCCAGAAAATATATTAGAGGATATCTTAAGTCGCGTAGATATCGCGGAAGTTATTTCTAGTTACATCCCTTTGAAGCGCGCAGGTAAAAATTTTAAGGCCATCTGCCCGTTTCATCGCGAAAAGACGCCTTCCTTTATGGTATCTTCAGACCGGCAGATTTATCACTGTTTTGGTTGTTCTAAGGGTGGGAATGTATTTAATTTTTTAATGGAATATGAGCGCATGGAATTCCGCGAAGCAGTGGAAGTTTTGGCGAAAAAATGCGGAATAATTTTACCGGAAACTCAAGTTCAGGATCAGAAGGCCGTAGGTATCAACACGCAGCTTTATAAGATCAATGAGTTAACCGGTTTGTTTTACGCGCAAAATTTAAATTCTCCGGGAGGCCAGTCTGCAAAGAATTATCTCTTAAAACGCGGCATAAAGGAAGAAAGCATAAAGTTATTCAAATTAGGTTTTGCTCCTGATAAATGGGATGCTTTGATTAATCACTTGAGAGCTAAAACGATTAGTTTATCTTTATTAGAAAAAGCCGGCCTCATACTTCCTAAAGAAAATGGCGGATATTATGACAGGTTTCGTAACCGTGTTGTATTCCCGATATTCGACATAAAATCAAGAATATTGGGTTTTGGCGCAAGAATGCTCCCTGCCCCGAGCAACGCCGAAGGGGATAATACTTTGCCTAAATATGTTAATTCACCTGAGACGCTCATCTATACAAAAGGAAAGAATCTCTATGGCCTAAGTTTGGCAAAAGAGGCAATCAGGGAAGAAGATTTCGTAGTGGTAGTGGAAGGGAATCTTGATTTTGTGATGCCATACCAGGAGGGCCTAAAAAATATTGTAGCTTCATTGGGTACAGCTTTGACCGTAGAACAG
>Ga0209777_10001259_pt1 | contig 37751 bp, 29 predicted proteins | sample FrelakmetHBP12HB_FD_187147 | JGI IMG/M metagenome (GOLD analysis project Ga0209777, IMG submission 187147) | Freshwater lake sediment microbial communities from the University of Notre Dame, USA, for methane emissions studies -HBP12 HB (SPAdes)... | ecosystem: Environmental > Aquatic >...
GCGCTACGATCCGGTTGGCCAGACCCGCCCAGATCGAACCTGAGGGTACCCCCGCCTGGATCACCGTAGATGCCGCCAGCTTTCAGACCAGTTACCGGGACAAGTCCTGGCAGCGCCAGATCCTGGCCGGCTACGGCAACGACCCTGCCAATTGGCGAATCGCCCTTGCCTCGCCGGGCACCTATACGAAGTAGAGGTGCAGGAATGACCCTGCCGTAAGTACGGCTCCCTGGTGGACCTACACACCTGGAGCACGAAAGCATTTGCATTGCCGCCCCCGAGTCATTAGCCTCTCGGGACTATATGCGCTTGTCAAGCAGCCATCGAACCGCCCCACATTTGCTGAAAGCCCAAAAGGAGGCGCTTTGAAAAGATGGCATGCGGGACAGGGGGCCAGGGAGGACATGGCCTCGGAGGTGTTCCTCCGGTCGAGAGGAAAGAATCGCCGGTCTGCATGTGACGCGTGGGTAGACTATGCCTGTGCTCAGAGAGCGGGAGATGCGAGAGAGGGACTACGCGGCATCCTTGAGGCGATACGCCGCGATCCGTGTTTCCGGGAATATGTGACGTTCGATGCGAGCCCAGAGCTCTGGAACGTAAGGCGCTGTTTTTCAAGGGGATTCGGCCGGTCTTCGTGGTGGTCCCGTCGGGGATTGACAGGCGCAAGGAAGACCACATTGCGTGGTTTCCCGACGCGGAAGTGACGGCCGACAGCACCAAGTGAGTTCGCTGCAAGCCGTAGATCGGCACATTATGGCAGTACTGTGCGCCGTGAGAAGGCGGAGATTCCCCGTGTGCAAGTCGCGCCTGGGTGGTCTCTCTGGGAAGACTGTTCTGCAGTGTCAGTGGCGCAGAATCCCACGGAGATTGCGCTCTTGCACAACAATCCAAATAACACCAAATCGTCACACAACGGTAACAGCGATCGTCGAGAATCCGGGCTGTGGGTACTCTACGACGGATTCGTGTTTTCCGTGCAACGAATGGCTCAGCATGGCGTCTATACAACTGTGATATGAGACCCAGGTTATCTCTCACGATTTTGTACGGAGACGTGTAATGAGGCAGAACTGCTATTTCAGGCCCGGCGATAGTCGTGACAGTCCCGCTAGGATGGACCTTCGTGGCCCAGGCTGCCCAGCGGTGGACCGTGAAAGCCTTGTCGAATTGGGCTACAAGGCTAGGCAGGAGGTTGAACGTTTCATAAACGGCAACATGCACGATTCAACCAAAGGGTGGCCGTTACTCTCTCGCATGCCTCGGAGGTGCGTGGCCTAGGTTGGGACGGCGAGGGTGACTCTCAATAGATGGGCCAATCCGAGCCCGTTGATTGGCAACGCCCATGTCATGGGAGAGATGGCGAGCGACAAATCGGAGTCTGGGTTGGTCACCAGCCGGCGAGTCATCCGGTAAGCTGCAAATGGGAATGAGAACGGTGCGGAACCTGACAGGTGAGCTATTGGAGAGTTCGTCGGTGGGCCATGATCGCTGGGCTGCTGGGGGATGCTACGCATGGCAGGAGTTCGCTCCGTTTCGCCGTGTCGAATGAGGTCAATGCTCGCGAGCATAGGCGCATTGGAAATCCTTCATCCGCTCGGACAGGCTGGAAGTCGCGGCGATCATCGATCTCCCATGGCGGCGAGCGGTTGCGTTGGGTTCAGGGTGATTGCATGAACTCTGTGGGATGCACCCCCTCTCGCTGGCGAGCGGCGTGGTACTGTGTTCTGATCATCTCTTTGACTTTTGTCGGTCTTGAGATTCTGACCAAGTCCACTTCCGGGGTGGTGTCATCGTCTGCCAGCACCGTGATGGTGCCGTAACCCAGCACACGTTGCAGGACCCCCTGATCCACCACCACGTCTTTCACCCTGTCCCGCATGCCCTTTTCAGAGAGCATCCTTCGGGCTTTCAGCAAATGGGGGGCGGTCCGATGGCTGCTTGACAAGCGCATTCTGTCCGGATGCCCAGATAGCCAAGCAAGCTGCAAATAGGGTCCCCAGCATCGGCGCATTTGCAGGCACCTTAGCGGTCCGCTGCGAAGTCTCATTCGTTTAGGCAACCGCGTCACGGCCCTGTGTTGGCCGCCTTCACTTCTCTGGCGTATTCAAGCATAGCAGACCTCCTGTGTCCTTTCGGACGAACCCTATCGTTGTCTCTGTCCCTCTGGCTCCAACCGCGCCGACCCTTTCCATCGCCACCGCTCTGGCTCCCAATCTGTGACTTGAATCCCCGGGCATCCCAACCCACCGTTTTGCGCCTGCGCCGAGCGAGCGCAGCCTCGAGCAGGTGCGGAAAGTTATTCCGTCAGCTTTTTGAAATCCGGGTCGTTCCAGAGGCTCTTGAAGCGTTCATCTTGTCGGGCGTAAGGTTTGACGTCGGCGGGCCGGAGCGCGACGGCGATTTTGAGATCGGCAAGGGCCTTGGCTTTGTCTCCCTTCATAGCATACAGGCCAGCCCGATCATACACGGCGCCCAGGCATTGGGGATATTGTCCGACAAGCTTACTCACGAAAGCGAAGGAGCCGTCGTAGTTCTTGAGGTTGGGTTCAACTGCAATCCTAGTGCGCCAGGCGTCGTCGTTCATCGGATCCATCGTGATGGCCTTGTCCACTGCCTGCAAAGCCTCTTCGCTCCGCTTAATCGCGGTCAGACACTGGGCTTTGAGGAGCCAACCGCCGACCTCGCCGGGTTGCAGTTGGGTCCACCCGTCGGAGGCCTTGAACGCTTCTTCAATCCTTCCCGCTTCAGCGGCAACCATCGCCTTTCGCCCCCAGCGCTGCGGATCGTCAGGTTTAAGGGTGATCAGTTTGTCCAGGACCTTGAGCGCATCCGCCGGCACGTTCATTTCAGCCAGCAATGTAAACTGCTCCATCAGCGATTCTTCGTTCCTGGGCGCGAGTTGAACTGCCTTCTCAAAGGCCTCACAGGCTTCGTCGAGTTTTCCCTCCTGTCGGAGTTTTCGCGCGTGGGCCAGAGACTCCTCGGCGGAGGCCGGTTCCAGGCTGGCCACTGGCTTTTTGGCTGAAGCTGTTACCGCCGGCGGGACCGCTTTGAGCGTGCATAATTGCTGGATTTCCGAAACCGCCAGCGCACGGCTATAAACGCGAACCTCGCCAATGTTGCCCAAAAAGTGCTCGGACCCTTGAGGCGTCGCACCGATCATGAGGCCAAACGGACCGTAATCCACCGGACCTGATTTTTGCCCCGACGCCACCAGCCGGCCGTTCACAAACAACTGCATCACGGTGCCGTCGTAAGTGCCTGCTAAATGACTCCAATCATTGGTGCTGAGCAGGGCGGCACTTTCAATGCATGTCTGATCGCCCAAAGTCGAAAGGCAGAACATCGGGTGCCCTGCTTTGCCGAGGTTGAGGAGGTACGAGTTCCAAGGGGCGGAAGAAGCATCGAAGCGTTTGCAGAGAACCACGTTTTCGCCCCAGAACAGAGCTAGCGTCTCGGGTTTCACCCAGGCGGAAACGGTCAAGCCCGATCGAGGCTCAAGCGAGGCAGACCTCGGAGCCACGATATAACTACTGAAGTCGAAATGATACGCGGCATTGGGATTGCCGAATCTATCGGTGGTCAGCGTCAGGCCTCTGCCCCTGACGGTCGCGTGGTTAGCGTTTCCGCTGGCGTCGTTGGTGTTGCCGTTCAACGGATAGTGGGCCACAAGACCGTCGGTCAGGAGATTCGCCCCTGATGTCGCATCGCCAGACAGCAGGAAAGCGAAAACCAGGGTGGTCCCGGCAATGGTCCAGGCTTTTTCTATCCAGTCGGGCCACATCTTTTGCGGGCAAGCCATGGATTTGGTTCGGGTCTTCATGTGTTTATTCTCCATTACTTTGGTGTTCGTGTTTCACGTTTCATTGGCCCTTCAACTATATCATGCGCCATCGGCCCCCAAATGCCTTCACGAAGGCCAGCATCCACCTTGGAATTTCATGATTTTTTCATTCCTTGTGGCGCTGTTTTTGGGATGATTATTGGCATGGCCGAAATCACCCGCATACTCGAGGCCGTTCAGCAAGGGGACCCCACGGCGGCCGCCGAACTGTTCCCGCTGGTCTATGAGGAATTGCGCAAAGTGGCCGCTCACAAGATGGCCCACGAGGCGCCAGGCCACACGCTCCAACCCACTGAACTTGTCCATGAAGCCTGGCTGCGGTTGGTGGGCAACCGGAGCCACGAGTGGCAAAACCGAGCTCACTTCTTCGGCGCCGCCGCCGAAGCCATGCGGCGCATCCTCGTGGAGCGAGCGCGGCGCCGGAACCGGCTCAAGCGAGGGGGCCAGTGGGAGCGGGTGGAGATGGAGGAGGTGGATATTCCGTCGCCGATGCCCGATGACGACTTGCTGGCCTTGGACGAGGCACTGGCGCGGTTTGCGGAGTTCGACTCCCGCGCTGCCGAGGTGGTAAAACTCTGCTTTTTCGTCGGCCTGACGCACGAGCAGGCGGCCAAGGAGTTGGGCGTGTCTCTGAGCACCATCGAGCGCACCTGGACCTTCGCGCGGGCCTGGCTGTTTCGGGCAATTCAGGAGAGCCGCAACCCGCCGTCGCAGGTTTCGCCTCGGTCGGTGAAGGGAAGTGATGATCGATGGCGCATGAAGGATTGAGGGCGGCCTTGGGCAGGAGCGGCGCGGACTAGGCCCAGGACAACCCGGAGCCGGCATGACCAGCGAAGAACACATCCAAGAGTTGTTCGCCCAGGCGCTCGAGAGAAAAACGCCGGCGGAACGCGATCTCTTCCTCGACGCGACCTGCCGCGACGAGCCGGAGTTGCGCCGGCAGGTGGCATCGCTCCTGCTCGCACACGAACAGGCCGGGGATTTTCTCAAGCAGACGATTCAACTGCCGCCGCCTGAGGTCGCGCAGGAGCTTCCCGGGAGCATGATTGGCCGTTACAAGCTGCTGGAGAAGATCGGCGAGGGCGGTTTCGGCACGGTTTGGATGGCCGAGCAGCAAGAGCCGGTACGGCGGCGGGTCGCCCTCAAGATCATCAAGCTGGGGATGGACACCAAGGAAGTGGTGGCCCGGTTCGAAGCGGAGCGGCAAGCTCTGGCGCTGATGGAACATCCGAACATCGCCCACGTCTTCGACGGTGGCGCCACTGCGACGGGCCGACCCTACTTCGTGATGGAACTGGTGAAGGGCGTGCCGATCACGGAGTACTGCGATGCGAACCGACTGCCCATGCGCGAGCGGCTCGCCTTGTTCATGCAGGTGTGCCACGCCGTCCAGCATGCGCACCAGAAAGGGGTAATCCACCGGGACCTCAAGCCGTCGAACATCTTGGTCACTGAGCGGGACGGCCGGCCCCTGCCCAAGGTCATTGACTTTGGGGTGGCCAAGGCCACCGCAGGGCGTCTGACCGAGAAGACGCTGTTTACGCGATTCCATCAATGGATGGGCACGCCTGCTTACATGAGCCCCGAGCAGGCGGGCCTGGGCAGCCTGGACGTGGATACCCGCAGCGACATCTATTCGCTAGGCGTGCTGCTGTACGAGTTGCTGACCGGCCGGACGCCGTTCGATTCCCGGAAGCTCCTGGAAGCCGGCTACGACGCGGTTCTCAAGACGATCCGGGAACAAGACCCGCCGAAGCCCTCGACTCGCTTGAGTACGCTCCAGGCGGAGGAGCTCAACGGAGTGGCGACTCGGCGCCAGGCCGAACCCGGGAAACTCCATCGGTTGGTGCAGGGTGACCTGGACTGGATCGTGATGAAGTGTCTGGAAAAAGATCGCGTACGGCGATATGAGACAGCCAATAGTCTGGCTTCGGATGTGGAGAGGCACCTGGAGAATGAGCCGATCGTCGCTCGCCCGCCGAGCAAACTCTACCGTTTTCAGAAACTGGTTCGACGGAATCGACTGGCTCTTGCTGCCGCGATCGTATCGGTTGCGGCTCTGGTCGTCGGCTTTGGCATCTCCACCTGGTTGTTGGTCAAGGAAAGAGAAGCTCACGAGCACGCTGTTGCCGCCGAGAAGGAACAATTCCGTTTGCGGCAGCAGGCAGAAGTTGGCGAGAAAACGGCCAGCGCCCTGCTTCTATTTCAGCGCGGCCAGTTTCAGGAGGCCGAAAACGTCATTTACGAAGTTCCCCCTTCCCTATTGCGAACCTCCCTGCAGTCGACTTCCGGGCTGGATGCCTGGGAACTGCTGACCAGGCTGGGCGACCGGCATGCAGGCCTTGGAGAGTGGCGAGCGGCAGTCTCCAATCTCGAACTCGTGGTCGAAGCAGCTCCAGCCGATCTCCTGGATGTGGATGGGGGACGCTTTCACGAAGCCTTCGCCTCGTTGCTGGTTCAAACTGGTGACCTGGAGCGATATCGACAACACTGCCAATTCAGCCTGGCCCGGACCAGCGGAACAAAGGATCCATTGGCAGCCGAGCGGGTTGCTAAGGCTTGCCTTATCCTTCCCTCCTCAGGCGTCGATCTGGCTGCGGTTGCCGCATTGGAGGAGATTGCTCTTACCCGTGGGCGGAACCATCCGTTTTATAGCTTTTTTCAGGCAACCAAAGGCTGGCTAGAGTACCGGCAGGGACATTTCGCCGGCGCCTTGGATTGGGTACAGCGCAGTCTGGCCAGCGGCTCCTCACTCCATGAACCCGGCCGGGTTACAGCGTACGCGATATCGGCGATGGCGCACTATCAACTGAATGACACCAATGAGGCCAAGGCCGCCTTTGCCACTGGGACCAGGGTCGCCCGGACGATGCCGGCACCCGATAAAGGGGGGCGGGACAACTATTATTGCGACTGGATCATCGCCCATGCTCTTCTACGGGAGACCAAGGCCCTGATCGAGGGCCCTGCCCATGCGCCGCCAAATCAGCCGAGGTCCGGCGTGTCATCCGAACAGCAAGAGAGGCTCGAGCTCATGCGGGCCAAAGGCCCGGAGGCATCGTTGACCATTCTGCCGATACGATTATCCGGAGCACCTTTACCCCGCCTGTCTGAGGTGGTCGGATTCCTCCTGGAAAGCCAGGGCCTCAAGCGGATCGAACTCGGAGAAACTACCTTCGATTCCGGAACGCACACGCCTATGGAACAAGTCGCCGCCTCCTTGGGCGAGTTCGTCCGACAACATCCCATCACTACCGAATACGCACTGTATGCCGAGTACAATGGCACATCGGACACTGGCTTCGTCGAATTGCGTTCAGTGGTGGCCGACAAGAGCGGCGCTACAGTCTGGACTGACCGCCAAACACCCCAGGAGGATGCCCTCGGGACCCTTGAGGGACCGGACCTTATAGAGTTTTCCAGGCTCCTGGTTGAGCGGCTGAGTCCAGAGCTTGGTCTCAGCGAGGAAACCAGCGCGGCGGCCAAACCCGGCAAGATGGCCCGACTCATCGAGGAAAGGTACGGCATGCCCCCCGCCAGCGAACAAGCTGCTCTCCCCGCCCGGCAAGACCAAATGAAGAAAGTGGGTCCAAGCGCGACGTTGCTGGTGTTCCCGGTCCGGATCAACGAGGCCGCAGATGCGGTGAGTGCCACCAACCTGGTAAGGTTGATCAATGAGGCGGGCCTGTGCAAGGCGGCGGCCGCGAAGCAGAACCTCCTGCTCAAAGCATCTCGGGACGACGCGAACGAGATGAAGGCGATGTGGAATCTGGCGCGCGAGTTCAGGGATTATGTCCGGGAGAATCCGCTGGATGCGGACTACGCCCTTTATGCGGACTGCGTCTTCAACCCTCGATGGTGGGAGATAGGGTACGTGCATTTCGTGGTGTGCAACCGGCAAGGCGAATGGGTGATCGTGGATATGCAGAACTCCCATCACGCTGACTACCAAGGCCTGAAGCCAACTTCGAAGGACGGCTACAGCAGGCTCATGGTCCGACGACTCGAGAGCTATCTGCATTAGTGATTATTGGAGCAACACCAACCCCGGGTCCGAAAGGAACTCTATGCCATGAACACGGAACCAGCCAAACCAGTTACGAGCAAAGTCCTCTACGTTCTGGCCTGGTGGCGCGAAGGGCTGGGGGGCCCCATCGTCCTGCTGACCATTTCGATGGTAGCTGGGATCGACGCCACGCGCAATTGGCACAAAGGCATGAAGACCGGGCACCTGGTTGCCACGGGCTCGTCCGACCTGGGTGTTTGGGCTCTGCCGCTCTTGATGCTCCTGTCCTGGTCGCTCCACACACTGAACGACAGCACGGCTACCTCGCGGAATCGCCGCCTGGCCCGCATCGCCGCGCCTTTGCTGGCCAGTGCGATTGCCTTCTGCGTGTGGGCATTGATCCATTTTCCGTTCAAGTTCAACCCTTGATAGCAGCCATGGCTTTTTCCAATGAACACCCAGCATCGTGAATGGAGTACAGAGTGACTCAGGCACAGGCTGCGCTTGTCAAGCGGCCCTCGGACCGGTGGAAAACTGCCGGATTTCCATGAATGCTCCCCGAAAGGACAGCACGGGACAGACGTCAGTGAGCAAAGGCTCTCAGACTTCTTGGTTCTGGCGGTTCGATAGAGAAGGCGAGAGCACGACCGGTCCTCGCCGCTCGATTCGCAGGCTAAACAGGGGCTATTGAATCTTGAATCTGCGTCAGTCGCCAGTGGCAGGCCAGTTGGTGTTCACTTGCTGCTTCACTTGTTAACCACTGGTAACCCTCATTGTTTTTGCGCCAAAAACGCATTGTAACGCATGCGACCGCCACTCCTCCGTAGATGATGCTTTGAAGCAGTGTCCCTAAGATACTGCTGTTCCTGTAAGTTACACCTGTCCCGGTCTATTTGGGCTGACGTATCTGAGTGTCTAACGACACTGCGCTGCCCAGTTGGGAATCCTGGAGAAAGGAATCCGATTTACCTGCCCGGTTTGCCCTTCCCTGGGCTACTTATACGGTCTCGATACGGAGCAGCAGATTGGCCGCCATCGGGGGCACACGGGAACAGTTCCTCAATCCTGCCAATCCTGCGTTGCTCGACGCACTGTTACCCAGGTAGATCGCTGTGTCCGTGCATACGTACCCCACCACGTTGACGTCCACTGCCTCGAAGTAGTTTGTGGTGAACGCGTAGTTCTTGGCCAGAAAGAGGTTGCCACCAAGTTCGATCACGTTCCGGCTGAAGAACGCTTCGGTGTGGATAACAGGCCATTTCCCATTCGAATTGGACTCGGAGAGGCCTTGGATGCTCTGGATGATCACTTCCCCGAGCGTTACCCGCGACAACCGGTTGGTGTGCACTTGCAGGGAGCCTTCAGACTGCAATCCACCGAACAGTCCCTGACGCACATGGGTGAGCAGAACCTTCCAATTCGCCTCCCAATTCCCCTCGTCCAGTGGCGTGGTGCCCGGTACACCGTAGAAACTCGTGACGCCGGCGATGTCGTTATCCGTGACTGTAACTTCCGTGGCGTCACCGCCAATGACGAGGGCCACCCCAGGTGCGGCGCCGATGGCCGCGGTGCGCATGTCCTGCAAGCGGTCAGCCAGAACTCTGGGGTCAGGCTTTTCCACGGCCGCTGCACCTAGGAAGCGCGCGTATGTCGCCGCTTCCGCCTGGCTCATTCCCGAGGCAAATTTCTGCATCCTGGCGTTGACCAGCGTGCTGAGGGTTGCTCTATCAGAGGACTTGAGCGCAGCTAGCTGCTGCGCACTGTCCGCAACGAGTTGGGAAAACTCCCTGCGGCTTCTTGCCTCGAACAAGTCCACCAGGAACTTCTCCTGCAAGACTCGCACAGGCATCAACTCGGTCCCCTTTGACATCTCCATCACATTCCCTCGCACTGAAACGCGGCCGGCTCGGTCAATGAGCAGCAAGGGGTTATTCGTTGTTGCGGTGCCGGACAGATAGCAGCCGCTCACCTCGACATGCCCGCACTCAGTCAAGGTGAAGGTGAGACCATCGTCCAGTGTCACGTCCACATCGCGCAAGGTGAACGAGTTCAGTCCGGTGAGGGTCACCGAGCATTGGATGGAGAGTCTCGTCGCTTGGCCGCCGCCGGTGATGGTGAGATTCGTGAGTCTGGAAACATCCACGTCCCACGTCCGCAGCGTGTGGTCTCCCGGCATCAGGCACAGGCGGATGTCAAATTGGCTTTGCCCGAGCAGACGGGCCACGACGTCATTCAACTGTTCATTCGGCGACACTGCCATCTCACAGCCGCTGCCTGCGTGCCGGCATAGACTGTCAATGGCCTCCTGTACCGTCTTCACTTTGTCTGCCTGCATGACCAGACAGTTTTGAGGGTCGCAAGCTACCTGGCTGGCGATACTGAGACTGGCGTTAAAGCGGATGGGAGGTGAGAGGGGGTTTCCAAGAGTATCCAGCAGCCGGGCCTCGGCCTGTTGCGTCCAAAACTTCGGATCGTTCCAATTGCTGGCGTCTAAACTCCAACTACATCCTGCGATACCCTCAGGATTGGGGCTGACCACGAGTCGGACGTTTCCGTTCGAATCTGTGCCTTTCGAGACATTGTCTCCTGTCAAGTCGCCCTGCATCTTATCCAAGAGGACGAATTGCACATTGGCACTTGGGGCCTGCGAACACTTCTTGATCCCAACACTAACTTGAAGCGGGTGGGGCAAGGGCGCAAGCCGCTGCCCTGGAACTGGCATCACCTCCTGTCCATCACCACTGACGTAGAATAGGCGCGGTACCGTGGTCAGCGCAGGCCAGAGGCAGCGGCAATCCGTCGTCGCGGTCGGATTCAACGTCCCATTCTCATTGAGCGTGACAGTCCCCAACCGGCAGTAATGGTGAACGATGCCGCATGGCGGCAGCGACAGCGGCTTTGTGCTGTCCGGCTTTCCGTCTGTGTCCAACTCTCGCGGCCACTCGATGTCGCCCGCTGGTGCCGTGGCCGTCGCAGCGCGTGCGGGAATCTGCCAGTAGTGGCCGGTACGATAGTCGCCGCCGGCATCGAACCGCACACGCACGCCGTTTTCCAGCGGCAACCAGTTCGCCTCGTCGATTGTGGAATACTTGACGGCCGCCACACCTTCCCAGCGGCGCAGCTTGGGATGCCTTTCCGGCATCACGCCGTTGGGGAACGGATCGATGGCGGGAGATGCAGGCGGTTGCGGCGCAAGGCCGACTACCGTCGCGGTCAGCGTCAATGTACGTGTCGCCACGTCGGGGGGGTCGGCGATCTGCGCCAGTTGGCCCGGCTTGCCTTCGAGTTCGAGCGCGTCGTCGAGAATCTCGACCCAGTCACCCGTGTGGAAGCCCAGGCGATCATCCGGGCCGAGGGTCGCGAGCGTGATCTCCTTGCCGTTAATGCGGAGAATCTCTGCAACCACTGAACCGTTCTCGCGGGACCATTTCCAGGTGGCGCGGGTGATTGTGCGCAGATGCGGGTTGTCATTCTGGGTGAGGTTCGCGATGGGGGTACTGAGCGTGAGCTTCTTGTCGGTGCCATTCACATCCACAACGGCAGTGATCCAGGCAAGTTGGCTGTGCATCAGGGATGCGCCGCTATTGCCGCAGAAGATTTCCACACGCTGACCCACCTGCCATGAGCCGCCGGAGACGGTGATTTGGCTCTTGGTGTCTCCCAATACTACCTTGGTACCGGCGTCTGCGGCATTGATGCCAGAGCCGGGATCGTGGATTTCCACCCGGTAGAGTTGGTTCTCCAGCCCCTTGTAGCCAGCCGTTTCCGGCACCTGGCAAGGCTTGTCACTGGCTGCGACCTCCACGGTGTCGGCAGTCAAACGCGCGGTACGAGGATCGGGATTGACCAGCCTGCCCCAAGCGCGGCTGCTGATGGTGCAGGGAGCGTTCAGGTCCCCAGGTAGTAATGGGCCGGCCCGCACCTGCCAGACGGCCTTGACGCGCGTGGCCGTATCGGGACCGCCGAGCGCCGGCTCGCGGATGCCGGGATCGTCCAGTGAGGTGATGTGCCGATGCCAGACGTCGAGGAAGATGAGATACGCCTGGTCCTTCGCGGGCGTGCCGAGTCCGTGTGTTGTGTCGAGGCGGTCGGGCTGTGCGCTGAACAGCACCGGGTGCTCCAACTCGCACTGGATGCCATCGACGTAGTAGCGGCCCCGCGTAAGGATGAAGTCGCGATCAAGTGGCTTCGGCGCGGCTACTCCGAGGTCCTTGCCTGTGTGGGCCAGCACCCAGGCTCGCAACGCCGCGTAGTCGACGCCGGACAGCTTCGCCGGGTCGGTCACGATACCGAACGCCGCATTGTCCGCTGGTCCGCCGCAGCAGCCCACCATGTCCTTGGCGGTCGTCTTGTCGCGACGCGCAGCGATGGCGGCCTGTTCGTTCCAGTCCGCGTCGAGCTGCACGCGGCCCTGCTGCATAAGGACCTGCTGGTAGTGGTTTTCCGGCTCAAACGTGTCTCGAGTGAAGTCGCCTTTCATGATTCCTCCCGGGGTTCATGACCCGTTGCCGTCCAGGCGCACGCCTGGAGTCTGTTGTTCGTAGAAGATCCCCGCCTCAAGCCCAAAGCGGAGGTAGTCACGTAATCGGTCGCGGAGGTGCGCCTCGCGGCGCGGCTCCAGCACGTCGTGATACACGCCCATCTCGGATTCGTCGTCCGCGCCACGGCGGATCGCATCGGAGCAAGAGCCACTCAACAGACAGTAGGCCGCATCGCCGAAGCATTCTGAAACGAACTGGGGTTGGGCATCCACGAGCACGTCTTTGCCGCTGGCGTCCTGGTCGATACGGGGGACGCATTTGTGCCGGCGGGGAACCACGGCGTCATCGGGCAGCCTGCAGAATCGCACACACCCTTCCTGTCGTCGATCCACCCTCACCGACTCGCCGTGGAAGATCGTGTTGCTGGCCAGTTCCATCGCATGGACTGCAACGCGGCCGATGATCGTGCAGTTCTCGATGCGCCACTGTCCAGCCGGCTTACCATCGAGGTTCGGAGCCGTCGCTGGCTGCAGCCCGGAGATCGCCCAGGCGTCTTTTGAGCCAGCGTCCACGATGCAGTTCCGCAACCGCACGCTCACATCCGGCGCCACACAGAGAGGTCCAAGGATGCAGTTCTCCAGATCCACTTCGGTGTTCGGTGCTGTGATGGTCAGGGCAGGCGGTCTTGGGGTAGTGCTCTTGTCCAGACAGCCATCGGGGCTGATTTGCAGTCCCGCCATCAGCGTGCAATGGCGCATCCGCAGATTTCCGAGGTTGCCGCCGACGGTTATCCCGCTGCCTGTGATCAACAAGCCATTGAGCGTGACGTGGCCGGTCTCGTTGCCAGAAAGATACCACGGACTAGTCTCATTCAGCGTCAGAGCTGGCCAGCATCCGTCCCTTGCACGAAGCTCGATGGAAAGGCCTGTGGCAGGGAGATCATGGAACGTCTCCTCATAGCGACCGCTATCTGCGATTTCGATGATTGCGTCTCTTCCGTTGCAGGCATCCAGTGCCTCTTGTACCGATTTTGCCGAGGCATTGGGCAACTGCTGACTCACAACCAAGTCGGATAGGAACGACTTGTCGAACGATGTCGCCCTCGCATACTCACCCCCGCCGATGTCTGCAGGAAAGGGCAGGCAGAACGTGGCGAGCACACTTCTCTCGCTGGGCGGGAGCACCACTCGCCCGCGCAACGGATCGAGCAGGATGTAATGTCCGGCGATCGAAGTATCATCGTGGCCCCATCGCGTCGTCACTCCGGTCTCGACGACGTCGTGCAAGTTGCACACGACGATCTCCTCGGCCTGGATCAATTCCCAGTCCGATTTAGTCTGCCGCCACAACTGCACGCTACGGTCGATCCCGTACCATTTTGCGTCTGGGTGAAACTGGCCTGCTGAGCCGGGCAGAGGCTGGCCTGCGAACAAACGCCACGTCAGCAGCGCCGGCACGTTCTCCGGCTCGGCCAGGTGCGAGATGTCCTTTTCCGTAGCCGGCCGAGCACAGAGCGGAACGTCGAGTCCGAGTGGATGGACGCGAAAGTGCGTGTTGTCAGATGACCCGACTTTCGCCGGGACCAGCGGCGAGCGTGTTCTCGAGTAATCGCCCAGACGCCAGACAGACAGGCCGACGTTCGGGATGTTCCATCTGCCCCACCCGGGCTCGATCCGCCGGACTTCCACGGTGCGGGTGGCGGATTCGAACGGCGTACCGATGAACTCCAGTTGGCGCGCGTTGCGCAGACTCGCCCACGCGACGTTGCCGAGCCGGACGTGGTTCATGGGCTGCGTGGTGGCGAGGCGGCTCCAGAACTCCACTGCCGCCGCGGGCCGGCCCATGACGTCGCGGGCGAGCTGTTCGAGCATCGCCGCCGTGCCTTTGCGCCGGCGGTAGGCGATGGTGTTGGCCACCTCGGCCCGCGGGGCAAACGGCTCGCTGCCGCCGGCAACGCCGAGCCCTCTGACGCCGAGCAGATCGCCGAGGTAAGGCAGCACCCAGGGTGCGGCCGTCTCGACGAACTGGTCATCGTAGAGTTGCTCCAGTTCCTCCTCCAGCACGGCCACCTGGTCAGCGATGATCCCGGTTAGTTCTTGCAGGGGACCGGGCGTGTCGGTATGGATCGCATCACGCAGGCGATGGATCGCCGGCAGTAGGTTGTAGAGTCTCTCGGCGTCGAAGCTCATGACGATTTGACCTCCAGGCGAGTAAGCGATTTATCGTCCAGGATCAACAACTCAGCCCCTTCAGCCAGCAAGGCGTCCACGCCATTGGGCGGCTTGGATGCCGTCAGGTAGCCGTCCACGGGGGAGACCGTGGCCGTTCCGCCGGGGGTGAGCGACGTTTTCCTGAAATCCGTCACGTCGATGAACGCGACGCCGGGGACGTTCTGGATCACGGCGATCACTTCGCTAAGGGCCACGCCCTGCCCGAATTCCCGCGCCGCGAATGAGAACGCCGTACGCAAGGCATCCCTGACCTTGGCCTCAACCTGGGACGGGACGCGGTCGGCTTCCACCCGCACCGTGCCGGCCACGGCGAACAACGATGGTGGACGCGGGACGATGCGTACGGGCACGCGGGGGTTTCCCTGGACCACGAGCGCATTGCGCAACGGCTCGGCGGGCTGGCCCGTGTCGCTGACCACCGTACCGTCGGGACCGAGCAGCGTCAGGAGGACCCCGCGCGTGTGGCCGCTCCAGGTCCACACCGCATGGGCCTTTTCGACTCCGGGGAAGTCTCGGGCAGAGTCCTCGTAGTCCTGCAATGATACCACGCGGCCGAGCGTCAGCACGCTGCGAGGCGCATTGACGCGGGCGTCATCGAGCGACTGCGGATCTTCTGCGCCTTGGGGTTCCTGGAGATTCGTGACGGCCTTGACTCCCAGGGGTTGCGTGAGCAGCAGGGCGATCTGCCCTTGACCGACCATGCCTTCCAGACCAATGCCCTTGCGGTAGACCGCGCGGACGTTTTCGCGGCCGGTCGGCAGGCGGGCTCCATGCTGGCTGTCGCCGAACTGCACGGTGGTCGCGCCATCGTCAGCACGTCGGACGATATACACGCGGTCCTTAGGCCCGCTGCCAAAGAAGGTGGAGACCTCTCGCCACTTCACCCCGTCCACCCAGATTTCCAGCGACAAATCCAGCACCGAGCTGCCGGGCGGAAAGGCGTAGGTGAGCGGCCTTTGTTTCAGCGTGAAACGCTGGAACGGCTGGGTGGCATCCCCGTTGCCGAGCACTTCTTTGGTCGTTTCACCGTGCGTAGCCGGGACGACGTTGGCGTTGATCGTGACGGTCGAGCGAATGTAGTTGTGTTTCAACCCCTCGCTTAGCGTGAGCGTCGTCACGTCGCTATAGCCGACGTCGGCGATGACGATGATCTCGCGATTGATCGTGTGGGGCAAGTCGGCGTTTTCACCTTTCAAGACCAGGGCCTGGCCGATCGTCAGGTCTTGGACCATCTGGTCGAGCTCGATACTCAAGGTGTCTTTTTGCAGCGGCGTCTCGATCGGTGCGCCGATGACGTCCAGGGGCTCGGAGTGAACGTGGGCCGTGGTGCCGCGGGTGGTGTATGATTCGGCGTCTGCATCCTCCTTGCTCGGAGGCGAGGTGCCGTCCACGCCTTTCAGATTGAGCCGGGCGCACTTGGCGCTCATGCCGTAATCCGCTTGCGATGACTCCAGGTTGCTCCCGATACGAAGAGCCACCAGACTCGGCTTGCAGGTCTCGAGGACAATCCAAGTCCCCGCTACGGCTTCGGGCACCGGACGCTCAAGCAAGACATCGAACCAGTCGGTGTTGGGGTAGTTGAGATCCTTGCCTTGCGAGTCCTGCCAGATTCGGGTGCTTTTTGCGTTACCGTCGAGGTCATCCCAATCGTTTGGGTAGACATCGTCTTGATACGAGACCGTTGTGGTCCGAGGAGGTTTAGCGACGTTGGCTGTGACCTTGGTGAACGGCAGGCTCTTCCATTTCGGGGCGTTGTGCCCGAAGAACCCAAGACGCTGGCGGAGCGCAAAGACTCCGGCATTGGGTGCGGACGATGTTACCTTCAACCGGTTGTTCAGGTAGAGTCGTACGTCGTCGAGATTCCAATGGTAGAAGTGCTCTAGGCTGGACAGGTCACTCATCGATACCGTGTGTGACAGGAACAGCCCGCCTACCGTGTCGATCGTGGGCTGGTCGCCGTCCGAGAGGGTGATCGTCTTTGCGACTAGGGCAGCCGGTCCCTCCAGTGCCTTTATGGCTGAAGGCGCCGGCTGTTTTGGCTCCAGTGCGACCTTCGTGTGATCGTGCTCCCGTTCCGGCTGTTTTGGTTCCAGTGTGACCCTCGTGTGATCGCGATCCCGGTCCGGGGGGTCGACTACCGTGACGCGGCGAGGCTGGGCATTTATGGTGGTGTTGTTTGTGTCATCGGCCACCTCGGCTGCGACGACGAGCACGTCGCCTGGCCTGAGATTCGTGCTCGTGCCAGTGAGGAACAACTCATCGGTATCCAGCAACGGCTGGCCCTCGAGCGGTGCATCGCGGAGCCGGGGCCGAAGCTCATTCCAGGCAGCGCGTGCAGTGAAGTCCAGAGAGGTCTCGAATACCTGTGGCTTCTTGCCGGGGCCGGGAATGCTCTGCGCCTTCGTGCCCTTGGGGATGATGGCCGTGCCCGGTGCGCCGCGGCTGCCCTCCACGGTAAAGGAGAGCATCACCTGCGCGGCGACGCCGGGAGCCAGTTCGTAACCCAGGGCCCTCGCCATTTCGAGCACACTACGTCGCTCGGTGGCGGTCCGCAGGCAGCCTTCGTTGGCGATCCGCTCGGAATAGAACGTCAGGACGTCGGCCATCGCGGCAAAGCCGTCGAGCAGCGCAATGGCGAAGTCGTTGTCCTCGCGTGTGCGCAGCTTGCCGAGCTGCGGGCGGTTTTTGTCCGACAGGGCGGCGAGCAGTGAAGCCTTGAACCGCGCGTGCGTGCCGGCGCGGAAGGCCATCGCGGGCAGTCCGGGCCGGTTCGCGATCGCGGCAGGCGTTTCCGCCTCGGTGCCGGCACAACAGCCGCACGGGTTCAGGTTTCGCAGCGTGGGATCGAGCGGATTGGCTTTCATCGGCCACCTTGCAGATCGAGGTTCAACTGGCCATGGTCCGGGAAACTGGGGTCGTTCTCCAGGCGTACGACTTCGAGCCGATCTGGGGTGAATGCGCCGCCATCCGGCACGTCTGGGCCACTCTCTGCTCCCTGTCGCCGCAGCTTGACCAGTTCCACGTATCTCACCCCGGCAAGGCGTTGGGCCGTGGCGTAGATCGCGCTGACCTCTACCGGACCGCCAAACGTGAAACGATCAGGATGGAAGAATCCGAGGCTGCCGTCGGGCCGCTGACGCGAGCTGAACGCGTCGAGCAGTGCCGCCTTGACGTCGCTGCGGAAGTACCCGTCGGCAACGCAGATCAGGAGGGAAAGCTCTAGTGAGACATAGATCGGCCCGTTGATCTCCAGATCGTGGCCTGCAAGCCGGTAGGGCTCCAGCCAGTCCAGGAGTTCCTTCTCCAAATCCCCTGTCAAACCACCGCCGCCGCGGGGGTCCACGCTGAGGAAGATCGTGTGCCAACTGCCGGTCCAGCGGATGGTCGCGGCGGCCCGCTGCACGCGGGGATGTTCGCCCGTCCGTCTGGCGTAGTCCTCCGGCGTCACGCAACGACGGGGCACCTTGAACGCCTGCGGGGCGTATTGGCGCACTTCCTCCATCGACTCCGGCTCGGTCCCGCCCCATGCAGGGAGGGGATTGGTGACCCTGTCGATGCTGGCGTTCACGCCTGAGAGAACGCTTCGCTCCTTGGGATATGCCTGGGGGTCGAGAAACTCCGGAGCGAAGATCTGCGTAATGGCCCCTGCGCCCACATTGCCGCGGGCCCCGTTGCCAATGCGATAGCGCGGATAGAACACGGTGCCCTTTGCAGGCCGCATTCCGTTCACGTCGTCGCCAAAGCGGATGCGGGCGCGGCCGTCGTTTTCGATCTCGGCCACAAACTCGCGAGCAGTGGCATCGCTTCCGATGAGGTCGCGTTGAGGTTCCCAAAGGTCGCCACCACCTTTTACCGTCAGTCGGATGGCAGGTAGTGCCTCGCGTGGGTCCTGAACGGTTACCCTCGCGGCGGGAGAGGACTCGAAATCCTGCGGCAATGCCTGCGCATGCGTCAAGCCGGAGCAGTTCAGAAGAGGCCGGAAGCGTGCCGGTGCTTCGCGCGGCGACTCGTCATCGCCACAACCACAGTTGGCTTCGATTACGGGCGCCAATGCCGGGTTCGATTTGGGTTCGGGTTCCAGATGATCGGCATCCGAGGGGATCAGCGTGCGCCCGTGGTCGGCGAGAACGATGTTGCCTTGCGCAAGACTCACATCCGACAAGGGCTTCCCATTCTCGTCGACGGTTGAGAGGCATAATGGGAATGGCAGTGCGTCATCAGGGTGCCACTCAATCTCTGTGTAATCTTCTCCTGTGACAGGGTCATTCAACCGAGGCAAAATCGTGTCCAGCCCTTTGCCCTTGTCCTTCTGCACCTTTCGTTTGGCGGCGTAGTCATCCGCCGCCATTCCATTAACGCCGGTCAAGCGAACGGCATGAGCCTTGGCGGGGTCGGCGTCAGCGGGATCTCCCGTGTGCGGTCCACAGACCTCGTGCAAGACAAGAACCTGGCCCGGCGCCAGAAACGGATAGTGACCCGCGAGTGCTGCCTTGACCGCTCCCTTTGGCAGGCAGCAACGTCCTTCGCCCCACATGTAGAACTTCATATCGTGGTGCGTCGGATGCAGGAAGACGTCGTGCAATGGCTCAAAGACATCCGGCGTGCGGGCATCGAGGATTTGTTTCAGTTTGGTCGCATCGCCCGCAAGCACACAATCGACGCCCGCATCCGTGGAGAAGCAGGTGCCGGAGGCGAGTTTCTTGGGATCCAGTTCCAACAATGCCGAGTTTCGCGGCAGAACAACGCCTCCATCTGGCGCCTTGCCGTTCAGCCGAACCTGCACCCAGACGCGGGCGTTACAGCCCTCGTGCATGGGGTAGTCCAGCAGGCGGGCGTGCCGGCGAATGGAAACCCGTTGCCGTGCCGTACCGAGATAGGCCTCTGTGGCAATGGCATCTTGCCGGTAGCTGAGATAATCGCCCACATAGGCCAGCAGCTCGACCCACGTCATGCCGAGGTCGGCGGGAGTACGCTCTCGCCAACCTGGCGCGATCAATGCCAGCCGGTCAAGGATAAGCTGGCGAAAGCTCGTATAATCCTTTGCCAGATAGTCCAGTTCCGGCTCTACGTGCACCTTCGGCGGACAGACATTGACCTGGCGGCAGTCGAGATCGCTCGGGCACTCGACCTTGAACGAGAAGTCCACCGAGGCAAGTTGGGGGTCCAGTCCTGGCAGCGTCTCGCCGGTCACGGGGGCGACCAGGTAGAGTGTGTAAGTCGAGAAATCGCCGCGCTGGTTTACGGCGACTTCGAGGCTGCCCGACGTGTCGTCATACTGCACCTGCGTGGCGACGATACCGGTCGTGCGTACCCCGCCGGTGATACGGACGTTGGCAACCGTGATGGTCTTGAGGCCACTAAGGAGGTCCGCCGTCGGTTCCTTGACGAAGAATATGCGCAGCGTCCGCTGTCGCTCGGCTTGGACCGGCTCTTCGCGATCCACGACTTCGAGGTAATCAATGCCGTTGAGCACCAGATGCTGACGCACGAGGCGCCGCCGGTTGTCTTCGCAGCAGAAGTAGATCATGGCACGCCTCCGGTGAATTGCTCGATGTGCTGCTGCTGGGTGCGGCGGATGATGTAGCGTACGGTGACGGTCAACGTCGCTTCGACGCTGGTCACTTCGACGGCCTCAACGTGGATGAGGTCACCGAGCCACTGTTGGAGTGCACCCTGCACCTGGAACTGCGTCGCAGCGGCCAGTTCGGGGCTGTTCGGCGAAAAGACCAGTTGCATGAGGCCGCTGCCAAGGTCCGGCCGGTTGACCCGTTCACCCGGCAGGGTGAAAAGGAGTTGCTCGATCAGGTCGCGGACGTGGCGTTCGTCGTCCACTGCGGCGGTACGACCGCGAGCATCGAACTGAAATGGGAAGGCGATATTCATTGGGCTTTCACCCTCGCTTGGGTCATGGCGATATTCACGCCGGTGCCGTTGGGGATGCACACGGCCTGGCTGTCCTGTAGCAGTAGCGGCATCCCGCCCGCCTTCACGCGCGTGGCAGCGGTTACCCACTGGGCGGTGACACAAGGCATGGGGCTACCCGACGGAGTGATGAAGGGACATCCCGCAATTATCCATGGATTCGGCTGTTGGACCGTTTGTTGGCCCGATACCTTGACCCGCGGGTTGGGCACAGTGGCCTGCGCCTGACCGGCGTGCATGCACAGGACCGTGGCGCCTTGATGAAGAAGATATCCCGGCATCATTGCACCTCCAAGGCCCCACTGTTGACGTTGACCGTCGGGCCGCTCAACTTGATGGTCGCGCCGCTGCCGTTGTCGATCTCGATGCCGTTGGCCGTGAGCTTGATCTTCTGTCCTCCGGAGGTCTCCAACGTGATGCCTCCGCTGCCCGGGGAATCATCGAACGTGATGTGGTGGCCACCCTCGGTCTGTAGCACGACCATTTTATCCGGGGCCGGCAAGAGAATGGGCGGCATCTCTGCCTGAGAGCCCCACCAGCAGCCGGACCAGATCGGATAGTCCGGATCGCCTTGCTCGAACTCGATCCACACCCCGGCGTTCACCGTGGGCAGGGCGAAGAAGCCGGTCTTCGATCCGCCAAAGGGGGCACACGGCGTGGCCCAGCCACTCTCGTCATCCCCGAGGACGTCAGGCACCTTGGCCTTGATGCGACCACACATCTGCGGGTCCTGATTGTTCGTGACCACGCCTCGGTACTTGCCGAAAAACGTCTGATTGTCGGAGTCGGTGTTCATGGTCTGACCACTGGCAGCAACGCGCCAGTGCCTTCGCGAGTCAGGGTGAATTCCTGGGTGTAACGGCTGGGGGAAAGGGAGATCATGTGCGTCACCGATTTCACATAGTAGTTCCCGTTGTAAGAGGAGCCGGTTCCCCGCAGGCCAACGAGGCGTCGCGCTCGCAACACGGAACCGTAGCGGACCGCGTCCAGGGTGCCGGTGCAGTCTACTGGGTCCGGGGCGTTCATCCTGCGGGCCAGCAGATCCGTGGCGGCCTCTCCCGGCCTGCGTTTGGCCGTGCCTCGCATCAACCGGGTGCGACGCGGGGTGACCAGTTGCGTGACCAGGGGCGGCAATCGGAGGTCGGGCAGGGCTGGAATGGGCATGCTCTGCTTGGTGATCGGTTCCGTAAACGTCCCTTCCACAGCGACGGGTGCGAGGGCATCGTTCTGGAAATGGATCTGCGTCACGTTCGAGGCGGCACCGAGGTTACAACTGAGGGCAGGCTGGGGAAGACCGGTGCGCACCGGCGGCCCCCAGTAGGCCGTGTTGGTGCCGATACGGAGCGGCTCCGTGTAGAACACGAAACCGTTGCGCTCGGCGAGGCGATGGATGAAGGCCAAATCCGTCTCGTGTTGGCGAGGCACCCGCTCAGACTCAATGGGGACATCCAGGGTCGCGGTCACGTTCGGGACAAGGCCATATGAGGCATACTTCGTCAGGATTTGCGTGACAATCACGGAATCAGATTGGTTAGGAAACCGGGCGTTGACCTCCTTGAGGTCGAGCATTACCCGGACATCCCGGCCTGTGATGGCCAGAGTCGAGGTGCCGGGCTGATCCCCCGAGGCGAGCTGGTGGTGGCAGATGATGCCGTCCATCAACGGTTCAGGCATTGCCCCCATGATGACGCCGATGATCACACGCGACTCCGGATCCAAGGCTCCGCTTTGCAGCACGTCGTACTCTCCCATCTTCTGCTTGCTCAGGGTGAAGGTGATCTGGAAGCCGTCATCGCCTATGGCATTACTGGTAACCTCCACCCGGCTGATGGCCTGAAGCAGCCCTGGCGGGGCGGGTTGCGGCACTGTCTTGCCCACCCACAGCAACAACCGAATGCCAAGCTGGCTGGTCAGCATGAAGAGACTCCTAAATCCCCGGCGTCGCGATCCGGGTGCGGTGGCCCACCTCCTCGGTCAGCTCGTTCGGATCGAGCACCTCGTTCGCGTCACACACCCGCCAGAACTGGGTCGGGTCGCCAAGGTACTTGGCCGTGATGTTGTCCAGACGTTCCCCCTGTGTGACCGTGTGCTCAACGACCGTCGTGCCGGCGTCGGCTGCAGGCAGGAATCGGCGCTCCACGTATCGGATGTCGCGTGCTTGGCCATCGGGCCCAGTGACGGACAGCGTCTTGATGGCAAGCTTGGCGTAACGGCTGGTCGTATCAAACATGGTTCATCCTCCAAGGACACCGAGAATGGCCGGTGCGTTCACGGCGGTGTGAAGCGTGGCCATGACTTCCTTGCTCACCTGATGGGCCATGAAGAGCGCACCCCCCCGACTCATCAGGCCCAGGTCCTTGTAGTTCAACACCCGCAGGCCGAGCGACACCTTTGCGTGAATCGGATTCAGGCTGGGATCGAACATCTCCTCCGTGATCGTGAACGAGGTGAGCCGCACCGGTATTACGCGCTTGGCGCCCCAGACGAGCACCGTCAGCGGCGCCTCCGGCGGCACGACCTCGACGATGCCCCCCGCCAACAGGGCTTCGTTGGCGATTACGATTGCGCTCTTGGGATAGAGCAGCATCTCGATCGCCGCCAGTTGCGGATGCACACCCATCTGCAGGGCCGTCGGTTGCGCCCTTTCCAGTTGGTCGGTCGCGTCGATCTCTATGTCGAGCTTGATCTCCTCCTGCGGCGGTCCGGCCAAGCGCATAGCCTCCCCGGGCGAGGCTTGCCCTCCGTCGGTTCCACTCGTCTGTGACGTCAGGGTGCGAGTTACCCTTTCCGGGTTGTATTGGAAGAAAATGATACTCGCCAGCGGATTGGCCGGGTCCAGGCCGACCAACGCGCCCTTGTGCAAACGTGGTGAGTTGGGGAAGGTGGTCATGAATTCATCCTTCAGTCGCCATCGTAGGTTCAATAATCCCCCCCGCCCCTTTCGAGCGAATACCGTCCGGACTCGAACATTACATCTCGCCCGATCGTAAAGGTCAGCGCATTTACTGCGCGTGCCGACTCCGCAGCTCTTGAATCCGTATGCACCCGCACTTGGCTGAAGTCACAGCCAAAACGCGGCTCGAAGAAGGCGCGTTCCGAGGCCGGTAGCGGCTTCGTCTGGACCTCCTCCTCGCAGGACGGACACGCCCACTGCACAGCAGGCTCGGACATGCGCATGACCGCCTCCGCCACCCGATCTGTCTCTTCCTCATGTTTGTTGCTGGGCTGGGTCACCGCCTGCTTGGCCTGTACACCTGTCAAACGGTCGTGGCAGGTCTGGTGTCCTCGACTGTGTTTCGACGCAACGGGGTATATCAGAGTACATCGGATCGGAACCAGTGACGGCTCGTTACTTAGAGGCAGATATCCAACACTGCCCGTAGATGGTCTTATGACATGAGTCCTCATGGCTGTGATAGCTTTCTGATTACTGACCCACCTGTTGAAGCTTATCCAAGCGACTCGCAAGAGCCGCATAGTTTCGGCTAGCGAGCCTTACTACACTACAGCTTCCGTCTACCCCTTGCCTTGAAAGCGACCTCAAAAGGCATGTCATAGACAGGCATCCAAGGTGTCGCCTCAAGGCGGCTCATGGGGATGGTCATACGTTGTGCCGCCCATCCTCCTGGGCCTCCGGGACAGAGATCAACACAGTCAAGGATAGTGAAGTCTAGAATCGCGACTATCTCCTTGGTCATATGCTTTGGATCATCACCCGTCCGCGAAATAACAAACTTACCCACGACAAATCGCTCATCGGGACCCGCATCGCTGCCCAGAGGGTCTGGCCCTCCGGCGATGTTACCTGGTATCTCGGTAGCGGGATTCTCGAAGTGCATATCTAGCTTCTGTTTGGGGATGTCAAAGGGACCCGATGTGCCTGGTACAGAGAGCTTGGCTTCGGGCATACTGCGGGCCCTGGCCGCAACTGAATCAAGAATCGTATTCGCATGTTTGACTGTCTCCGGATCGATCATGAAAGCTTGGACGACGGAGCTACTACCGTCTCTGAAGACACGTCGAGTTAGACTATCTCCCTTCTTCCGTGTTAGGTACTCCTTCCACAGGTCGCGCACTTCGCTACCAAATGCTGTTGCATAGAGCAACCACGCCTCCTTGACAGCCGCGTAGACAAGGAATGCTTTGGTGACATTTGTATAAGGCGTGCAGAAATCGGCAGGCGAACCCTCAGGCTTGATAGGGCCAATCGGTGGCCGTTCCTTGGGTTGTTGAGGTGGCATTCTTGGCTTGTCATCACGCTGCAAATGCAGTCTTGCTGAGTTCTGTTGCATCACATGAGTCAATTCATGGGCCAGGAGGCGATGTCCATCGAACACTGTTGGCTGGAACTGTTCCGTGCCAAACACAATATCTCGTCCGAAAGTATATGCACGTGCAGCCACGGCCCGGGCCGATTCAGCCGCACTCGCGTCCGTATGGACCCGCACCTGGCTGAAGTCAACGCCGAAACGCGGCTCAAAAAAGGCGCGGTCCGATGCCGAGAGGGGTTGGCCGCCGCCACGGAGGGCTTCGATCCCAGCCTGCACTCTCGGCGTGACGACCGGCGTCGTCCCAGGCGTGGCCTTGGTCTGGACTGACTCCTCTTCCTCTTCCGGCTCTTCCTCTTGACGTTGAAGGGTCCCGCCATCCACCAGCTTGGCCTGGACCGCATCCTCCTCGTCGCAGGGCAGACACGCCCGCTGCACCATAGGCTCTGGCATCCGCATCACCTGATCGGCGACTCGATCCGCTTCCTGCTCGTATTCGTCTCCGGGTTGATTGACTGTGAGCTTAGCCTGCACCCGCGTCGGGCAGGTGTGGCAGGCCCCGCCAAAGGGGCACGCTCGTGGAGTAGCAAATGCCAATGGACAAGCCTGCAGGTGCTTTGCCGGTGAGTGTACGGGAATCTGACTGAAATCATGGACCCTAACCGGCTCCTGCCCCCCGTGTAGACTCATCTCCGCCGCTGAGGCTGGCAGGCCGTCCATCGCTTCGGGGAGTGAAGGCGGGTGGAATGGCATCAAACCGCGTCCGGGAGTTATGGTTGTTCCCACTTTCTTTTTGAAGTCTATCGTGGCTCTGGCGTTCATCGACCTGCTCCTCCATGCACAGCCTGCACCACTTCAGAGGCCCACCGGGAAGTCTGGATGTGGATCTGGCTGAAGTCGTAGCTGAAGCGCGGCTCTAAGAAGGCCCGCGTCCTTGCGTCCTGCATGTGAGCCGGCAAGCGCAGTACTTCCTGCGATGTATTTGGCACAACAGAAGAAACAGCGGGACTTGTCCGACGACGCTGCGGGGATCGCCGCTTGCGGCGGCGTTCGACATACTCCTCGTATGAGCCGGGCGTGCCGCCACAGTCATGCCTACGCCGCTGGAGTCCAACCCATGTAAGCGTAAGGGGTTGCGCCAATGAAACTCTGTTTTTATTCTGCTCTGTCGTGACCATTGAATCGAAAACCATACAAGCCAATCTAGCCGCTAAAGACTGCTCCGGTTATTGTGACCTTGCCGTTGATGGCGGCTGATACTTCGCTGTCGCCAAGCGACAGACCGATGTCCAGAGCTTGATTTACAGCACAAGACGTCTTGCCATCGCATTTCTCACCTGTAATACTCCCCGTGATAGGGGCCTTTGTTCTTCCTGTTTCAGTCTTTGTGCCTTTCTTCCTGGTGACGTCGACGTTGAAACTCCAATTCGCCGTTCCAGTGAAGCATGCACCGCAAGGCTTTCCCGAGTAGACCACATAGGGGTTAATATCAAAGGCGATGCTATTCTTGTTGAGATTCATGCCATAATACGAACCCAGAGCCGGATTGCCGAGATCCCAGCTCACTTTGACATTCTTGAATTGACCTTTTGCTTCGCACTTGCCCCTGCGTGCTGCCTCCAGTTCCTTCTTCCAATTTGCCTTTTCTTTCCAGTCGTTTCCGCGGAAATAGTTGTCAGGAATAGGCCACGGCAGATCTAGTTCCGTGAACAGATCGGGAGTGCCGCACGACGGCGTTTCAGGTGGTGCTTCGCGCTGTATGCTGATCGGTGCTGTTATCCGGATCCCAACGTCTTTTCCATCAGCAGAGTTCTTGGCGGCTCTATTCGCTGCATGCTCAAGAATAGCACTGCTCACATTTCCTGCTCTTTTATGTTGGCGGGCTGCTTGCCCCGAGGTCTGTTGCACCACATGTGTCAACTCGTGCGCCAGTAGTCTTGGCCTTTGGCTCATCCGCGGTTCATATTGCCCGGCGCTGAATACGACATCCTTCCCGATTGTATACGCCAACGCATTCACTGCCCGCGCCGACGCCGCAGCGTGCGTGTCGGTGTGCACACGCACCCGGCTGAAGTCGTGTCCGAAACGCGGCTCAAAGAAAGCACAAGTTGCTGGATCGAGCGGCTGGCCGGGCGACTGAAGCACCTCATGGACGATTGGAGGTACATCTGATAATGAATCTGCCTTTGTGCCTGTGCAGCCCGACGACTCTTCTCTCTGGAGGATCTCTTCTTCCTCCTCTTCCTTCTCCTTATCGGGTGCCGAGGTGCGTTGAACCGCTGGGGTCGCTGACCTTGCGGAAACGAGTGGAACCTCACGGTGAGGAGTATCCGGCATTCGCATCACCTGTTCTGCCACCCGATCCGCTTCCTGCTCGTATTCGTCGCCAGGTTGGCTGATGGCGAGCTTGGCCTGCACCCGAACCGGGCAGGTGTGGCATGCCCCGCCGAAGGGGCAGGCTCGTGGACTGGCCAATGCCAACGGGCACGACTGGGTCGTGGGCTGCAAAGATTGATTATCCGTCGCCAAGCCGGGTGGATGGACGGGAATCCGACCGAAGTCGTGGCTGTTGCTGTTGTCGCTCTGCATGCCCGCATGGCGTGACGACTGCTCCTTGGACAAGACTCCATCATCCCACGTCTGGTCCGAGGCCGGACGGTGGGCGAGCGCCCACCCTAGTGTGGGCGCGGCCTTCTTCTTCTCCGTTGTCAATGCGCCCTTCATTTTCCTGGGTCCTCGATCACCCGGATCGTCCAGAAGTCATCCGACAGGTTGCGGTCTGCGAGATAGTCGTACGGCATGGTGAAATAGCCTTTCAGGCCCCAGTTTGTGCCCCAGGAGTTGCGAATGAGGAATCGTCTCTTGGCGTCGTCATAACCGGCGGCCATGACGGCATGGCCACTGACGTCCCGTTCGTTCGGTTTGGGCATGTTCACCTGGCCGGTCTTCGCCACTTGGTCAGACTCGAAGCCCTCATACACGGTGAAGCCGAAGACGAACGGGTAGCCCTCTGCGAGGCACATCCGCATCTCCGTCAGCGTCAGAATGCGGTGATAGGAGAGGACCTGGTGGTCTTCGGCGTGCCGGTAGCACGCGGCCGGAGGTTTTGCGGCGAATTGGGAGATGATGTAGGGCCACTCTTCCTCCGGGCATACGCCCTTCTTGACGAGGGTCTTGATGCCGTCTCGCAAGAAGGCACCGGAATCCTCGTTTGCCGTTCCTTCGAGCGCACGCTCGTTGTAATAGACGAACAGGCGGCTCAGGTCGGTCACCGTGACGCCGGCCTTCTTCTCGAGGAATTCGAGATTCCCGACTAGGGCATTGGCCGTGCAACTGCACAAGGCGCCCTGGTTTTCGACCCCGGAACATTGGGCGTGCAGGTCCACCGAAGGCGGCAGTCGCCTCGGGGGCCTGGCAATTGTGGCATAGAGTTGGTCTCGATGGTCCGGCCGGTCTGGCAACCAGCCGTACCATGCATTGATCTTGCTGGGTCTACTCATGGTTTTGCTCCTTTTTGGGTTGTTTGCTGTCTATGGTGTCCTGGATCTGCCACGAGGCTTGAGAACAACGAGTGCGCAACCTGACGGCCCCATGCGGGTGCTGACCCGCCTGGTGCAAGATGAACGGGCCTTGCGTCCAACTGAGCGATGGCCCCTCCAGACCATTCCTTGGCAGGGGCAGAAGACAGGAGGCGGCCCAGTTCCTGTTCCATCGCCGCCTGCAGGCTCGGAGCCTCGGCAGAGCCAAGCGGCACGCCATCGAGCACAAGGCGATCGATGTGCAGGTTGACGCAGGGTCGAGAGTCGAGGATCGAGGGTTCAGGTTTCATGCCCAGCCTCCGATCTCCGCCTCGGTGAGCGGCTTTTCGATCTTCGCGCATTCTGTCCGTGCGGCGCGCAAAAGATGCGCCATACGGACCGGTTCGCCGGCCTCCGCCGCACCGAATGCGGCCTGCAACGCGATGTTGCGGATGTTCCCACCCGGCACGTTGAGCCGTGCCAGCTTCTCCACCTTCAATCCCTCGGTGGGTGTGGCGGCCGGGAAGATCCGCCGCCAGATTTCGGCTCGCGCGCCTGCATCAGGAAATGGAAACGGGACCACGAACCGGATCCGTCGCAGGAAGGCCGGGTCGAGGGCTTGACGCATGTTGGTGGTCAGGATGGCGAGACCCCGGTAGCTTTCCATCCGCTGCAGGAGGTAGCTGACCTCGACGTTGGCGTAACGGTCGTGGCTGTCCTTGACCTCGCTGCGTTTGCCGAACAGGGCGTCGGCCTCGTCGAAGAGCAGGATGGCCCCGCCTTCCTCGGCTGCGTCGAACACCCGACGCAGGTTCTTTTCCGTCTCACCGATGTACTTGCTCACGACCTGACTGAGGTCGATCCGGTAGAGGTCAAGCCGCAGTTCGCTGGCCAGGACCTCTGCGGCCAGGGTCTTGCCCGTGCCGCTGTGACCTGCAAAGAGCGCACTGATGCCCAAGCCGCGTGCGCCCCCTTTGGTGGCAAAGCCCCACGTCTCGTAAACCCTCGCCCGATGCCGGACCTGGGTGATTATCTCGTGCAACAGCCGCCATTGATCCTTGGGCAAGACCAGTTCGTCCCAGGAGGCATGGGGCTCGATCCTCTGGGCGAGGTCGTCCAGGCGGGGCCTGGCCTGCGTGCGGCAGGTGTCCCAGAGCAGGGCCGGAAGGTCTCCACGATCGCGGTCTGCGGACTGGCGGGCGAGCGCGGCGGTGGTGGATTGGATGGCGTGAAGTCCGAAGCTGAACTGGCTGACGACTTCATCCAGCTCGCCGTTCAGGGAATGACCCAGCCGGCCGAGGGTCTTTTGCCAGATCGCCTTTTGCTCGGCCGAGGTGGGTTTTCCGACGTCGAAGCGGATCAACGGGTGATAGCTCGTACGCAATGGGTCGCGGCGGCTCAGGAGGACGAGGCTGCGGAGGGATCGCAGGAAGGGAATCAGGCCATGGGATGGTTCGGCGTCGTCGGTGTCGTCGGATTCGACGAGCAGCGAGCTGTTGCTGAGAACGGCCTCGCGATCCCAGAGCCGGGCGAGTGTTTCTCGCTCGGATGGAGCGGCGGGAATGTCGGCGGTCCGCAGCGTTTGCAGTCGTAGTCCCAGCTCTCCGCACGCCGTAGCGGCGATGGCGAGTTTGTCTGCGCCCTCTGCGCCACAAAGCTGAACGAGGGGTCGTGGGGCTGATGGCGTGGAACGGCCCCAGACCTCCGCGATACGTCGGGCGATGGCGAGCTGGGAGGGTGGCAGTTCGGCCGGAGCCGTGGTGTATTGCACGAGCCCCTGGAGGCGTTCGTCGAGGTCATTGACGCCGGTGAGGTAGTGAAGCACGCGTTCGTCAATGCTCAGCGGCGCGTTGACGAGTGCATCGCCCTTGCCCAACTCGACGAGCCGCCAGCGTCGTAGCGGCGCACTCGGAGCCAGTGCGCTCCAGTGGGCGTCAGGCAACGCTGCCAAGGCCAGACCGAACGTGGGGCTGCTGCGACGCGGATCGCCGTGGGCCGTGGCGATCAGCGCACCGAACTGGCCGTCCAATTCCGGCCCGGCACAGAGCAGCAGCACATCCCGCTCAAAGGGGGAGAGGCCAAAGGCCTCGCAGAGTGTTTCAATCGCTGTAGGCGGGGTGGTCACGGCGGCATCGGTGGGCACGGGCTCCACGACAGGATTGGAGGCGGCATCTGCCTTGGCCTTGGACGGCGGCTTGTTTCGATGTTTCGCAACGTGACACTCCAGGGCGAGGCGGATGCAACCGAGCGCAGCCATCAGGTGGCGCTGGTTATCTGTGAGCCAATCATTGTCTGACACTGCATTCACGCGTAAGCCTTAATGACAATGCGCTGGCTGTCGTCGAACTGCGGCGCCTGGTTTTCCGGCTGGAGGATGAATATACTCTCAACGCCATCCACGCGCAGCCGGGCCAGTTGTTTGGTCTCTTTCCACTCGGGTGGTAAGGTGTTCTGGAACACGACCTTGTTCGTCTGTTCAGCAGGGACATCTGTTTCTGGATATTCAGATGCACCGATCAACTCATGATCGCCGATGACAAGCGATACTTTTTGCCCCCGGAAGATCGGTGGATTGCACGTCATCCGGATAATAGGATGGTTATTTGCGTCCTGGGTAAATATCGGGCCTCCTTTGCCGGTAGTCTCGAACTCCGGGGCGACGGCAACGTTCAAGGAATTGGTTGTGGGCGCGTCGTTCTGACCCGGCGAACCGAGTCGCACGGCCACACTGTACAAGCCAGCCGCCCAATTACCGGCGGCCTTCTCTAAGTCAATTTCCAGTCCAGTATCAGCCAACCGCAGAGATGGATCCTTGGCGAGATCGGCAGCGGTGTTGTCTGGGGCCAAAAGTGTCACACCCGCGGAGCCGATTGGGATTTCGATATTCAGGCGTGAGTGCTGGAAGACCGCAGTTAGTTCGTCGGCGACCAGATGATGGCCGAAGAGCCGGAGTTTGTCAAAGTTCACCCCTGCACGCAGTGCAGTCTGGACATTCGGCACTCGGAGCCCCAATAGCGTCGGAACCGCCGGGAGAGGATTTGACTGCACGCTGATACCCTGGTCTCGCCCGGTGCTCGAGTCGGTCTCTCCTCGCGTCAACACGGGCAGGGCGGAGCGTCCCGTTCTTGTGCCCTCGATGAGCACGACCGACACGTGATAGGCCGCGGAGGGTCTGTAGTGCGCCTGCATGGCGGTCCAGAGCTTCGAGATTTCCTCGGTATTGAGGGTCTGCGGAGTAATCTTGATCTGCTCGACCTGATCGGCAAGGTCGGCGGCTTGCAGCTTATGAAGCGGGAGGATGTCGCTGGTTACCGGGGGGCCACCCGTGCCCGGGGGACTGGATCCCAGGGCCCTGCGAATGTCGTTACGGAGCAGCACGGGCGTCTGGTGCAGCATCTGCATCGCATAACCGAGCAGGATCTCGCCATCGAAGTCGTTTTTCCCATAGGCCGTGAGCAGGTAATCGAGATCGAGCGCCAACGGGGGATTCGTCACGAGATCGCCCTGGTCGTTGCGCGAAGGCAGACCGACGTTGCGCCAGCCGGGGTTGGGTGCGACGCGGTAAAGAAACAGGTTGATCTGGGGCTTTTCTTCGGTGCCGACCTGTATCCGATCCGGGGGCAGAGCGGTTACGGTTACGGCACTCCCGACCTGGGTGCTGAGGTCGTGGTCGATGATTCCATTGTTCAACAGGTCTCTCAGCACGGCGGTCACCGCTGCGATGGCCAGGGCGTTGCTCATCGGCCGCCTCCTCTCGGCCGTTTTAGGTAGTCGTCCAGCGATAGCATCGGGTTGCGTCGAGGCGCCCCGGGTCGCGGGCCCTGCGATATCGGCGGAGCCGGCGCAGTCATGGCCCGCACCTCCACCTGGCCAATCGTGATTCGCACGGTCGGCGGACGTGTGATAGCCGGTGTCGGTTCTGAAGGCGCCACTGCAGCTCGCTGTGTGCGACCAGGAACGACGTGAGGCCCGCGTGGCAACATTGAGGCGTGGTTCTCTTGGATCTCAACAGCCAAGCGGTCGAATACCGTCAGTGGCTGTCGTGGGCCGATGCTCGGCGGCAGGGCCGTAGCGAGATTGGGGATCGTCTCCTCCGTGATGGCAGGACCGTCGACGGGAGGTGGATCTGTAGCCGTGGCCCCGCGCCGAGATTCCCGATGGACGGTCGAGCGGGGGCTGTCAGAGACGGTTTGTGCAGCCGGTTTGGCCGGAGGATGAAGATGAATGGGTTGAGTGTCCTCGATCCAACGCTGGGATGGCGAGACTGACGTCAGTACCGCGTCCGAAAGGGATGGCGAGGGTTGTGCAGGCCTTTCGACCGGAGCAGTCGATTCATCGACGGGTCGAAGGTCAGGCGACGGCGAACGGCCTGAGAGGGGTGATTCGGCTACTCGCTCAACCGCCTCAGCCCGTCGAGCAGACGGAGGCTCGGTTGGAATGGCAGCGTTCGCTGGGGGTGTTGAAGCCCAAGGAGTCGTTTTGGGCAGTGTGGCGGGACGTTCCTGATCCAAGGCAGTGATGGACGATCCGGGCGCTTGGCCGGGCGTTGAGGGATTGCCGGATTCAAAGGCCTCTCCGGCAACCGGCATTCGCTCAAACAGCGACGACAATCTCGGCTGAACGACCGGCGCCTGCACAAAACTACGGGTCAGCAGGTTGGATAGGAAGTCGCTCATCCGGTTGCCATCTCCAGGTAAAGTTGGCGGCGCACGGGACTCATCGAGAGGATGTCGGCCTCACGCCAGCCGTAGGCGAAGGCCAGCGTGTGGATGTCTCGCAACAGGTCGCGAGCCCAGGCGTGGATCTCCCGCCAGAAGAACAACAGGATGTCGAACGGCGCCTGCCATGAGTGACGGCACGCAGGACAGCTCAGTGCCAGCCAGACGTCCGCCAGTGGGTCGGCCCGCGTCATTTCCTCGCCGACCCTTTCCATGGCATTGGGCGGCAGGTCATCGCCTGTGGTCAACAGGCAGCGGTGAAAGAACTGGTTGTGGCGGACATCCGCGTCTTCGATCCCGGCAACAGCCAACAGATCATCGCTGTTCGGCAGGCGAAACCGGATAGGATGTCCATCCACGGTCAGTTCCAGTTCGGTACCGGCTAACGATGAAAGGGCGTCCGCCGACCGCAGGTCGTCGGCATTCAGCGTCAGTTCGCTGCGTTGGCCACAGCCTGGACAATCGGTCAAGCCCGTCATCTGCGGACCAAAGGTCCACTCCCGCAAGGTCAACAACCGCTCGTTGCGCTGTCCGATACTCAGGTGGCACAGCTCCTCCTCGGACGATTCGGGGCACGCGGCCGCCAGCAGCAGCAGGGCACGTCGGACCGGGGGCTGGTTGGTTCCCCGCTCCCAGATGCCCAGGAGCTCTATGGCCGTCAGAGCCCGCATGGCCAATCCCTTACGCCAGAACCGGTTCGCTCGGTTCCGGCGTCTCCTGGTCTTGTTCCCAGCCTTCGTTTTCCAGCTTGATATGCTGGATCGCCACCGCATTGGCATTGGCGTCGAGGTCGGCCAAGGCCTGGAATTCGCTGACCCAACAGCGATAGATCTTGTAGGCGATCGCAAGCTGACCGGCGTCGTTATAGACCTCGAGGATGATGTCCTTACGGAAGTCCTTCAGAGACATCTCCGCACCGAGGGCTCCGCCGAAGTTCCACACCTTCCCTGCCCAGTTGCGGAATTCCGGATCGTGCGTCACGCCGCGATCCAGCGTGATCGCCTCATACTCCGTGCGTCCCGGGGATTTGCGGCTGCTGCTGGGATCGCCGCCCTCGCGGTGCTTGACGACGTCGGTGGTGCGCTTGAGCGAACTGCATTTGCTCACTCCGGCCACGTACTTGCCGTCCCACTTGACCCGAAACTTGAAGTTTTTGTACGGATCGAACCGCTGAGGATTGATGGTGAATTGAGCCATGATTCATCTCCTAGGTCTGGATTTGTCCGGCCATCTGCTGGATCTGGATGACCACAAACTCCGCGGGCTTGAGGGGGGCAAAGCCTACGAGGATGTTCACGATGCCCTTGTTGATATCGCTCTGGGGCGTGGTCTCCTTGTCGCACTTGACAAAGTAAGCATCTTTGGGTGTTTGGCCCTGGAATGCGCCCTGTCGGAAGAGATCGTGCATAAACGCACTGATGTTCAGGCGGATCTGGCTCCACAGTGGCTCGTCATTGGGCTCGAACACCACCCACTTCGTGCCCCGGTAGAGGCTTTCCTCAAGGAAGAGCGCAAGGCGACGGACAGGGACGTATTTCCATTCGGAAGCCAGCCGGTCGTCGCCCTGCAACGTGCGCGCCCCCCAAATGACGCGGCCCGCCGCGGGCATCGCCCGCAGGCAGTTGATGCCGAGCGGATTCAACTCGCCGTTTTCCATGTCGGTGAGCGAGACGCTCAGCTTCGGGACGCCGTTCAACGCGGCGTCCAGCCCGGCGGGCGCTTTCCACACGCCACGCGTCGTATCAGTACGGGCAAAGACGCCAGCCACCGCACCGCATGGCACGAAATCTTCCACCTGATTGTCACGCCGCGGATTCGGCTGCTTAAGACGGGGAAAAAACAGCGCTGCGTTTTTGCTGGTCGTGCCTACGCCGATCACGCCGTTCTTGGCTTTGTCTTTATCGTTCCAATCGCTGGGCGGGTCCACCAGCAGCATCGCGCGCCGTTCTTCACAATACTTGGCCGCAATGCCAACCAGCTCCGGGTCCACGTTGCCGTTTAACACGTAGGGGGGGATGCACAGGATGTTGAACAGATCCGCTTTCTTCAAACCATAGAGTCCTTGCTTGGCCGCTTCCTTGCCGACACCGGTGAAGTCGTCCTGCACCAGGGGCAGGCCGTCGGAGGCCTTGTTGGCGTCGGTTACTTGGCTGGAGGCATTGTCGTCCTCAAAGACATCCTTGCCGGCCGCCGGGTCTGCGTGTGATGTGGGCATTGCGGTGGGCGAGGTTGCTCGCACGAGGCACGACTCGTTCTCCAGAACCCGGTCCACCTTGCGCGGACTCTCCGCGATGGTGAGATTCCTAAACTGCTCAGTCGCCCCAGTTTTCGTGTCGCGCACCGTCAGGTTGAACAAGTCCGCTGTCGTCAGCCCGAAACGAGTGGCTACATCCGCGGACATGTCGAGATCCACTCTCGCTCGGAGGTAGTTCCCCCAGGCACCCGGATAGGCCGCCTCCAGCCATAATCCCTTTGCATCCAGCTTGGCCTTTGCGGGTTTCGCGCTCAGCTTGGCCTTTGCGGACTTCGCGCCCTCCCCCTCTTGGGCGTGATACAGGCGCACAATGATCGCCTGACTACCGCCATTCAGGTAGAAGTCTCGCACGGCGTAGCTCATGGGGCTGTCCGTCCACAGCCCGCCAAAAATGCGCTCGAAATCCGCATAGCTGTTGATCGTAACGGGGGCGTCTTTGTCGGAGTCAATCGGCCCTCGCAGTGTGCGACCGATGAATGCCGTGATGGACGTCGCCACACCCGTAATCGTTCGTACGCCGCTGGGGATTTCTTCGATATAAACGCCGGGATAATTGAGTGTCGCAGGCATCGCAATGACTCCTACCATGAACAGTTGGGTTGCACTCGTGCTCTCCACGTATGGACTTTGTCTGGCAACTACAGGTCACTTGCACTTAGTGAGCCTGTAGAGCGTGGTCCCGTCTCCAGACACCCGCATGGTTATGATCCCTTGCCGGACAAGACTCTCTAAGGCATCTGCCACAGCCTCTGTCGATAAGTCGATCATCTCGAAAGAAAGCCACCAACCTGCTATGCCCTCCAAGGTGTCTTGGGCATCCGGGTGCTTGCCGAGATAGTCAATGATCAGCCCTGAGATCTTCTCATATTGTTCACTCATATGAAGAATGTACTTGATCGCCGGGAGTAGCAAGTAGAGTGCCACATCTCGTGTGGCGGGCCGTGTGCAGGTGGATTGAGTCTTGATGGCACAAATAAGCAGCAATGAATGGACATTCGGATGTGGCATGCCCAGCAAAGTCCTCAGGGACTACCCATGCAGAGTCATTCCCGCGTTACTCATGCGTCATAGCTGTGTGACGCTTCTCCCTACCCGTGGTCTTGTGGTCTTCGGATCAGACCTCGCATCCCTGAACAGAGACCGTCGAGAACTCCTTCGGGGAGAGGCTATGCCTTCTGATGAGGTTCCAGAGACCTGTACGACTCTTTCCGGCCATGCGAGCAGCGCGGGGCACATCACCCCTATACTGGGCCAGGAGCTGCGTGAGATAGGCCTTCTCAAAGGAGTCGATGGCCCTTTTCTTGGCTGCGCTGAAACCCTCAAGTGGGGTCTTTTCAGGTATGCAAAGCCGGGGCAGATTCACGGTCGCGACATCGATAATCGGTCCTAATGCCATGACCATCATGTTCTGCAGCCTGTTCTCAAGCTCTCTGATGTTGCCGGGCCATGGATACTGAAGCAGTACCTTCATAGCGTCATAAGAGAGTCCACGAATCGACCTGCCGTATTCCGCTGAATACTTCTCCAGGAAGTGCTCAACCAGGATCGGGATATCCTCCGCCCGCTCTCTTAGAGGGGGTATCCGCAAGGAGGCCACGTCAAGGCGGTAGTACAGGTCCTGTCGAAACGTACCTTCTTTGACGAGTGTCGCCAGGTCTCTGTTGGTAGCCGCCACAATCCTCACGTTCGCCCTGTGGGGTGCTGCATCCCCAAGTCGTTTGTATTCCTTATCCTGCAGCAACCTGAGCAGTTTCACCTGGTCATAAGGGCTGACAGCGCCGATCTCGTCCAGAAAGAGAGTACCCCCTTCGGCTTCCGCGACTAGCCCGGTTTGGAGGACATGGGCATCGGTGTAGGCGCCCCTCACATGGCCAAATAGCTCGTTCTCAAAGAGGTTCTCGGGAATAGCCCCACAATTGACAGGAACAAAGGGTGCTCCCGCCCTGTCGCTCAGGTAATGGATAGCTCTGGCGGCCAATTCCTTTCCCGTTCCAGTCTCACCACAGATCAGGACGCCGATCGTGTAGGACGAGAGCATCTCTATCTGTCGGCGGACTCCTTCGACTGCCTTGCTCCGGCCGATGATATGATCAAGCCCAGCCTTCTTTTTCAGGGCCTCTGTTGTGGCCGGGCAGTCTTCCCCGTGAGACTCGTGGCCCACAGCTTGGTCTCTCATCCCAGGTGGCGATCGCTGCCCATAAGCCTTGGCAGTATGTACATCCCGCCACCCCTGGCGCGTGTCGCTGGAGTAAGCTCCCATGCCCGAGTACCCCTAAGGTCGCTTGCCTGATTGTGGTTGTCGATATCAGGGCTCTGTGAACCTGTCAAGGATAAAGTGAGAATAAATGCCAAAAATGCGTAAATCACAGACACCCCTGTTCCTAGTACGACAGCGCTATGAGGAGTCGAGTTGGCCGGCGTTTCGGCGGTAGGTTCGTTTTCTACTTTCATAAGAGATCTGGTTTCGCCATTGATAGTACTCACACCGCTGCCTCAACAAGGTCCACGA
>Ga0209777_10001260_pt1 | contig 37679 bp, 20 predicted proteins | sample FrelakmetHBP12HB_FD_187147 | JGI IMG/M metagenome (GOLD analysis project Ga0209777, IMG submission 187147) | Freshwater lake sediment microbial communities from the University of Notre Dame, USA, for methane emissions studies -HBP12 HB (SPAdes)... | ecosystem: Environmental > Aquatic >...
AAGGACCTCGGCATGTTCCAAGAACCTTAATGGGGCTTCTTCGAACATGCCGAGGTCCTTGCCCCTAGTGAGTAGGAATTCCAGTTGGTTCACGTTCGTGAGAAGTATCCTAGGGGGATTCTTCGCCATCTCTTCTTCGGTAAGCCTCTCCTCATATGGTGCGATGGTGACATTCTTATGTTGTTCATACATCTTTTCATAATCCGGTATCTTATCCCGACCTTCTCCTTTTTTCATCCGGACTATCTCGACGAGGTCTGATTCTGTCGATGCCGTTGAACCAACATACATCCCAAAAGAGATACCTGTACCAGCAAGCATCCTACGAAGCCGCTCGAGTTGGTCCGCAGCAAGGGCATTCATCGGATAGACAATAATGGCCATGATACCGTCTGGTGCACCCTTATCCTTTGATCTGAGACAATGGTCGAGTATTGGATAAAGGAAAGCCTCGGTCTTGCCAGAACCTGTTCCTGTAGAGATTAAGCAATGTTTTCCTGCTTTCGCTGCATCAAATACAGCTTCTTGGTGGGCGAACATGCGTTCGTATTCGGCTATGCCTGCGACGACTTTATGGAGGCGTTCCTGTTTGACCATTTTATCAAGGAATTCGCCCTGTGCAAAGGACCTAGACAATGACACGTATGGGCCTTTAACAAGTTGGGATTCTTCACGGTCCTTGCCAAGCATCTCCCGGGCCTGGCGCGAGAGGTCCTTATCAGATAATGGAAAAGCTGTAAGTTGGTATCTAAGGAATTGACGGTTCACTTCCTGTGCGAATGCGATTGGATTGATAGACAAGTGCGTTCCTCCAGGGCTTATGATAATAGGTCAACGCCTATATCAATGGAAGCACTTTTCAACCTTTTCCATCATCTTCATATTGTATCAAAACAGAAATCGCACCAAGTGTCAATTGGTATCCCGTCATCATGTCGTCTTTCGTCGTGACCTTATTGGGATGGACACCATATCCGCTCAGGAAATCGAAGGTATTCCGGACGATTTTCTTCTTGGTATCATGCAAGGAAATCAGGGGCAATCCATCCGAGAAACGCCCCTGCCCAGTCAAATCAAAAACTAGCGTTTCCAGGGCCCGTCTACAAGATAGAAGCGCATGGCAGTAATCCTCTTCGGTTTGGCCCTTCGTTACTTTTACTTCGGCAGAGGACATCATCTCATGGATCCTGGGATGTTTCTTCTTTAATTGTTCAATGATTGTGTTTGGTTGGGGTTCATCTATTGTGTAACCATTGGAAATTATATGTTGGACGGATTGGTCCATTTTATCAAGAAGCGAAATGCAATTTTTAAGTTTTGTATCCGGTTTTATCTTGGTTTGAATATTGGCCAAAGAAGTATTCCAAATTTGGATTGTTTTTAATGGTATTGCTTGTTTAACGAAATCGTCTTTAATTAGATTTGAACTTATCTCCAGAATCGTATTCACCTCATGGTTTATAGCTAACTCCCTATTCTGGTCTGAACTTTTTAGATGACCACGTCCTAACTGGCGACCATATTTTCGAAGATTTCGGGGAATCTCCTCGAGCAAAGCCCCGCCGATAAATCCGAGAACTATATTATTGCCGGTATCCCTTTGCCGGGTCGTGTCGATATCGGACTGGAATTGCATGGCCAGTTTCTTCAATTCCTTGATTTTCACAATGAACTCGCTGAGGTCTTTAGTCGCCGTTAGGAATCTTGACGAGAATACCGTCGGAGGATGATTGGATTGAATTATCTGCGTGTTATTCATATCGACCCTCAGAATTGGAATAAATCCTTTTGGTTCCCATTATTCTTTATTTGTTTCTTAGATTGTTTCTCCGCTTTAATGAGGAGGCTTTTAACATTCGATTCTCTTTTCAGATTGTCCGAATTATCCCCAATGTTCTTAATGAATTCTTCGTAAGCTTCTTCGCCCAAGATATTTCGTGCATGCATCTCGCATTCTTTCCAGGATTCCTCTGGAGTTCCTTCAAGTTGCCAGGGGAGGAACCGTTCGCCCATCCTTGAACGAACCTCATAGCTTTTGCTATCGGAAGTATCGAATTCAATCATACCATCTTCACGCTGGATGAATGAAATTCGTTCCGGTATCATCCATCCTTCACCATCATTTGCCTCGCAGAATTCCGTTATCCCAGCGTCCTGGTCCCCGCCGCATTTCTCAATAATAGTCTTCAGATCTGCAAAGGCCCTTAGTGTTAACACCGAGTGTCGCAGTTCGGGGTCTATATTCTTAGCAACTCGCCAAAACCCTTTCGGGTCTAAGCCTTGTTGGAGTGCCCGTATCTTATCAACCGGCCAGGCGCAATCTCGAAGAATCAACGCTAAATTAGCATAATCGAGCCCGTACAATTCGGCTACAACCGCGTCAAGGATACACTGCAAACGCAATCGCTCGTGCAGAGTAATAGCCCAGTGCAATCGCCAGGATTTTCTTGGTTTCTCTTTTTGAGAGAAATAATACCATAATGTGGAGAAAGCAATATTTGGTATTGAAAGACGCATTGAAAACTCAATAATTTTCTTTTGACCTTTTATTAATAATGGCAAGTCTTCAATTGTTGAAAAAACTAATGAACCCCCGCCTCCACTAATTGCAAATTTTTCTCTTAAAACGAAATCTAAACAATATGAGTTGAGATTTGTTAATAGGAAAAAATCTGAATGAATAAAATGCGATGGTTCATGTAATCTTGAGACTTTATTACCACAGGGATAACCGGGTAGGATTGTAGAAATTAATGTCCTTTGATTTGTTGGACTTGAAATATTTCTCATTACAAATTTTGGTTTATTTGCATTTGGGCGTATGTTTATCATAGTCGATATCGGCATAAGATATTGAGATTGAATAGATTTTGTACTCCAGTCCAATTCTTCCCAGACGGATTGAGTACCAGATCCCTCAATATATTTGTTAAACGCGAAATCATATTGCCAAATCATTACTCCTTGATATAGTGGCAATGCCACATCGCCAGGTGGTCCAATTTCTTTCCCTTTGTAAATCAGCTCCGGTTTCTTCCCTTCGGGTGGCAACCATCTACCATATTGGTCAGGCTTATATCCCTTCTCTTCCCACCATAACCGAGGAGGGAAAAGAGGGGAATCATTTGTCATATCGAATTCCCTTACAAATTGTATTTGCCATCCATTCGGTCCTTGGTCCCCGAGCAGAACCGAATTTTTATAAATTTTTTCGAGGACTTCGAGATTCCGTTTAGTCCTGATCTCAAGAATTGCTTTGCTCTTTGGACAGAAACGATAGATTTGTTCTTTGCTATAAGGTATCACGATAGGCCATGGATTCGCCCAATCCGATAGATCGTGCCTCATGAATGCAGTCAGGATTGCCCCGGTTGTACCACCTTTTTCAATGATGATCGGACAGAATTTAAACCGTGAATCAATTTCAAAGACCTTCTTTCTATTCTCGAAACCAAACAACCATTCCCACTTACATTTATTGATGAATAATTCTCGAAGGGTCATTGTTCCATTATCAATGTAAATACCTGATGGGACAATTATTCCGAAACGTCCATTCGTGCGTGAAAGGGTATGTGCCAGTTCCAGGAACATTTTATATGTATTTATGTCCGCTGAACCCTGATATCTAAATGGATGTAATAAATCGGCATATCCAACTCGCTTTATCCGACTTCCTCTCCATCTCAGATGGACTTTCAGATTTTCCTTTCCCCGAACTAAGGGGAGAGAGTTACCACCCAATACTTCATCATCTGAATCTCCGAACGGGAATGCTGAGTTCTTAGTCCAATTACTCATGGCTTTGAAATAAGAGCAATAGTGTATCCATTCTTTCTCTATCCATTCATGACTCATGAATAAGGCGCTTTGATGTGTGAGCGCCTCCTGCTTTCCATATGTCCGGTAGATCGGATCATGCAATGTAAAAAATTCCTTCGAATTCGGTTTGCTAATTTCCCAAGGTGGATTTCCAACTATCGCATCAAACCCACCTTTACCAGATACGAAGACTTCTGGGAATTCGAGCTCCCAGTGCAGGAATTTATATTTACTTGCTAAAGACTTTACTTTCTCAATGAATTCCGTTGTCGGGTTGTAGAACCGTTCCGGCGTCGGGGCATTTGAATTATCTACGAGTTCATCACCTGGCCAGAACCAGATTGCACACCAGGCATCGAATGCGTCATTCAATCTGTTGATTTCCGGGTCTTTGAGTATCCTGTCTCGATAGAATTCCTCGCGTTCTGCATAACCATCTCCATGGATTGGTATATTATGAAGCTCTTCGAATAAACTCACAGCCCGGTCATGAATAGCCATGACCTTCTTCTCATCTTTGAACTCCCATTCATCGATTCTAGTCTGACCCTGTATTATTCTTACAAGCTCAGGCTTGACCCGTTCATCCAGAGTCTTTTTAATAGCTTTGGACCATGTACCCTTCTCATAATGGATACCTTTATGGTCTTTGTCGCCACCCTCCCTCATCCAGGCCATTACCGGATATTCTTGGAATCTATCGAACCAGCATCCGACAAGACTATTCCCGACCTTTAGTTTGTGGTTGAGGAATGTGAATGGTAGTTCCCTGTCCATGGTCTCAACCCATAAGGCAAGTTTGGCGAGCTCTACCGCTAATGGGTTGATGTCAACTCCGTAGATGCAACGTTCCACAACATATCTCTTAAGTTTTGCTTTCGCCATCAATTCGAATCTGGCATCGCTGGTTCGGCAGGGAATGAGGTCCTCCCTAATCTTGCCCTCAGCTGTTATTCCGAATGGTAAGGTGATGACGGTCTCATTTCCACAATCCTTGATTAGTTTGTGATACCACAGGCTCTCATAGAGAACATCTGACATGTATCTCAGGCTTGCCACCAGGAAGCTTCCCGAACCCATGGCCGGGTCGCAGACTTTCAGACCAAGTATCTCCTCCGGTTTCTTTGGAACTAATTTTCTATCCGTGCCATTCTGGGTCACATTATATACAAGGGGCTCCAGCGTTCTATAGACCGTTGGAACGGCAAGCTGTGGTTTGGTATAGAATGTCCCTGAACCCTTTCGAGTACCAGACGCACGGATGAGGTACATCTCCCCTGGACCGATGATTTTTAATATTATTCGCTGAGCGGCCTTTTCTTTCTCGCGCTCGATTGTCTCTACGCTATATTTCTTCCCTTTAAGCTTCTTCGATAGACCTGCGAGCTCAACAACCAGCTTTGCCCATTCGATTATCTCATGGTTCCTTTCGTCATAGGGCAAGTTGTCGGCTAGTTCAGCGTCTTGAGGTTCTTCATCCTCTGAGGTCTCTCCACTGGGCTCTTCTTCGTCGGGATGGTTTTCCTCTTTACCTTCTTCGCCAGTAACAACTTCACCCTTCTCGCCTTCATCATCCTCATCCTTTCCTTCAATCGATCCCGCCTTTTCCTTGATTAGCTTGGAAAGAAGGTCCTTCAGTGCCTTATCATCCATCGATTTCAGGAGGGAGAACGGAAGTGCTGGCTGCTGGCCCATGTTGAGGAATATAACTGCCTCCTGCTCGGGTGGTACCTTTCTTAGGGTATAATCGAGAAGACCTTCATACATCATACCAATATATTCGGTTCTCAGGTCTGAAAAGTCTACTGGACCGCTGACCCATTGATATGACCGGCCCTTCTTAGCCTTGACTTTGCCGATCTTCAGTAGTCTGAGGACCTGTAAAACGGTCGCATCATTGATCTCGATCCTTGGGTCCTCGAAGATTGCAAGGGTACGTAAGATAGGATCTTGGCTTTTCGGATCTCCCCTCCGGAATAGCGTTCCTCCATAGTTGGGAATTGGCAGATCCGAGAATGCACATCCCTCATGAACGAGCCTGAACAATGCAAGAAGCCTGGGCCAGGAATGGTGCCGACCCTCAAGGTCGTCCACACCTTCCTCGGCCGCTGTTATCTTTAGCTGGGCAAATAACCCCTCAACGCCATAGGATCCATGATACATTTCTGAACTTCTCGGCATTAACTCGCGCGCTTCTGAAAAGAACAAGACTACTATCCTCATGACCAGCCGGATAGCTCCATGATAAAGAGCCTCGAGCTGTTCAGTATCTGTGAGAGGTTTGCCTGTAATCGGATCCTTCTTCAGAATCTCCATGACCTCAGGATTGGCTCGTGCTGCCCTGTCTAATGCTGAGAGCAGTTCTTCTACAGCAAGCCTTGTTTGCTCTCCCATTACCTGCGACAGCTCCCCTTGTCTGGAGCGGCTATCTATTATCGCCTGATTGAGCGGATAATCAATACGCTCTTGTTTCTCGGTTCCGTTCGGTCCGCAGAGGGACAAGAACCCGATAAGCTGTTCCAATCCCATCTCGTCCTCGAACCAGCGTTCTGCTTCCCATTCCACCCAGCAATCATAATCTATGCCGGCATAGACCAGCCTGAACTGGTGTCCATTGGTCAGGATACCGACAGGATGGTTAGAACCCCTGAGTATCTCCAGAAGCCTAGCGTGTTCGACACGGCTCCTGCCAATTCCGAGCCGCTGCGATTCTTTATCGATACGGAGTACAAACTTCGGGGCTTTTTCCATTCCATGATTGAAGAGTACCCTATTCGGACGTAAAACGTCATGTGTTATTGATGTGATCCTAAATCGGTCCGGGATATCCTGTTCCTTCTTCCACCAGGGGGGATTATAACCAAGGAAACTCTCCAAGACCGCGTCTATCCATCGATAAAGGCCATTCTGCTCCCCGTCTTTATGTTCCCTGGACCATGCTTGGAACTTTGTATACGCGTCTCTTAATTTGTTATACCTGAACTCGAAACCATCATCCTTGATAGGCCCATCCGGGAGGAATTCATCTAGGACCGTAGGTGAGATGAGCATCCCATTCTGTTTTAGCTCGGACCACCATGCATTCTTGGCCTCGAGGTCCATCAGTTCTCATCCCCTTTATTGATGATTATTCTGACCCCGACTGGCTGGATGTCGATACCGTTCTTGTCAATGGAATATCTCATTGGCAAGACCTTCTCGATCACACGGGTCTTTTCCTTTTCCAATCGACCCTTCAGGAGCTCGATATGACTGTGCTGCCGCTCCCATTCGGCATCGGACAGTTTGAGCTTCAGGTCCTCATACTTCCTTCGGTGTTCCAGGTTCTTCTCATCAGAGAAGGTCATCTGGATCATTTGTTCCTCAGCACGCATGAGTTCCTTTCTGGTCTTTTCAATGGTCTTTGGGTCCTTCTGTAATTCGAGGGATTTCCTTCTTTCCGCGAACATGGCTTTATGATCTTTTACTTGTTGGGTGAGTTCTTTGGAAAGCTCAGCCTGTATCGAAGCTTCAATAGAATCGGATATCTTCTGGCGCTCGGTCTGAACGAATTCTTCAACTTTCTTCCAGTTTGCCCGGATTTCAGGAAGTTTCTTCTTCATAGCCTCATCTGGGAGCTTTGTTGAGGATGATGGCGCTAGCTCGGACCATACATTCTGGGGCAAGATCATGGGTTTTTCTTTCTTGAATATAAGTGGAAGGTCTAGCAGGCCGGTTTGGAACCGCTCGCCAAGCCGGTTCTTCAAATTAACCTGGAAAGAAAAGAGATACAAGATGGGGATATCCTTCGGTAATCCGGCTTCTACTATTGTCCATCTGTTAATCTTAGATTCCCCAGATGGTGTCCATAACCTGCGGGTGAATGAGGAAATGGCTTTCGCCATGATCGGATGACCTAACATGAGGAGTTTTCTGTCTTTCCGAGGCCTGAATAGTCGTCTTCCTCCGGTCTCGATTTCGATTTTATCTGGTGAGAATACGACCTTTGGCTTGGCATCAGCCATCCCTTTATAGTCAATAAGGATGGTATTTTTCACTAGTTTATCCCACTGTGCAGGGACCGTTTCAAAACGATAGACTCCCTTTTCAATTTCTTTGATGGCCCCTTTTTCGAGTTTGATGGCCTCGGATAGTAATAATGCCATATTTTCTTCATTCAACCCTAAGAGCCGTTTTGTCTCAGAATAATCTTTCAGTGCCTTGGAATAATCGGTCTCGGAACCCCGATTCCTAGCTTTCAAATCCTTCTTGTCCTGTGCATATTCTCCATAACCACTTATTTTGCGGTCAACTTCTTCTTTCGTAACCTTTCCAGTATTGAAATATTCCGTTATAGCCTCATCAAGAACAGCACCTGTGCTCCCGAGATCTTCTCGGACAGTGTTGACCTTTCTTACGATGAAATCCAAGAATTCGAGATCTTGAATTTGGTCGGAAACGAAGTGAAAGACCGTCACATTTCGTGATTGACCATGTCGATCCACTCGGCCGTTCCTCTGTTCAAGTCGCATCGGATTCCAGGGTATCTCTTGATGGATAACATAGCGACATGAGGTCTGTAGATTGAGCCCTTCAGAAGCAACATCTGTCGCAAGGAGTATTCTCAACTGGGATAAAGGATCATTGAATTCATCTTTAACATATCGTCTATGTTTAGCTTCGGATCCTCCGAAGAGGATCTGGATAAACGGTTCATCAATTTTCTCCAACTTGAAACGTCTCATTAAATAATCCAAGGTATCCTTGTATTCTGTAAAGATTATGACACGTTCGTCCTTGCTGAACTGTTTTTTATCCATCAAATGCTTCTGGATCCATTCTAGCAATTCCTCCCATTTCCTATCCGGGGGCATCTTCTGGATCTTATTGATATCCGTACCAACAATTTCCTTTGTCCATCCAAGTTTCTTTAAAGCAGAAGATACTTTATCGAGGTAAGGAATGAACGTCTCCTTGAATCTAGCCATCCAGGCAGCACCATGCCGTATGGCATCCAATTCCCGCCTTTCCTTTTCTAAATCATCCTCGACCGGCGTTTCTGCCCGTTCCTTGGATTCATATGCCTGATCGTAATCAAATTCCTCGAGTTCGAATCCTGCGATATGGTTCCACCAGGTCTTGGCAAATGCATATGAGCTCGAGAGAAGACGTTTTGTGAGTAATTGCGTGATGAAGCCGGCGAGGTTCTTCTCCTTCTTGCCGACCTCCCTCATTTTATCCGTTGCATGATACCTATATTCTCGCATGGCTTTGAACAATCTAGCCTCTTCTCCCTCCTCCGGAAGCTCTATCGATATAGCCTCAACATTTCGGTTGGGGAACCTTGGAGGGTTTCTTCCCTCGTTCAACTCCGTCTTCATGCGTCGGATCATGACAAGTTGTAGATGCTTGTAATCTTCTTCATCGAGAACATACTTCTGTTGGAAACGAACCGGATCCAGCAATTCCATAAGCCCGCTGAACGAAATGGTATATCCATTATGCGGAGTTGCAGTGAGGAACATACGATGCTCGAAATATGGCACAACTTCTCTTAACATAGAACATCGCTTGCTGTCATCTGAGAATTTCGAAGGTGTGAAGTTATGCGCTTCATCGACTATTAACAAGTCCCATGGTAACATGGAGGAATCCTGGGGGATAAGGCGTTTTGATCCTACTATGAATTTATCAAGGATATCTGATTGTTTCAGATAGTCCATCGAAGTAATTATTTTTGGGAAAACCGTCCATGGATTAGCATCCACACCAAGTTCACGCTGTATCTCATAGGATTTATCAGAATCTAAGACAATGAATTCGATGTTGAATTTCTCACGCATCTCATCTTGCCATTGTATTTGAAGAGAGGAAGGGCAGACTATCAGGATACGACGCAATCTTCGCTGGCGTATGAGTTCTTGAAGGATTAGCCCTGCTTCTATAGTCTTTCCGAGACCTACATCATCTGCTAAGAGAAGATTCACACGAGGCATTTCCAGGGCCTTTAGGACAGGATATATCTGATAATCCTCGATCTGGACCGCGCTATACCAAGGACTTAAAAATGGTATCGGAGATTTCTTGACTTTTCCATACTCATAAGTGAAGATACAATTTGAGGACCATCGCAAGGCATTTAAGAATGAATCGTATCTTAATGGATGATCGGGTAAATTGATTGATTTGGTCAGGTCTGGAAATTGTAAAGATGAAAAGGATTTTGCATTGATTTCTCTTTCCCAGATTATTCTATCCTCGGTGGGGTGGTTATATCCATCTATATATTCCAGATCAAGAGTGTGAAGTTGAATCCCTGACGACCCCTCTGAGAAAGTCACCTGGTTCCGAATAATAGCGGGGCGATTGCGGACAAGGACAATTTGTCCAATTTCTGGAATTTCCATCTTGCCACCCGAGACATTATTCATATATGTGATGTATGATTTGGATTTTTCTCTTTAAATGTTCCCTTAAATTGAATCATGGCCTTCATACTTATAGGACCTTTCCGTTTATTTAATAGTACGGGCTATCAATTTCAGTAATGGGAATTTATCGATTTCGATTATAGTATCTTGGGGGACATCCAATTTGATTTCTCTTTGAGATAATTCTTTTTGTAAGATCATGAGAATATTCTCCATATTATCGCGGTTCCTAGTCTCAAGTACAACTCTGTTCTCAGATTCTGTAAGAAGTGGATCCAATAAAAAGTCGACAAGTTTCTTACGTGAATTTAGAAGCGAATAAATTCTCATGTCATATGTATTATCAAGCCATTCAGATATTGATTTGACCGATTCATATTCCCTCCCCCCTTCTTTGTGAATTCTCTGAACACGCCCGATCCGTTGTTCATATCTTAATGGACTAAAGGGTATATCATGATGAATTACCGTTTCACAAAAATCTTGAAGATTAATGCTTTCAGAATCTCTTGGGGTTCCTACGAGTATCATCGGATTAAATGGGGTATTAAATCCTTCAATTGTATGAGATAAGCGTGATCTTCCTTTATCTTCCTCATCTTCATTTTCAATGCCACCTTGCTTTGATTTTTCAATTCGCCCACCAACCGCATAGGCGATCTTTAGAATATCAGCTTCACCGATTCCGTTAAGAAGTTTATTTGCATCATCGCGAAATTCTTCAATTTTTTCATAATCTGTTTCTCCTGAAATAATTTGTCTTAAATGCCGTTCATAAAAGAAATTTATAAAATCCTTAATTCTCTTTTTCCAAGACATTGTGCCAGTATTATTAATCTCAGAATTTTTATCATACAGATAATGTCGAGTTTCTTTATGTATTTCTAGTAACGCATCCATTTTCTTTGTTTTCCTTCTAAAATTTGGAGCAATATTTACTAAAAATGTGTCTTTGGCCATCACTGAAGATAAAGAATCAATTACTCGTAAAATATATTCAAAACCAATTATTGGATCTCTCTGGAAATATTTTTCAAACTCATCAGCGAATGGTTCCCAAATCGCAGCATCTGGATTTATAAACCATTCAATAAAGTCGTTTGGAAAACTGAGATTGTTGGAAATTTTTCTTCCTATCAAATCACTTATGCCGGCATTATCATCAAATCCATCTTCAATACACCTTTTTAAACCTCTTATTTTTTTATGGGTCTTTGTGGTATCAAGTTCGCGAATTTTCTCCAAAAGCGTTTTTATACTTATCCACCATGCAAGTCTGATATCAAGTTTTTTATTTATTCGATTAATATTTTGAAACCGATACGGTAAATAATCTGGATATTCAGTTGGCGATCGAATAAAAGTTTCTAGTTTCGTCTTGCAGTCTGAAATAGCCCGTTTAGCAATTGCATTATTTAACCCATAAAGAGAACAAAGATCCCACGCATTAGGACGAAAAAGTAACCATCGCCAATCTGTTTTATTTGTGCGTTGTCCGTGTTGTACTCCAAATTTCTTACTAGGGGTTTTTCCCCAAAGATTCACATTTTTAAAGAATTTTCTTAAGGAGCGTTCCTTTGATAGTCTTTCTTTTGTCCATAAGTCATTAATCATTTTTACTAAAATTGATTTTGTTAGAATTCGTTCGGTAAATATCAATGCTTTTTGTCCATTTCGAACTCGGTCTAAGGCTATTTCTATTGTTTGATTGACTTTTGGATGTTCTCTTTCTTTTACAGGAACTGGGATTGATAATATTTCAGTTTTATTTCCAGATCGATATGCTTTAAAAGAAGAACATAAATTAATATAACTAGTTACAAAATGAGGACGCCTTTGTTCATAGGGATTTCGAAGAGCCTTGTGAAGTGCTATTTCTTGAGCGATAAAAAGTAATTGTATTTTCTCATCTAAAATTTTACATTCTTGGTCACTATCTATTCGTTTCGGAAGTTCAAATTCCTCTCTAAGACAATTAGCCCGAGTTCTAGTGATATATCTTGGCAGTCTATTTTTCACAGCATCATGAGTTATTAGGAATTCTTTCATTTCATTTGAAGTGGAAAAATCGCGATCGGAGATATTGTGAAGTGAACTGAATTGTTCGGTATAAAGCTCTAATAATTCATGTAGTTCTCCTAATTCTTTTAGATAGTTATCACAGGAATGTTTCCTATCACCATGGACAATTCGTATTCCTCTTCTGAACCATTCGGTAAATTCTGCGATATCTTTTGGAAAAGGTGTTGCGGTTAGGAATAAAACTGCATCAGCGCGACCCCATAAGTGTTTGGAGAATTTGTCTGCTTTTCCAAGATCGAAATCTTTTGGACATTTATTGATATATCGATCCTTTCGTGTTTCTTTTGAACCTTTAAGTTTGTGAGCTTCATCTACTATTACCAGATTATATTTTTTTGTTTTTATGATTCGTCTTTCTTTCAGAGAAATTGAGTGAAAGGTTTTTAAATCAAAATGAATTGGCTTATTCATATAATTAAAATTGAATAACTCCGTTTCCGTTACCCATTGAGTATATAGTCGGTCATTTGGTAATACGATTAAAATCTTAGCTTTTCTATTTTTTTTAACAAATCTTGAAGCTATAAATAATGCAGTAAAGGTTTTTCCAAAACCTACAGGATCACATAATGCATGAACATGTAATGGATCAGTTTCCAATTTTTTTATAATATATTCTGCAGTTCTTAATTGATGATGAATAACTCCAATTGATACAGGTAATTTTCTATTCTTTTTCCCATTTGCCTGCAAATTTAATCGCCTCCGAAATTAAATGTTGAAATTCAGATCTGGTTTTAGATTTAATGTTCATATCAAATAGAGTTAAACAATATTGTTTGAGAAATTCGGCACGAATGCCCTCGATATTATTCAAATTGAAATATTCGTAAAGGTATTTGACTATAGCTTCGTTATCTTCATCTGTTTTTGGATAAAATGTCCGCCATTTCTTATAAAAGTTAAATATGGCATCAATATGACGAACTATTGAAATATATGCTTTTACCTGTTCTTTATGTTTTTTTTCTTTTTGTATGTTAGTTGCTCGGTCATGCGAATTATCTGAAATTAGATAACGATGATCAAACCAAAAGCTCAGGTCAACTTTATTTTGAAAATCATTTTCATCCCAACATATATTATGGATTATTAACGGAAGCCTAATTTTTTTTCCGGATATGTTAACACATATATCTGGTTGAAGTTTAAAAATATCTCCGCGAATCATATCTGGGACCGTATTTACCCAGTCCGGAGAATAATGTCGAGTGGATCCATTGGGCCAAATTATTTCGGCAACATCCTTTATGTTCTTACGCCATATGATTCTTGCAACGGATTTAGATTTTGAGATTTCTAAATGAATATAACCATCAATAAGATGGTCATCTACTTTAGAGAATTCTACTTCATTTCCAGTTGGATCTTTTATAGGTCGAAAGATTTCATCAGAAATCATATCTTCAAAGACGTTCCAGATATTCTTCTCCTTTTTTCGAAAAACACATATTGCTTCTAAATTCCCAGATTGTTTATCTTTCACATGAGTTCTCCATGCGGCGTTAGTAAAATTTGCAGATCCAATAATTGCCCAGGAATCACATTGATACAATTTCGAATGTAATGACCGTATCGATGTCTCTTTAGAATCTCTCTCTTGTATACATAAATTATAGAATTTTTTATTATTTGGCAGTTTCGTCATAATATTCGGACTTAAATATTTATGACTGCCATCTTCTTCAAATTGAGTATATATATTTATTTTATCAGTATCCGAGGAAAGTAATGGTAATGAATCCTTTGATCCGGTATTCAAATATGGACTTACAATAGATAATGTTCCTTTTGCTTTTCCACCATATTTTTGTAATTGGTTTTCTAGAGTTGATGAATATGAAAGAAGTATCTTTGAACTGCAACCGTTTCGAGGATGTTTGGCTAATTTCTTAATTATTATTTGTAACCATTCAATATATTTTTTTCCGGAAGTATCAAAGATGATTTTTTTTACTAGCGGTAATATTGCATCATGTAATACTATAGAAAGCTCAGTAGTATCAACAGGAGGGCCATATCGACTATCCCATTGAAAACAAACTTGAGATTCAAGATTTGGTATTCTTCCAAATCCTAGTCCTTGTTCAGTTAGATTTGCACTTCCGATACTCAATCGAAGATCATTACCAAATGATGCTATCCAAATTTTTGCATGCATGCATCTTGATTCTAAATATGGCACTAATAATAAATTTCGGTACTGAGATGTGCGATTTTCGGGACTAGCAAGTTTTGAACCATGCGCTACAATAATCCCTGGAATTTGTTGGATCCTTCTTCTTAATATGGCATTAATAACTGTTTCATTTAATAGAGGATCAATAATATTCAGAATACGACTTATGAGTTCTTCTTCAACTGTTTGCATATTTATCTCATATGTAAATAATAGAAACCCTGTTAACGAATTGTCTTTTTCAACCGCGTCATTTTCTTGTTGAAAAAACACGGGCAATTCTCGATATAGTTCACTACTAGTCATTTTCATCACCCGTATTATTCACCAAACTACATAATGTATGAATCCGGTATTGATGGATTAGACTATTCGATGTTCTTAGAGGGGAAATCCAATCTTCTAATCTATCTTTTTTAAGAATCAACAATGGGCAATCCTTGTCTTTATCCCATTCAATCCATGGTTTTCCTTCTTTTGCGGTTTGAGCCTCATGGTGATAAAGTACTATGGATCTAATCAAATCATAATCCTTGAGTGATTTAGAAGATAATAGAAAATTGAAGACGATGTCTTGCTTATCCGATATTATATTCATAGATTGCAAGGCGTCAAATGCAGCATCTGCTTCATGGACGCATGAAACATGTCTACGTGGTTTTTCTCCTTTCAAAATACACTTGCATATGTATTGAAAGATGTCAAGGATTTTTTTAATGAATGTATCCCATTTAATAATTGTTTGTGCAAGCTGTTTCGTTTGATTATTTTCAGACAATCGAATTAAAGCCTTTAGTTCATCACCGTTGTTTGTGATTTTTGATTTGCATAATTGATAAACAAGATTTCTTTTTTGATTTTGCAGCAATCGATTTTTTAATATTATATCACTATTTTCATGACAACCATTAAGGGGTATCCAATTTACTAATTTTATCATTGCATCATATAAATTATCCTTTTTTATATTATTAGTGGATTTCCAATCAACACAAAGTGCAGAGGCGAAATCACCTCTATTTTTCTTTTTCTCAATCACTGCATCAATAAAATCATCTTGATCCAAATTCAAAGAGTCAAATGCCACGTGATAATAACCATATCCACCTGTTCCACGTTGATTTCCGAGAATACAATCCTTCTTTAATAATGGGTTGTATGACCAGTTATCGAAATCATCAACTAAACGCCTTGCTTTATTTACCCCATAGATCCTTTGATTTTTCTTTCCACTACCAAGGTCCTCAGTTAAGAATAATCCAATGGTCCATGCCCGTTCGAGCAATAGAACCTGTTCCACAAAATCATCTGAATATTGCGCAAGTCCATCATGTATTTCATCATTCTTGGCAAGAGCCATTAATTTGAAATATCCCGATCGATGATTTTGGTTTGATATACCCGGTACTAATGATTCCGCTAGACGATCAGAAATATATGAGAACCGCATTGGATCTCTACCTGAGAAGGTGGACTCTGAGTGTTCTAAGGGTTGAGAATATCCAATCCAGAAATTTTGGTTCAATTCATATATCTTTTTCAATTTGACACCTCAAATATATCTATAGATTTTTTTTTTAACCATTATCATAGAGGTCAGTCTTTTTCAATCCTCGTCGCATAACTCCTGGTAATCGCAATACCGACACGCATCATATCCTGGTGTCGTATCATATTTCTTTTCCTCGATGGATTTGATGATCGTCAATGCCCGTTCCTTGATGGCTGCTGTCTCAGTATCCGTCAACTCCACCATCCATTCCTCATCCATCCGAAGATACCAATGTCCCACCCGGACTACTTTCTTGCCATAGGCTGCCTCAATTCCAAGCTTATAGACCCCCATTTGGAAATCCTCTTTAAGCTGGGGCCTCGAGGTTTTACTCTTACTAGTCTTGTAATCGATCACCTCCAGTACATCCCCGAGGTCGTCGACCCTGTCCACTCGGCCATGGATCCTTCGGCCTTCGAGCTCGAAATCGACCCATGTCTCGATGTCCAATATCTTTCCCTTCTTGATAGCTTGGTGGACCAAGAACTTACGTACCATCTCCTCGGCTTCAACCCGGTCCTGCTTCTCCTTCTCCTTGGAATCATACACAGAGGGGACCCACAGGGAATCCAGGATAGCTAATGCTTCTTTTTCATTTACCTTAGAGCCTTCCTTGATTTGGACGGATATCTTTTCAATGACCTCATGGACTAGGCTGCCGAGCTCGAAGAATGTCTTCATCTCACCTGGGATGCCAAGAACATGCTGGAACCAGTATTTCTTGGGGCATTCATCATATGCCCTTAATTTCGATGGAGAATACTGAGCATCCTTTAGATGCTCCTCCTCAGGCACTTGTTCAAGGATCTTGAGGCCCTTCATGTATTCATCCACATCGAGCTCGGGTCTAATCTTCAGGGCAGGGATCTTGGCTCCTTTATCTTTAGCCAATACGGTTATTGCATCCAGCGCCTTCTGCCACTCGCCCCGTTCAAGGTTGATATGGATATGGCGATGGAGCGCCTCCTCCTTGTCCATAGAGACCTCTTCCAGTTCTTCCTGGCTTTCTTCAGCGGATTCGACCTTAATGCCTTTCGTATCTTTAAGAATCTCATCAAGGAACATGGACGGTTGTGAATCCGTCTTTCTCTCGGTATATCTTTGGCAATAACTGAGATATACCTGATCTTTACCCCTCGTGATACCTACATACAATAGACGCCGTTCTTCCTGTAAATGGAGCTCTTCTGGGGTGCCCTTTGGAGGTATGCCATCCGCGAGCTCAGCTGGAACATCAATCTTGTATGCCTTGTATCTGCTAGGAATCTTGTCCTTGTTCAAACATGGGATGAACACATAGGGAAATTCCATGCCCTTGGACCCATGAATTGTAAGTAGATGGACCCGTCCTGAGGTGGGACCGTCCATCTCTTCCTCGATCCCTAGGTCTGTGAGGGCCTCAATATGGGTCAAGAATCCTTCAAGAGTGGCCTCTGGATAGATCTGAAGGAATTCCATGGTCATTTCAAGGAACCTGTTAAGGCACCGTATATTGTGTCTACCATTCTTCGCGACTTCAGCCCGGAACAGGTCTTTGCCAAACAGGATAGCTCGAACAAGCTCCAAAAGGCCACTTTCACCTTTGATCTCGAAAAGATGGTCCAAGCCCTTCCTGAACTCCAAGAAGGGAGCCTTATCGCCTTCAAAGCTCTCAATGGCCCTCAGGGCATCCCATAAAGAGGTCTGGCGGTCCTTTGCATACCGACCGAGCTTCTGGACCTCCCCCGGCAGGATGCCGTGTCTGGGCCTCATTAGAAGCAATCCTAAGGATGGCTGGTTACGCTCGGGATCCTCCAAGACCCTAAGATAAGCGACCACGATCCGAATTACAGGCTCCCTGAACAACTCGCGAGAACCGAGCATCTCGAATGGAACACCGGTCCTTTCGAACATCTCAACGATAGGATTGGCATCCACCCTGCGGCGGACAAGGACAGCCATTTCATCCCAAGGGACGCCTTTTTCATGAAGTTCTTGAATTCGTCTGATGATACCAACGGCCTGGTCCGTGTCTGTCTTATAGAAAGTAACTATAACTGGTGCCCCTTCCCCCTTCTTGGTAGTAATCTCCTTATCCTCACGGTCGTGATTGTTACCGATCAAATTCGTGGCGACCCGTTGGATGCTTTTTGTGCACCTGTAATTGACATCCAGGACGGTCCGGTAAGGTTTCATTCCAAGCTTGGTATAGAATTCGTCGAATTCTCGCATGTTTGTAAGATAAGCGCCTCGGAAGCGATAGATGGACTGGTCATCGTCACCGACCACGGTCACATTGCCTTGGGAGGCCAGTTTGAACAGGAGCCGTAATTGGATGAAGTCCGTATCTTGGAATTCGTCCACGATGAGATATTTGAATAGTTTCTGGTATCTTTTATAGATCAGTGGCCGATCTTCAAGTAGCTGGAGTGCCCTAAGTTGCATATCCCCGAAATCTAGGAGCCCTTTAGTAGCTTTGAATTCCTCATAGGCTCGATAGGCTTTAGCGATGTCACGCAGCTGAGCGAGTCGTTCAGCTTCCTCATCATCCTCATCTTCAGTTTTGGCCTTCCCTTTCTTTTTCGTTGGGGCGGTTGCCTTCTCTTTTACCTTGGCGCCGCCTTTATCTTGGGATTTGAGGTATTCTTCCAACCGTTCAACAGTAATGTTCTCTTGCTTGAAACGGGTGATGGTCTTTTGGAAGACCTGGGCCAATTCAATAGGCCTGGTCGGGACCTCGAAGGCTTCCAACTCTAAGTCGTCGAGGTGCTCCAAGAAAAAGGCCTGTTGGTATTCGTCCGTAAAGACCGGGTTATCGGCATTTATACCATACTCGAGGGCGTTCTCGTTGAGGAGCTCGTTGCAGAACGAATGGATAGTAGATATGCGTAGATTGGGGATACCTGGGAGGAGTTCACGAAGGCGAGTCTCCATCTCCTGGGCGGCCTTATTGGAGAAGGTCAGGGCAAGGATCTCATTAGGTTTAACGCCTTTTTCTTTGATTAAATAGGCCAACTTATTGGTTGCGACCTTGGTTTTACCAGTACCTGGACCGGCAAAAACAAAGAGGGGTTTATCTAAATGTTCTACAGCCTCTTGTTGTTTTTCATTAAGGCGCTCGGGTTTATCGGGCATATTTAATTCCGTACCAAATATTTTTGATAAAATGATATCGTGATTATTGCATTTAAACATTCAGTTTCGATTTCAATATACCAAATATATTTATATAATGTATCCTTTCACAAAGTTATGATATCTTTCAATGAATGCGAAAAATTATTGGAGGATGGTCATTATAAAGCAGCAGTAATAGAAGCTGGTGCGCTCTTAGAAAAAGCTATAGCTCAAGCATATAAAGATATTCTTCTAAAATTGGATTTGAAAACTCGTGAATTAGTCTTATCAAGCGAAAAGGAAGTTGGAGAGGGTAAACGATTTAGTGATTTCGGTCTTGGCCAAATGCTTGGCGTGTTCTCGAAATGCGACCTTTTTACAAAAATAAATCAAGAAAAGAAAATGGATTTTAGAGCATTAAATAAAAGTAATTTGGATTCACTTAATAGACTAAGAATAGATTGTTTTCACAAAGGATACAATCCAACAAAAATTGAGGCTGAATTTGTTGTCGTAACCTCCAAATTGATTGTTACTGAACTTGGTTATTTAGAAGCACCTATTATTTCATCTTTACAATTAGATGAAAAAATGGAAAGAAATACTACAATAGAATTTAAAAAAGATATTTCACTCAATAATTTACCCCGCCCCGAATATCAAGAATTTGTGGGTCGAGAAACATATATTGAAGAAATTATGAAATATCTAAAAGGTCGCCCCTATGTAATATCAATCGATGGTATTGGTGGCGTGGGAAAATCAGCACTTGCTTTAGAAATAGCACGCCGATGTTGGGATAATGGATTATTTCAGGCAATTGTTTGGATGAGTGCAAAACGGACACGCCTTAGAATTGTTGGTATTGAAGATATTATTCCAAGTTTAACAAATTATGAAACTCTTATTAGTCATATTCTTTTAGTTTTAGGAATGAGTGAATATGATTCTGCTCCTTTAGACAAGAAACAACAAATTATACTAGATTGTCTTTCAAAAATACCAATACTCCTAATTGTTGACAATCTTGAGACCATTGATGATGCTCGAATCATTAGTTTTCTAAAAGATCTTCCATCTCCGTCTAAAGCCTTAATTACAAGTAGACGACGATTAGGAGAAGTAGAACGAATTGTTCAATTAAAGGAATTCAATCGTGATGAGAGTTTTCAATTATTATTATTGGAAGCTAAATCAAAGAGTTTGACCATTCCAGATCAAAAAAAGGTATTCACATCATTTCATGAAGTTACTGGTGGTATTCCGTTAGCTTTAAAAATTGCGATAGGCTGGCTTGCCCAAGGATTATCGCCTGATAACATTATAAAAAAGATGAAGACTGGAGAGGGTCATTTATTGAAATTCTGCTTCGATGAATCTTGGATGCATTTCTTAGATGAAACTTCAAAACAAATATTCTCAATATTTCCAGTTTTTGATGCTGAGAAAGTTACGTTTGACCAAATTGTAGCCGCTAGTGGGTTGCCTCAAGAAAAAACGAAAGATGCACTTTCAAAATTAGCGCACTTATCATTAATTAACCTTCAAGAAGGAGAAAGCGATGAAGGAATTGTCCAAACCTTTTATTCTATGTTACCATTGACATTGAGTTATGCTCAAGAAAAATTAGAATCAGATCGTGGAAAGGAAAAAGATGCCCGAAAAAGATTAGCACGCTATTTCGAACAACATCTGAAGACTCAAGATGCTTTACAGCAATATGGTGCCGCATTAGAAGACCTTGGTGGTCAAACAGAATCTGGTAGGACAGCAGCTTTGCTCGCCAACTTAGCCTTGGCTACTTACCAAAGAGGCAATTATAAGCGAGCTAAAGAACTATTTGAACAAGCGATTGGCACTGATCCAAGATTGTCTTATGCTTACCAGATGTGGGCAACTGTAGAACGTCAACAAGGTAATTATGGTCGAGCAGAAGAATTATTTAAGACTGCAACCCATCTAAATCCAAATAATGCTATTATATGGAGTTCATGGGGAATGATGAAAAGGGATGAGGGGGATCTAGCTTCCGCTGAACAATTCTTAGAAAAAGCACTTGCTTTACGAAATAATAGTGATCCAATTATTGCACAACAACTATCAGTAATTCGGACTCTAAAAGGTAAATATGCCGAGTCTTTAAAGACTGCAACGAATGTTATAAAAAAGGAGCCATCAACACCTGAAGATAAAGCAATTAATAGGGCTTTATATATTAGTCAAAGTGAAACATTTTTTAGATGGGGTGCATTGGAAGAGCGAAAAGGACAAATGCTGGATGCTAAAGAAAAGTTTACAAAGAGTATCGAGGAAATTGAGAAGGCTATTAGTTTAGGAAGACCAGATAAATATGTTCAAATTCAACATAAGAAAGTATTGAAAGCACTTGGGTTTTTATTAATTAAACTCGAAGATTATAAAGCCGCAGAATTACCTTTGGCACAATCACTATGGGATCCGCCAACAACCGAATTAGATTTGCAACATAATCATGAAGTGGACTTATTGAGAGCAACTGTTCTACATAAACAAAATAAAAAATCGCAATTAATTGACCTCTGCCGAATGGCAATTGCGAGATATAAAGATCCGAAATTTTTAAAATTTATTCCAGGTCAAAAAATAACTTTATAATTTTTGAAATCGATTTTTTTTCCTATGTTGTATTGGACAGTAAAAGATATATCGGGGCAGAGGTGTTTACTATTCAACTATGCACAATAAACACATTAGGATTTTTTCATTACAGCAGGTTGTTAATGCCATTGAATATGTTGATAAAACTATTGAGGTATTATTTCTGGAAGGTCGCCGTGATGATATTCTGAATGAACGATATTATCACCATATGTTCTCTGCGTATCTTGCTAATCTTATATCGGTTGAGGAGACTTGGAAAAATTTAGCAATATATCCTGAACATCCTACAGAAATGAAATTATCACATGAGAATATTCATCTTGATGATGTTGAATATACTCGAAAATTTGCGAAAGACCATGGAAAACATGGGAACCTTGATTTTCGTATACCTTCGAATCCATCAATCTCTATTGAATGGAAAGGCCCAGAGAATTGTGACGAACAAGACCTCGCGGAAGTATTTCTTAAACTACTAGGCGAAAAAGCATCCACCTTAAAAATCTTCGTGGCGATATTTCTAACAAAAAAAGGAAATCGAGATCATGTTCCTAAGCTTAAAGTCAAAATTCGTAATAGTCTTCGATTCGCGTGCAAAGTCCATAAGATCGAAGATTTATCTAAAATGAATCTCTATGCCTTTATTCGTTGTCGATATGACATAGGTTCGAAAGAAATTTCATGGGGAGCAATAACGAGTATTGATTCTTCATTCATTTAATATTTAATGGTTATTTCCACCAGTCATACCTTCATTCAAATTCCTCAGGTGACGATGGGGCTCAGTGAACATCCAATTGCTAATACATATTGAAATAAAAAAGTGAATCCTGATTGTTTCAATCTTCATATTTCAGAACTTTATACTCATAACATCATGTAGAAAGAAATGTAAATTGGCAACTCCACTCTTATCTATGAATGCAAGACATAGTTTTATTTTTATTATTGGACATTATGTATGTACTCCCGTCTTATATAAAAATTCGATTAATATTCTATAGAAATCGGTTTTCTTCAATTTAACAATACCTTGGTGCTCAAGATCGTTTAAGAATTTATCAGTTTTTTTTCTAGCTAATTCTGCATCCATTAGCCGTTGGTCTAATGCCTGTGTCCCTCCGAGGAGATATGGTATAGGTTGGTGAGTTTCGATTTCTGAATATTTTGGCTCGGTGATTGTCTTGATTGCTTCTACGAGATCCAAATCTCCAAGAATTAAGGGCATACAGTCAAGATAACTCCGATTTTCATCTTGCAACAAATTATTAATATTTTTATATATCCCAGAAATAAATCTTAGTTTCATAGGTTCCCATAGAATGAAATAATCTCCAGGTTTAAAAGTTTTCAATCTTTTCAAGATTTTATTATACTCTTTTTGATTTTTCATAGGTGGAGTTACTTCTATTGTCGTATCATTGTTTATTTCTTCTTTTATATAATTTTTTGGATTGCATATTATCCAATAATTAATTTTTCGATTATTCAAATTAGATAATAATTCAGAAAGAAACATTTCATTTACAAGAGGATATTGTTTTGTTTTTTGATTCAATGTCGATTCTTCAGTATTAATTTTTTTTAGCTCGCTTCCTAACACTTTTCTTGCTGCAATACCACTAGCCGATCCCTCTGTAAACCAGACAGTTCTGCGATTTATTTCCTCACTCGTTGATTGTTCCTGAACTTGATAATTGTAAATTCCATCACAATTCATTTGATACGCTTGTTTCATCAATTGCCGTTTGAAAAATTCTTTATCTGATTCGGGTCCTCCACCAGTTGGCGATTTCTGATATTCATAGGAGACTGGTCCAACGGAAATCATTTTACATCTGAATATAGATTCTAAATCATCAAGTGATCCAGGAACAACAATAATTTCTCCTTTTTTATTTTCCATGCTGAACCCTCGCATGAGTTGATATTTTGGTATGCTAACACTATTGATTAGTTAATACGTAAATCCCGATAAATCTTCCTATAGAAATATCTAATTATTTACTTTATGAAAAATATGAAGTATATAGAGAAAAATAGAATATTAGGAACAATTGGATACAGGTATGGGGAGAAATAATAAAATTAGTACAAGGTAAACTAAGAAAAAAAAAGTAATGGATTTTGTGCGGAGCCCCCGTTCTGTTTGGTTTGTAATCTTTGAATTGAAATTCTCCCAGGCTGCCGCCCCTTTTCCGATGCCCAATTATACCGATCCACCCAACGGAGGCGTAGTATATTCTCTTCAGAGGAAGTTACTATTTAGTAAATTTGGCTGATATGAATATATTTATAGGCACTATTCCATAGTCGTTAGCGTAGGTGTATTAATGTCCAAATCCAAACCTTGTCTTTTATTAACAGGTCCTAAAGAATGGCATTATAATTTATGGAAGAAATTCAAAGAGAATGGCGAAGTGTGGATGAATTACAATGATGGGAGATTTAAATACAAAGTTCAAAAGGATATAGAGAAATATTTTATAAAACAAAAACAAATAATGGGATATTTTATTATTTATGGATATGCAAAAGGAACTAATAAAGTTATGAACATCTATTTTATAGATGATTGGAAAATATCCAAAATGAGAATATCCCCACCAGATCCAAAAAAAGCACTGGAATATCAGGAGTATGATACCAATGAAGGGGATTGCGATGGACCTTCTGATTTCAAATATGTTACATGGTTGCATGTCTATTGGATGGAAAAATTACATGATCCAATGCATTATAATAAGTTCATAACTTTTCAGACAGATCGGGCTGTCACGCATCCAGCCCTTCAACAACCACTAATTGTGAAAGAAAATATGGAAATATTATATCAAATAGATCAATCCTTCATGCCCCAGATTCAAGATATTCTAACCCCCGACGATTATGAAATATATTCGAAAGAGGGAAAAAGAAGGCTTTGTATCCATGTTAGATGGGAGCGTTCTCAATACCTTGTAAAATTATTCAAGAAATCACTTAAAATTTATGATTGTATAATCTGTGGATTTAATTTTGAAATGACATATGGAATAGTTGGAGAAAAATATATCGAAGCCCATCATATCAAACCGATTGCTGAAATTGAAAAAGAAGAAGAATTAATAAGTATAAAAGATTTCATCCCTGTATGTTCAAATTGTCATCGCATGTTGCATAAACGTTTTGCGGTATACACCTGGAAGGAATTAAGAATCGAGATTCAGAAAAAGAACAATATGGGGTAATTTACAAGTAAATATTTGCCAATTGTCGAGGAATACACTTATTAACCGCAGGGCTTTTTCCTTTCCTGCTTATCTTCTAATAAGCCAGCCCTGATGCGTTTCATGCGCTTCTTTTGCTTTTTCCACAGTTTCGGGTCGGATGAAGTCTCTACCAGCTTGTCATATACCGCCATCATTTCTTGAAAGGCCCCCTCGTCCACGAACTCGAGGATTATCCAATAATTACGCACGCAGATGTTCCGGAAGGTCCTGCCAAATAGGTCTCGGGCCTTTCGTTCAAGAAAGTATTGCTTCCGGGTCCTAACCAGCTCATCGACATCCCCATCTTCCTTAAGACCCTTGAGAATGAGGCCCTCTATTTCCCGATCTGATAAATCCCATTCCTTTGACTGGTCCTTTATATCACCCCTGTCCCATTGCAGTCCCTCGTAGCATGGTATCGTCCTCACGATATGGTCATAGGCGTCCTCAAGATTGGCCCATATTCTGTGCCGCTTGAGATCCGGGAAATAACGTTTCATCATAGGGCCGAACTTCTCTTTCTTCGCGCAGGCCTTGCAGAGCGAGATATTTTTCCTATCCATCCTTGGGGGCCTTATATGTCTGATGACCCTAAGATGACCCGAATATTTCCCGCAACTGTTGCATCTGCCTTTGTCCCTTGCGAAAAAAAGCTCCTCGTGTAATTGGAACCCATTGCTCGTGGCATAAGATCCCGGAAGAGTCTCGATGTCGCGGAGCCTTTGATAGAAGGTTATTTCAATTATCTCGTTCTCTTGCATAACATCTTATCTCCTATTATCTTGAAGACCGAATTATACTTCAATAAGATGAAGGGTCTGGTTGACCAGTATCATTTCCAAATTGATCTTTAATTTGTCTCCATTCTTCTTCAATTATCTGCCCCACGGTTTTAATTTTCGAACTCAAAGTCTCTAAAGGCGATGTTTTTTTCCTCGGTTCAGTTTTTACCACATATCTTCGTTTTGTTTTTTTTCCCCGCTTTTTCTTTTTTTTTTTATTTGATGAATCATCATCCCACATTCGTTTTAGAACTTCATTTAACCAATATGCATACATCTTATAGGTGATATAATGCTCCTCAGTATCGAGTGTATATTTCCGGATAACCTTTCGGTTTTTATCCTGCAAGTTAAGAATAAATTTATCACGTCCATGTAGAATCGATAGATGAACCTTTTTATTCTTAAAGGGAGCCAGGCAGTTGAAAGGTATTCGATATAGCATTTTTGTACCGGCTCTTAGGATTAGCCAATCATCAATGAATTCTGTTGGTAGACCAGTTAAATCTAAGGAGGCCCGGACATTCTTTTTAGTGGATACAAATATGCTTACATAGTAATTGCATCCGATTGTATACAAATGAGATGGGAAACCATCCCATTGCTCCATGGGAAATTCCAATTCATGGTCCATTTGATCTACGAATTGATGTTTTAAATGGGATCGAACAAGACCGTAATCATCCTTGTCGATAATAAAGGCAATGACTATTTTATCTATTGCATCCATCCCCAACGGGAACCGACCCTGAGCATCAGTTGAGCCTATGTATGGGGTCGTCGATTTCTCTTTTAACAAGTCTTGCACGAGTTCTTTATCGATTATCTTACGCATTTATACCAGCTCCTTACCGTGAAATCAATTCAAACATATATTGCATTCTTTATTATATAATGGTTTGTATCGCCCTGATTTTAGGCGTTTATAGGTCATTTATAATTAACTATTTAAATATTACTACCAATTTCAACCTATTAATACTTTGAAACTTGCGACAAAAAAAAAGAGCGGCGGATAACTTCACTTCTCATTGCTCTCCGCCGCAGATTGCGCCCTGGCCTTGAAGCCTTGGTTGGTCCCACTCTTGTCCGCATGGGACTGAATACGCGACGCCGCCTCACGGGACATGCTTGAACCCTTCTTGGATATGCTCTCACCTCCTTTGATCTCGTTCCTTCTGGAGTAATCATAAACTCCCCCTCGAGCCAGGAACTTCCCTACATCCCAGCCCACCTCCCTCAGAGCGGCCATGACGCCTACATCAATCATGGACGACCTGCCAAAGACATGCCTACCCTCGCGGTTAGAAAAGAACCTGCCATCGGGAAGGGCCATGACATAGGACCCCAGCATCATCTCCGAGGACTCGGCCACAAAGTTGATGCCGGAATCCCTAACGGCCCTATTCCTCCTTTGGAAGCCAAGGAACCGCCTGTTCCCTATGGCCAGGTCCCTAGCCCTCTCCTTGTTCTCCCCATTGAGCAATAGGACCTGGAAGACTTTCCAACGGTCAGGCCTAAGCTCGAGGATGGTATCCTTGAGGTCCTCATCGCAGTTCAGCGAGGTCACGACCGTGTTTATCTTCAGGCTTATACCCAGCTCGTGGCACCATGAGGCGACCTTGCTGACCCTAGCAACATGGCCTCCATTACCGCGTCCAAGCTCTTTCTCGACACGCTCATTGGAGGAATCCAGGCTGACCCCCAGCCAGTCAAGATAGGGCGCATAGGTCTCAAGCCACAGTTTAGTGACAAGGCTCCCGTTCGTGACCACTGAAGTGACCAGGCCGCATTGCCTTGAGACCTTCAGGAGGTCGCCAAGTCTGGGGTTCAACAGAGGCTCTCCACCTTCAAAGGTCAGTTTCCTACAGCCAATCCCAGCAAGGATGCCAGGTATCCCTAGAACCCTGGCATCCTCAGGTTCCCTATCGAGCTCGCACAGCCGCCCGAAGCAGAACCTGCAATTGTAGTTGCATTTGCGAGTAAGGGCCAGATTAACAGAAAGAGGGCGTATATCTTTCATTTCAGGCCCCTCCGTTAGGATGGTCACCACAAGGCCAGCAAGTGATAATGGTGTTAGTTAACGGATCCAGTAGCAGCACGACATCCGGGGCAAAGTCCTCACAGTAGGGCCAGGCAAAACAGTATTTGACCTTATTATTCGGTGTGTCTCTGCAATACTTGGACCGGTGGGCATTTGCCCTGATAAAGCTCGATATCTGATTACTGCTTCGGAACCGGGTATCACCGGCTAACCTAAAGGGTTCAAGTATACGCTCCCTGAAGCGTCTTATTGCATGATTTGTTATGCGTAGTTCCCGGGGCAACTGTATTTTTTTATCTTGAGTGGTGTGGTCCATGGATAGTAGTATCACATTACCCCTATTCTAAATCCTGGAAAAGTGAAAAATCACCCAATCCAAATGGGAATAGTTTCATGGACCAGCCAACCGTATCTGAAAATATTTATTGTATCGGAGTTCATGGGAGTAGGTTCTGGTTTACAGAGGACTCCGGAGACCAGCAGCCATCTGCTTATTTCAGAATGTTCCTTCCCATGGACTAAGAGTAATAAACGCTCTTTCCAGAGGGAAGTTAATAGTAAGAGGACCTTTTGCTTGGAACCCTTTGGAAATCCACTTATTTTCTTTATGACTTCTTCTTCCTGTCCCATTTGTCGAATCAATCCAGAAAGCACTTGTAGTTTCTCTATTAGCCAGTAAGGACTTTCGACATAACAATCACCATACATGTCCTCATCGATGCGTCTTTGTTCATTAAAATCTATATACGCCTTTATGGAAAGGGCGAACAGCCATGGAAGATATTTCCTACAATGTTTTTGTGGAACTATTCCTTCAATACAGGCGTTTATTAGGTATTCAAGAGCATAGGAATCTTTCATCCATTTTGCTTCTTGATTAAAAATATCCCAATCGATTTCTCCCCGAATCATCATATGTGCAATAAGGACCGCTCTAGCAGAGAATTTTTTATTATTAATCAAATTCCCTACCTCTTGCAGAGATCGTCCAGTAACCGTTGTAATGTCAAAACCACATCGTCGTAACAGATCTGCAATTATGAGATGACCATAATCATCAGTATTGGTATGGATCTCTCTGATTAACGCGATGATGCGTTTCTTTTCTTTTTCGTATAGGGACTTTCCGAAATGCCTAAATAAAACGCGCCATCTGCCACTCAGACCTTCTTCTGACCAGATTCCTTCCAGAATATCCATAATTGTTTTCGGGGTCTGTATATAGAACCATTTTGAAATCATATTTTTTTCATTGTATAATGGTTCCACGACCCATGAGATCTCAGAAAGTATATCATTGGGGTGAACATGTTGGTCCTGTTCTTTTATATAATCCGATAATAACTTCTTTGTTGCCTCAATCTTTGTAAGGCCATTATTCTTTTCAAGATTTATCAGCTCTTTAATATTTTCCAGTTCAAATTCATTATCGTAATATTTTTTCCACACGGCTTTAGACCATGGTCCCGTTTTTCCTTTCTTTTCTTTAAGTTTTTTTTCTCTTTTCTTTATTGATATGGACTTGGGGATAAACCGTCTATCCAATAATCCGATCTGACCGGCCTTAACGATCGATTCCAAGGTCCATTCTTCAAGTTTATCAGGATTTATAGATTTGAAAAATGAACTTGTGTCAATATTCCCCGTTGCCAGAAGGAATTTATTAATTATGATTTTTTCCTCTTCTGATGCGGTTGCCAATCGTTTCTTTAACGCCGCGATAATCCTATTATCAATCCCTTCGTATCCAATGATTTGGAGGGCTTTGGAAAGTGTTGGACCTTGACACAAAGAGAGAATAGGTAATATGAACGACGTAACGTTCTTTTGAAGAGAATAATTAGTGAACGCGTCATCTGCCATGGCAATAGCTACCTTGCATACGTGTTCATCTTTAATCTTTAGCACCTGGCTAAAAATCGTCGGCAAATCAGAATATGCACGGTGCTCGGATAATTCCTTAATAATAATCTCGCTAATCTCTGGGTTCATGGTAGACTTCAGCCGTTCGAGCAAGATCTCATTTGAAATTGGAGGATCTTGTGAATAAATATCTATAGTTAAAAGCCAAGGAATCAGTTTCTCGTCTCCTTTTTGAGATAATAATTTGATTGCTTGTTCTCGACCTTTAAGGTCTTTGGATTCTCGTAGTTTCTCTGCCTCATCAGTAAATCCCTGGACTTCTAGCATCATCGGTAGTAATGACACGGGTTCTGGCCGTACATTATTTTTTATATTGTCTGGATCGAAGACATCATCGGCATCCCCTTCGAAATTTAAGGGAATATTTTCTATAATGGTTGGATATCTACCAAGATATTCGAATAGTGCCTTCTGTAAGGACGGAATTTGTCCCGTTTCGTGCATTTTTTCTAAAATCGATGCTAATAGTAAACTCGCATACCGAGGCACCTTTCGTCCCAATTCAATATGGAACTGATCCAAATTCACAAATCTGTTCGGTTCCAATAAAATTCCATGTGTTTGAATCGACTTTGCTATGACGATAGGAAGATTCTTTCCTATTCGGTCCTTCCATCTCTTGTCAATCTTGAGGAGGTCCATTAAAGCGATCAGCACATCTGTATTGATTATTATGAAATTGGACTTGTTTAGGATCCGAGAATAGAGATATTCAGCCGCGAACATATCTGCAAGATGTTTTCTTTTTATTTTCGGATATTCCACCATTGATTCATCATTGAGGACCGGTTCCAAAAAGAGTTCTAAGTAGGGATTCACCTCTCTGAGATCTAGCTGATAGTCCAATTCGGTATTTTTTCCAAGTAATTCATAGTAGGCGACTTTACTAACGAAAGGAATAATCGAACAATCTTCATCTCCTTTTTTCAAGGGACCTAATAGCACTTTATTTACTGTAATAGGTTCCCCTGCAATATCAAGGATTTTTGTGGAAATCGCGTCCTCGCCGTCAGGCCTGCGGGAATCATTCCAGATGAGTAGATGGCGGACCCATCTTCTGAAAAGGGAGGCCTTTGATGTAACGACCTCATCGCGCCTTGAAATGCTCGCTATCATAGATAATGTCAGCGGCAATAACTTTGGGTCAATTATAGAAGCTGCTTGTACTTTTTTCTTTATCTCAGCCTCTGCGAAATCGGGATGTGACGATTTAATTAGTTTCTCAGCATCTGTTAGACTCGGAGTTGTAAGGCACGCAATAGCATCATTTCCCGCAAACGCCCTCAAGATATCATTGTATTCGCGACTTGTAATGATAATACCATGTCTATCACGCATTGTTTCATCCAACAGTTGAATGATTTTCAAGTCTGCCTCATCCCAAGCATCAAAACAGAAAATGAGCCTGTTAGACCGCTCAAGTAACTGCAATGAACGCGTCTTGAGCTGAGGTACTAAAATCTCCTCTAAATCATCATCGGGTTTAATCGATAATCGAGATATTCCATTTTGAATAAGCCAGTAGATGAACAGATGATGATATTCAGGGTTACTCCGGAAGAATTTTATAACAATCGGGTCGCGCGCCCCTAACTCAACAAGTATTGGGATATACTTCTCATTTTGAAGTATCTTTAATGCATTCTCAAGTAACCAGATAGACTTACCCGATCCAGCCGGACCAAGAATTACCAACCGAGATTTCTTTACCGCTTCATTTTCACACCATGTATTGATGTCGAGCTTTTCCCCGTTTTTCTCAGCTTGAAGATGGAAGGGTAATTCTTTTTCGGAGGTCGATCTCTTTGACAGTATGGGTCCAGCATTTTTTAATTTTTTATGAAGCAACTCAACAATCTCTGGTTTTACTTTACATATCTCTTCTTCGGTGGCTCTCTTTGCTCCATCGAGCTCAATATCAAAGAATTCTACTAATCGGACACAGAACGGGGTCGCAATCAATAAATCATTCGAATGGGTTGCGAGTCGTAAATCGATGAGGAGCTTTTCTGCATCTCGTTCATTTTTCGGTTTATTGCTACCCAAGAATAAGTCTCTTAATGTATTGATATTATGATATTCTTCAGGTCTTTTAGCCCAGAGATATAATCGGACTGGATCTATATCGGGCAATGATGTGGTCTTTCCTTTCGGGATCCAAGATGATCGTAGAAAAATTATCTTGGAAAGGTTACCCAAAGTTACCTTTTGACCCAGTTCTGTTAGGATAACACCATGCTTAACTTTTTCCAGCAATCCAGAATCAAATAACATTCCTTTGTTTAGATCTTTCTTTTCCAAGGAATCTGTTCCTCGATAATTATTAACAATTAATCCACCCGGACCTTTAAAATAGAATCCCCCTATGCGTAGGAAATCATCTAATTTGAAACATGAGAGCCCTCCATCCTTCATACCTGCATAATTAGCTATTTCTTTATTTGAGGGGCCGTTCTTGATATCACCGGTGGGATTCAATAAGAAGATACTTATTAGGGCCCGTCTTCGAGTATTATTCTCGATTGTCCCAAGGTCTTGAATTTTCTTTATTTTCTCAGATTCATCTTTTCGAATTGTTTCTTCGAACCTGATAATTTCTTCATTGAGGTCCATTTCACTCATCATACAGGGTATAGTATCATTAGTTTATTTCAAGGTTCTTAAAGGTGGGAAATCACCTATATTGATTATTTTGCATTTTAAAGAATAGACGGGCCGGTTTGAGTTCCCGGCACGAATGGGGATGAGCGAACACTCGAAGTTTATCGTATCATATGTTTTTTTACTGAAAAAAATTGATTGTTATTCGATTGCTAATAATTTCATCATAAACGAATCAACTTCCTTAGGTATTCTCTTAATTCTTAATGATTGAAGTACAATACAGAATAACAACCATGCGACAGAATATTGATAACCAATTCGGGGATTAGCAGTTACTTTTATCGCTCTCTCATCATCTTCCATTATCATTGATTCTAATACTCCAAGTTTTTTTATTAATAATCTAATTTCCTTATCCTTGAAATCGCACCGGGTGATATTATGTCCAAATTTATTTCGTATTTCACGAATTAAATGTAAATCCTTTCTAAATTGTAATGGAATCAGACCTAGCCTATATGACATTTCAATCTTCGAATAAAAACCACTGAGTGGTGCTATTGGACCATCAAATAATTTATCTTCTTTATCAGGACTAGTTACCAAAGTGTTTTTCAATAAAATCTCAAGATGATGTTCCAATAAAGCCGTTGAAATTATTGCCGCAGCTCTATTACTTTCCGACTCAAATTCTTTTGAAAAGTATGTCAGCCATTCTGCTGCTGATTTTTGTCTATCAATATACAATGTAATAACTTTTTGAAAATCTTCGTCTTTATTCAGAATTTCATCTCCTATTAAGTATTAAACTGAGTTAGTATATAATTGTTATGAAATAAGAAATTTGAGAGATTGTTTCTTGAACTTATGTTGCTAATTATCAAGAGTTTAAATAGTCTATATGTTAATGATTCTCATTATCAATCAGTGGATAATGTTTATTTTTTTTAAGAAAAAGGCCCCGGGCACTCGTGGTTCCGAATAAGTATTATGAAGGACGAATCTATAATAGAATTAATATGTAATTTATTCCAAGATTTATTCTTTTATAATGACTTTTGTTTTTCCTCCCATTGTAACGGTACCTTCTGGTACTGTCTCCTTCACGCTGAAAGCCATGGATCGTTCGTCATCCTTGGTCTCTCCAAGGTAAATAATAATACCAGTTCTCAAAGGTCTGTTCATAAATCTCGTTCTGATCTTGAATCGAGATAGCCAATGAAGATCCGATGGCCTAGTTATTGGCGGGGCTGGGATTAAGGTAACCTTAGAGGCTTGTGGCGAATCAATCTTCCGAATTTCGACCTTATCCCCTTTCGATGCCAGGAGGTTGGCTCGGACCCAGCAGTCCATCTGGATAATGCCCTTTCGTTTGTCATTTGTAGAAAGACGCCGAACGATACCTCCAGTAACCTTATTGCCTTTTGTTATCTCGACAATATCGCCTAGTTTTATTCCAAGGGCTTGTCGAGTTCTTGAATCTATTCGGACCGTTCCACTTCCATCATCTCCATGACTGCCGGCCTGTACTTTGAGAGTTTTTGTGTTCATAGGTTTGTCCTTCTCATTATTTGTTAATTCTCCATAGAGGAGGCCAGTCTGATTCCAAGGGCAAAAAAGGAAATAGTCTTTCAAGATAATAAAATTAAGCCAACATGATCGTAAATTTGAAAAATATCAGCGAACAAAGAACAAATACTCGGTTACCCGATGGTTGAGCTGGATGGACAAAGTTTAGATTGAGTTTATCTCCTCGGTCCGCTCGAGGAACGAATAATAGTTTGGCACCTCTCCGAGCAAGATCGTCTCGCCCTTCGAATATTTCTGGAACTGCCTGATGAATTTCACCAGGTTGCCAATGGGATTGATCCACAGATACCTGAAGTCATGCCGGACGACCGCATCGCGGCAATGTTTGATGTTGAATCCCATCCGGAGGGCCCTGATGCAGAACTCGATGTCCTCACCGGCCGCGATGTTGAAGAGGGGATTGAACCTGAGTTGTTGTGCGACCTCGTTGGCTATCGCGAGATTACATGTAGGGCCATAGAGCAACAATTCCGAGCCAGTGAACCGCCGGCCATTCAGTGTTCCGTTCATGTCATGATAGGTCCCGAACCAGTTCCTATCGTGGGACATTGTTAGTCCCGAGAGGATATGGCAGGTCGGGTCATTCTTGAACTTCTGAACAAAAGAACGGCTCCAATCTTTCGCTGGAATACAATCAGAGTCGGTGAATGCAATGATATCGGACCCAAGGGATAGCGCGACCTCGATACCTTTGTTCCTGGCGCTAGCTGGACCGCCGTTCTTCCTTGATCTTTGAAGGAGCACAATATGGCTCAAGGAGTATCGTATTGGGGAATGATCGTCAACGACGACTATGTCCGTAGGATATACCTGCCTAGAGAGCCGCCCAACCAACCGCTTAAGTTGTCTAAGTTCCAGTTCGTTGCGAATATAGGCGGGTACCACGACTGATACCCTTGGTGTCTTTGGGAGGCTTTTAACCTGCCTCGAACTTTCCAGGATCTCCTCTGAGACCTCTTTGGACTTCATATTATCTTTGGACAGCTTGAAGGTTAGGACCTCAAGGGCTTTTGTAATAAGGAACGGGACGGCATTGGGATGTTCCCGAAACCTTCGGAACCAGTATCTCATCACCTTCACATAAGGGTGGTTCGAGATGGAGCTCATGTGCCGCCCCCCATGCATGCGCAATTCCTGCAGTAATAGTGTTCCTTGTGACCTGAAAGAAACACCTTCCGCTCCTTTCCGTTGAGAATGGTCTTTATATCATCGGTCACCAGGTTCCCGAAGACATAAGGGTTGAACATGTTGCATGGCGTTACATCGCCATTATATAGGACGCATAGTTCCGAGGACAATGCCGGACAGGTCGCCCGCTGTCCATGGGTCAGTACGGTTCCAGGTTGGCCCAGAGCTATACCTGATATCTGGTCTGGGATGAGGCATAGAAGGCCGGTCCCCTTGTATAAATCACGGACTTCCTGGAAGTCGTTTTTGACCGTTTCGAGGCGATCCTTCACCATGTCCACGAAGGGTTCGTTACCTTCGTCCCTTCGGACCGTATTATAGATGATGCCAGATCTGTGTTGCAATGCGAACTTGGCGATATCGAGGATACGGTGTAGATTCTCCTCTTGCATCGTGAAGATGATGTTGGGACGCCGGTCCATTTGGGACAGGCCCTCGATATTGCTTAGGACAGTATCGTAATCACATCCGACCCGGATGTTCTCGAGCTCGAAGCGCACCGGACTATCAATTGAAAGGAACAGTTGTACATCGTTCCTGACAAGCCCACTCAGCACTTTAGGAGACTTGAAGGAAGCATTGGTGAACAGGATTATATCTGAGCGAGGAAAATCATGCCGTGTCTGCTCCAGCATTTGCAGGAACTTCGGATGAATTGTACTCTCCCCGCGACCATTAAGGCGGATGGCTTTGGCAAAGGGACCCAGCTCGCCGAGCACTTTTTTGAAAAGCTCTGGCCCCATGAATCTCTTGGGATCATGCCCAGCCTGCCAAAAACCACACATTTTACAGGCCAGATTGCAGTTGTTGCTCAATTCTATTATAAGTTCCCTCATCTGGAACATGCGACCTCACCTCCTGTCCGGTTCTAACTATCTCTTCTTCGATCATAGATGAGAGCCCATCCCTGAGCTTGATCCTTGGTTCCCAGGATACCCACTGCCGGACAAGGTCGATATCCGGGTTCCTATAGAAGGGTTCGTACTCATATCGCTCGGTGAAGGTGATACCGGCCCGGTTGCCGGCGAGCGTGTTGATCATGTCCGCCAATTCACGAATAGTAATCGGTTCGGGGGTTCCGATATTCACGACCTTGTGCTCGAAGACTGGTTTCTTAAGCAATCTTGTGACGCATCCAACGAGGTCCTCCACATGGCAAAATGATCTCTTTTGACGGCCATCCCCATTCAGTTTCAAGGGTTCCCCTGAGACGGCCCATTTTATAAAGTTGGGTATAACTCGGCCGTAGCGCGCGTTAACATCCATCTTTGGCCCGTAGATGTTGAATGGCCGGACTATTAGAAAATCTAAGCCAGCGGCCTCGCAATAGGTCCGTGCCATCTCCTCGGCGTACATTTTACCTATGAAATATGGGCTTCTCTTGTGGTTAAGGTGGACGATGCTCGGGCTCGTCTCAGTAAGGGCCCCGACACTCTGGTCGTGGCCTCCGTATATCTCTGAACTTGAGAAGAAGACGTAGCGGGCATTGGACCGCCCGGCAACTTCTAGCAGGTTCTTCGAACCAACAGAGTTGACAAGAAGGCAATCCATCTGGTGGACTTCGTATTGGACAGGGTTCGCCACCGATGCCAGATGGAGGACGATATCATAATCATCCAGCCGTGGTAAAGCCTTCGTTATATCGATCTCGAGAAATTCAAGATCTTTATTGCTATCTTGAAGGGATAGGTTCGTCCTAGAACCAGTCACAAGGTTATCGATGACCGTAACATGTGCATGTTCTTTCAAGAGTTGGTCGACAAGATGGCTTCCGATGAAGCCTGCCCCACCTGCGATCAGATACCGTTTCATATCTTACCCCCCGATAGGTTTTCACCCAGCTTGTTCCAAAGGTAATGGTCCCAGCATGATGGGCTGAAATCGTTCATGCATTGAAACGATTGAAGCTTAGGATAGATATCACGAAACCGCTCCTTTTGTATATTACCAAACCGGAGACCCCGGGAATAGGCTTCGGTTATACACGGATAAACCTCTCCGTCAGGATTGATTATGACATGTTCTTTTCCCGCCCTGCATTCCTGCGCAAGAGCGACAGTCCCTTCGATATAGCGTTCGAGATATCCCAGAAGCACTTTGTTCGCGAAGTTCAGTTCCTTGTTGTGTTCCAAGTCCTTCAATTGGTCGATGACATGGTTGAGCTCGGTTTTTGTGAACTCGTTGTATTTCGCTGGGGCTCGGTCCTGGACTATGATAGACGGACAGACCAAGGCCAATGAGACTTCGATTTCCTTTCCCTTGAAATGCCTAACTAGCTGAGAAATAGATCTAATATTCTCCCTGGAGATCACTGAATGGATTTCTACACCTCTTTCCCATCCATTGGTTCTATATTTCCTTGCAAGAGTCTGGATGGCCGCAATTTGGCTCAGCACCTTCTTTGGATCTTGGTGCTTGTAATTGGGTGAGGCAAAACTATCGAACGAGCAAATGATTTTGACCTCGCTGGCACCGGACTTAAAAGCTGCTTCACACATCTTTTGATTATATTGTAG
>Ga0209777_10001261_pt1 | contig 37594 bp, 31 predicted proteins | sample FrelakmetHBP12HB_FD_187147 | JGI IMG/M metagenome (GOLD analysis project Ga0209777, IMG submission 187147) | Freshwater lake sediment microbial communities from the University of Notre Dame, USA, for methane emissions studies -HBP12 HB (SPAdes)... | ecosystem: Environmental > Aquatic >...
GTGGGATCCGGATTGCTCTGCGCCAGGATCTTCCCGGCACTGTCCTGCAGGGCCACGTAGAATGTCTCCGGTGTGTTGCCGGCGACCTGCGCGACCCCGACCTCCGACATCTGCCAGGCTCCGGTGACATTGCCGGTGGTCGAGACGTTGGAGAACTCGGCAGTACACACGACGTTCGCCGCGTGGCTGGTCACAGCCAAACCGATGTACACGTCACTGGCCATCGGGATCGTCGCGGAGGGGGCGGTCCCGAGATCCGCCCAGGTGACTCCATCGGCCGAAGTCTGGGCCTTGAAGGTGTCGCCCGTGCGGGTCAGCTTGACCCAGTAGGGGGCCGTGAGGCCCGTCTGGGTGCTGGACGTGGAGGCGCCTGCGGAGGCGACGCGAGTGATAAACTCGACCCCCGCGGTCGTACTCGGCGTGACATCCACCAAGGCGTGCACGGAGCTCATATCCAGCGTCTCGCGGATCATGACACCCGCCTTGGCGTTGGTGTGGGTATTGGCCACACTGTCGACCCTTGCCACGATCGAACCGTTGCCCTTGAGCTGCTTGTAGGCAAACCGGAACTGATCCGAGGCATTCCAGATGTCTGTGCCCATACCGTTCATCAGTATGGTCCCAGGCGAGGTCTCCAGGAATGCCGGCCCGTCACCCCTGAGGTACACCACCAGGGTATTGACCCCGCCGCCGGTCCAGGACTGCGCGGTGGGCCATTCCCGCTGGGCCTCCGAGTAGTACGGACTCTTCGTATTGTCAAACGCCATCGGCATGGACTGGCTGCCCCCGTGTACGATCGACTTCTCGGCCCAGGGAGCTTTCGTGTTTCCGACCGTGGAGTTGGTGCCGTTGCCTCCTGACCCGGCTAGGCTGCAGTCGGGAGTGTCCGAGTAGCCGAACCCATCCACCCAACTGAAGAAGATCCGCTTGCAGACGTCGTCGTACTGCTCAAAGTCGTCCACCACGGCGTATGTGATGGTGGTGAAGCTCCACACGTCACCTTGCCAGGATGCGGGAGTCACCGCGTCATTGACCTCGTTGACCTTCCAGTAGTAGGTCTTGCCATACAGAAGGCCAAGGGAACCCAGACCCAGGCTATGTGCCGTCACGGTCTTGACCAGGGACAGGGCGTTCGGATCGCTGCCCAGGTACACCTGGTGCTGCACCGCCTCTCGCCCAGGTCGCCAATTCAGGACCCCATCCACGGCCACTCCGGTGCCTGCCGAAGCGGGGGTGGGCTTGAAGGCCTTGACGGGCACGTAGAAGAACCGGACCTCACTGAGACCGGCCTGCTTGGTTCCATCGGCCCAGTTGCTGTGGATGGTCAGCTTGACGTACTTGGCCTGTACGCCTCCGAAATCCACGGTGGTATTGTGGGTATAGTTGGGCTCACCGGTCGCGTCGGCAAACTCCGGGACGTCCGCCAGGGCCGTCCAGGTGGTGCCGTCCGTAGAGGTCTCGACCGTCACGTCCTTGGCCCCAAAACCGACAGAGCCCTCAACGGCCTGATTGGAGTTCCACACCCACATCTGGTACAGCTTGTAGGTCTTGTCGAACTCATATTGGATCCAGACTGGGGACACGTTCTTCTTGCTCAGCCACATCTGCGTGGCGGTCGTCGAGTGCTGGCCTGAGGAATCGAGTCCGGAACCGTCGATCGTCTTCTCTGGCCCCATGGCGGCGGTCATCACGCTGGATGCGGTGGCCTTGGTCGGCTTGACTACATAGCCATAGGTCTCGGCCGTGAGGCTCCAGGTCTTGCCCTTGTAGACGGTGTTGTCCGGCGCGGCATTGACCTCGTCAATCCGCCAGTAATAGGTCTGGCCGAAGGCCAGCAGACCGGCCGGGTCAAAGGCGGTAGCGTCCTGGTCTTGGCTGGCCAGTACGCCCTTCTGGCTGGTCCTGCTGGCATTGTTGACGTCGTCGAAGCTGGTCCCGAAGTAGACGTCGTGGGTCTTGGCGAACTGGCCGGAGTTCCAGCCAAGGACCACATCCCTCACCGCGTCCGTGGCCTTGTCTTCGGGGCTTGGTTTGGAGGCAAGGGTGGTGTCCTCCCCACCCTTCATGACGGCGGGGATGTCGGACTCGGCCAGTGCCCGGTTGTAAAGCCGCACGTCGTCGATCGGGCCTGGCCATGGCCGCATCATCCGCGTGTCGAGGATCCCGATATAGACCAGAGTCGGCGAGGCATCGAACTGTGTGGTCTCCGCCTGCGATACCACTGCTTCGCCGTCGAGATAGATAACCATTTGGCTGTCCGACTTGACTGCCGCCATGTGATGCCACGACCCGGCATCTGGACTGCTCGTGGTGTAGAGGCTGGAGCCGCCGGTGGCAGCCAAGGGGGCACGGTGCAGGAACCGTAGGCGACCGTCGGTGCCGACCTCCAGCAGAATGCCGGACAGTTGCCCCGCCGCCTCCACCGAGATAAGGTCTCTCTGTGCTCCAGTGCCACTGTCCTGGCGGAACCACAGGGCCACCGAGTATTGGGGGAGTGCGAAGGAGCCGTTGACGACAACGTAATCGTCCGATCCGTCAAAGACGAGGCAGCCTCCGAGGACGCCGTCCATGCTCCACGTCGGGCCGCCCAAGAGCGTCCCGTTGCGGCCCTGGCCGCTGGAGTCCACGGCAGCAGTGCCGGAGCCGTCATCCAGCTTCCACCAGCCGATCAGAGTGGGATCCGCCGCCCTGGCGACGCTCGCCAGAGCCAGACCGGACGTCAACACGAGGGAAATCAGTCTGTTGTGCATAAGAGGCCTCCTTCAAAGTCCAACAAAAAGACGCCTCTACACTACCCTGGCCGGGGATAGAGTCACAACCTCAAAACAACACCAAAAAATCGTCATTTTGTGCAGACTCACTACCCCGGCTAGCTCAGGGAATGGCGATTGCGGTACTGCAGTGGAGTGACCCCCATCTCCTGTTTGAAGTATCGGGCCAGGTTCTTCACGTCCGAACAGCCAAGTCTCGATGCGATCTGGGACACCGACAGATCCGTGCCGACCAGCAGGCGGACCAGTTGGTCCACGCGCACGCGTTTGATCTCTTTATGCACCGATCGCCCGAGCGTCTTGGCAACGCGGTCGTACAGGCTGCGGCGAGACAGGGGGATCGCCTTCACCACGTCATCGACCTGGATGGGCTTGCTGCCGGCCCACCCGTGGATGAAACGCAGGGCCTCGACCACATACGGGTCGGCTACTGCGAAGACGTCGGTAGACTGTCTGGTCACGACGTGGCTTGGCAGGCCGACGACCGTCCGATCCGCCACGTTCTGTCCAGCCATCCAGTGGTCGAGCATGGCCGCTGCTTCGTATCCGGCCTTCTCGGCACTGAGGGCGATGCTGGACAAGCGAGGAACCGCCAGATCGCAGACGAGATCGTCATTGCCCATCCCCAGAATCGCGACCTGCTCGGGGACGTGGAGGCCGGCGATCTTGCAGGCCTCGAGGACGATCTGGCTGCGGTCGTCATTGCACGCCATCAGGCCCACGGGTATGGGCAGGGATCTGAGCCAGTCGACCAGGACCCCTTGCTCTCTCTCCCAGGATCGCCTCGACGCGGAGGCCCGCTGTTCATGCTCGTAGCAATGGGATTCATACCCGGCCTCGCGGACCCTCAGGCAGAAGCCCCGGCCTCGCTCCCGCGACCAGAAGTACATATTGCCGAATCCGCAATAGGCGAATTGCCGGAATCCACGATGCAGGAGATACTCGGCGGCCATTCTCCCGATCGCCTGGTCGTCGCTGACAATGTTGGGCACCCCGGGAAAGGGCTCGGTGTAAGGGGAAACGATGACCGGAAGTCCCGTAGCCAGAACCTCCTCGATCTGTTCCCGCCTGACCTGCTCACGAAGGATCGCTCCGTCGACGCCCAGTTTGAGCAGTTGCGACAGGGGGCCCTTTCGCCCACCCGTCTCCCGATAGAATGGGGCCGGCCTGTAGAAGACCCAGGGGCCATGGGCACGAGAGTACTTGGCTATCCCCCGCAGGATGGACCGCCCATAGGCGCGTGACGTCTCCATGACCAACAGAATCCTGCGTTGCTCGCGCATCGCCTGCACATCCCTCCAAGGTCGCGTCTAGGAAGCGACCGAGAGAAGACGCGGCCGAGGATCTCTAATGCGTCCCGTAGAATTCCTCCACCACCCGGCGGAAGGTGTTCTCTCCGACGTTGACGATGCCCATCTCTCGCACGGCGTTTTCCTCCGAGTCACTCGCATGGGCCGCGTTGACCATGACGCTTTGACCGAACTCGCGGCGGATCGAGCCGGGCGGCGCCTTCGAGGGGTCGGTGGGCCCCAGTATGTCGCGGATCTTGCGCACGGCCTCCACGCCTTCATAGACCAGCGAGATACACTTCTCCGTGCCCGGCTGGTCGATCTGATCGGCCGGGCATTCACCCGGCGTTTGGCCAGACATGAACTTGACGATGCTCTCGAACTGGTCGTCGCCGAACAACGGCCCCAACATCTCACCCAACTGCCCCTCCTGCTCTGCCGGGATGGTGAAGCCCAGTTCCTTCTCAAGGACTGCCTTGGCCCTGGAGGCCACCACGTCCTTGAGCTTGGTGCGCAGCACCTCGCGCACGGGCCCGTAGAACTCCATCGCCTGGGCCGGGCTCATGCGCAGAACGCGGATACCCACGATGAAGAGCCCGGTTCTGGAGAAGAAATCGATCATGTTGCCCGGCCGGCCGGTGGCCAACTGGAAGTTGTCCGGCTTGATCAGGACCAGGGTCCGCTGAGGCCTTTCGCCGGGCCGGTAGGCGATCACGTTCTCGAGCACCCCGCCCTCGGTATCGGAGAAACCGGCCCAGAGCCTCAGCTTCTCCTGGGCTTCGTCGGGGGTGGGTGCCGCTAACACGGCCGGCTCGAAATACAGAACCTCGCCGTCACTGTCGAGGACCAGGTCCCCATACGTGTCCCGGATGGTCTCGCCGCCGTAGCGTCCGGGGCTGAAACTCCCCACCACAGCCCGCGTCTTGCGCACGGCATCCTCGCCCTTGAACAGCAGCATCATGATCCGTCGGCGACGGCCCGTCTTCGGGTCAGGACCCAGGTTCTGCCGGATGTACTGATAGATGAGTTCCTGTATGCGATGATCCTGCGGATCGTCGGCCGAAATCGTCTTGTCGGCGTACTGGGTCACCAGTTCCGCACTGGGGGCGAACATGCGGACCGCAACCAGGTCCAGCCCGGTCCGGGTGGTCAAGCGACTCAAGATGCCGCCGGTCCTGGATTTGTGCAGCGAGTAGGGAGTAATGATGGCGTAGGCAAGTTCTTCAGACATAGGCTCAGTCTATTGAGTGACAACCTTCGCGGCGGAGTCAGGCGCAGCCTTGCCGCCCAGGATCTTGAACATGACGGTGCCACAGGTCGGGCATTTGCCTCGGACGGCCATGCGCCCATTCTTCATGGTCTCATCAAGGGCGTCCACGATCTCCTTCTTGGATTTGCACTTCACACAATACCCTTCGTTCATAAGAATCTCCTCAAGAATGCCCGCTGATGATCGGGCTGCCACAGAAAAACCCCATGTTAAGGGGTGCAGATCCGAACCGTCAACTGGAAAATGCCCCCCCTGGGTTTCATCCAGGAGGTCTTCAAGGTCATGAGGCAAGCCAATCATCACGTCTTCCAGGTCCTGACGAAGCGGGCAGAGCGTCTGGCCGAGCTATCGCCGGTCCTGAACTGGTCGGAGAACGTGTGGATGGGCGTGACCGTTGAGCGGTCCGACTACAAACGCCGAATTGACTCTCTTCGCATGACCGGGGCGGCGGTGAAGTTCCTGTCTCTCGAGCCGCTCCTCGATGATCTGGGCGAACTCAATCTCACCAGCATTGACTGGGTCATTGTCGGTGGGGAGTCCGGCCCAGGTGCCCGCCCTATGCAGGCCGAGTGGGTCCGGGCGATTCGCGATCAATGCCTTCAGCGACACGAGCCCTTCTTCTTCAAGCAGTGGGGCGGCTTCCACAAGAAGAAGGCCTGGCGAACCCTTGATGGGCGGACTTGGGACCAGATGCCCCCAAGGGCAGCAGACAGATCCGTCGCCATTGGCTAGCTTACCTGCGGCTGAAGCGCCGAAACCAGATGAGTTGGGTGGATGCTACCGGGCACGGGTGGAGTTGCAGTGCCGACATACGCATTTTCACTCAGTCCGAGCTACCAGTAAGTACTTGGGACTAAATGCTTAATGACTGTAAGGTAGAGACTTATGAGATCAATCGAAGACCAGGCGAAGGTCAGAAGAAGGCCAAACGAACATGTCTGGCACGCACTTTGGCACGCGCCTGATTGCCGAGGCTGATAAGACCGGTCCAACGGAGAAGACTTCCGCCGGGAGTCCTACCTTTTGGCTGATGCTCGAAGCCAGCCAGAAGGAGCCATGATACCCAATTCCAGACCACAGCCGAACTATGAACTCTGTCGCAGCGGCTCTTCCCAGCAGATCCCTTCAAAGGTGCAGGGCAGCGATTCATCACTTGAAGACTCTGGATTAGAGCATGAGTGGCTGCTGAAAGACTTGGATACAAACCTATGATTCAGTTGGCAATGGAGTTTGGTTGCCGAGAGAGGATTCCATGCGTATCATGTACAGCAATGCAACTTCTTTGACATAGGAATCTGGGAGGACGAAGTAATGCGGTTATTGATACGACCTCTTGCGTTCACTGGGATATTGCTTGAGAGATGCGGCTGGGTCTCTCCGTGTATGGCTGCACGTTGGTATGCCCGCACGTGGGATGCGACGATATAACCTCGCATCATCCGAGAACCGTTGCGGTGAGAATCGAGGTTGTTGATTCTGAGACACAAATTGCCATTGAGGGCGCACAGTTCAATCTGTGGGGCAAGCATTGAGAAGAGTGGGTAGGTGGTATGTCCTTCTCCACGGGACTGAATTGCGATCCATTACGGGACAAGAATGATGCGATTACGGAAGACGGTTGTAGCGGTGGCATTGGGTTTCCTGGCGGTTGTGGTGGTGTTTGGTTTGGTATTGACGTTGACGAGAAAGGACACTGGTTGGGTGACACCCGGAGTTGGTCAGAGAACCAAGACCATTGACCTAGGCTCTGGTGTGACTATGGAATTTGTTTTGATCCCTGCGGGCTGGTTCAACATGGGCTCCGTGGAAGGCATAGACAATGCAGCGCCTCAGCATAGGGTTCGGATCACTAGGCCCTTCTACCTGGGCAAGCACGAGGTGACTCAGGCGCAGTACCAGGCGGTGATGGGCGCCAATCCCAGCTTCTTCAAGGGGGACAATCTGCCCGTAGATACGGTCTCATGGGACGACGCCCAAGAGTTCTGTAAGCGGCTTAGCCAGAAGGAGGGCAGGACGTACCGATTGCCCACGGAGGCGGAGTGGGAGTATGCGGCCCGGGGTGGCAGCCATGGTCATGGTACGGAGTACGCAGGTTCCGGGAATCTCGACGAGGTGGCGTGGTACGATGGGAATAGCGGCAGGAAGCCCCACCCCGTGGGTCAGAAGAAACCCAATGAGTTGGGTCTCTATGACATGTCGGGCAATGTGTGGGAATGGTGTTTTGACTGGGTAGGGAGCTATGCCAGTGGTTCGGTGACAGATCCTGTGGGTCCTGATTCGGGCTCGTACCGAATAATTCGCGGCGGCGGCTATCTCTTCGTTCCGTCGAACTGCAGGGTGGCGAGCCGCTGTAGCAGCGGCAGGCCGTCGATCGCGAAAGCCTTCGTCGGCTTCCGGGTCGCCCTTGCTCCCGCAGTTAAACTATAGGGTGGATCTCGATGCGTACTCTGCCTCTCATACTAATGCTAATTGCTGGAATTGGGCCCCTCATTGCCGTAGTCAAGGCGCATCGTGGATGGTTTCTGGGTGTCGTGGCGTTCATCGTCGGCTTTCCACTTCATGTTGTGCTAGTGAATACCCTGATGACACTGCCTGCTTTCAGGCGAATGCTATCTGGTCCAGATGCCCCGGCAATATGTCTCGCAAGTGTAGTCTCATTGATTATCATAGGATTGTTCAGTTGGTCACTGTATCTGTACCTAGCAAGGGCCAAAGAATATCATAGTACGATACACTCTATCTACGCCATTCTTCTGGCAGGATTGATACTCATCGGCGTACCACTATACATATATATGCCTGAGTCAGGATACCATGCACCGAAAATGCCCTTTGTTGCACTTATCGTTGCAGTCGCCCTTGGATCTTCGGGCATGGGCTTGCTTAGCCATCAGAACTGGGCTCGTCACCTGTTCATAATCGTGGCACCTTGGGCCTCACTGGCCTTGGGGAGTGTATTTCCTTCTCTTCTCTGGGGGGCGGATGCTCCAGTGACTGTTCTCCTCATTCTCCTATATATTCCTTTGTCGTTTCACATATCACGCCAGGAGATCTGTCAGGAAATGAATATGCAACGGATTTCCTGGGTAACTCGTGGTGGGGCAACAGTGATTGCAGTATCTCTTGCAGTGCTTCTTGCAAGGTTAATTGTGGTTCTGCAAGGACATCCAGAAGGGGATGTCGGTCAGTTTAATGATGCAGAATTGACAGAACTAAACCGATATGTGCAACACGCAGTATCGTGTGATGTTGTGCTATTGAACTACTTTGGTGCACTCATTGCTATTTCAGTCCCACAACGGAAGTCTTCCTTTAAGTCGAAGGTTGTCACCATGATTGGGGACAAAGACTTCTCTCACAAGCAGCAGTCACAGAAAGCAGTGACTGCTGAGGCAGGCAAGGCAACCCAGGAGTCTCCTGGCCAGAAGTACGCACCTCCAGGGTATTTTGAGTGAACAGTCACTCAGGATAGTTCGCTGCCGGATTCAACTTGTCGCTCGTGCAAGTGGTCTTCTGTGACATCTACGAGGGAAGGGAAAGGAAAGGTGCCTGGCTTTGGATTTAGGTGCCTGTGCGTTGACCGGAGTTGACACACTGGAGCAAGGCCAGTGGCAGGTAAACTAGGGCGCTGCCATACACCCGGTTCGGGCAGCCCAGGGTTTGCAGAAAGGGCAACAGCGCTGCCCCGCGGGAGATCAACTAGTCAGACATCACCATATTCAGTTGTCCATCGAGTGGACGGGTTCCACTTGGAATCCTGTGACAGGCTGCACCAAGCTCAGTGCAGGGTGCTGTCACGGGGCGCGTTAAAACCAGCCAGTTGGACTAAACCGCTTCGCGGTAGGATGACCCTTCGGTAGCCTCACTCCGTAGGCACGCCCATTTCTTCCTCCCCAGAGGTTCTTGGATATGCTCCCTGTCAGATGCCCCACAGGTGGGTGTCACGGATTGTTGTTCTTGCGCAAGGAGCATGCCCATGGAAGACCTCAGGCGCCGCATGGCGGAAGACATGAAGCTCAGGAGCCTCGCATCGGGGACCCAAAGAGGGTATCTGGACGCCATCACGGCACTGGCCAAACACTACCACCACCGGCCCGATCAATTGAGCCAGGAGCAGATTCGAGACTACCTGCTCTATCTGATCGAGACCCGCAAGGTTGCCAGGAGCACGTTCAAGATTCATCTGTCGGCCCTGAAGTTCCTGTATCGACGGACCCTGGGACGACCCTGGCCGGTGCTGGAGCTGCCGCGCATCAAGAGCGAGAAGAAGCTACCAGTCGTGCTCAGTCGAGAGGAAGTATGGTCTTTGTTGGAGCGGGTTCGCAGACCCCAGGCCCGCATGAGCCTGATCCTGATGTATACCTGTGGCCTGCGGGTTTCGGAAGCCCTGCATCTTCGCACTCAGGATATCGACAGCCAGCGGATGGTCGTGTGGGTTCGCAACGGCAAGGGCGACAAGGATCGTTCCGTCCCGTTGCCCCAGCAGACGTTGGCCCACCTGCGAGCCTATTGGGCCGGTCACCGGCCGGCAAAATGGCTGTTTCCCGCAAAGACCGGCGCGACCACGATTCGCAGCGGCGAAGTGCGACGGTGTCTAAGAGCGGCCCTGTGGGAGACCGCCATCCGCAAGAACGTCGGTTGTCACACCCTGCGGCATTCCTATGCGACGCATCTTCTGGAAAAGGAAAAAAAGGAAAGGAGGAGAGGTGCCTGGCTTTGGATTTAGCTCTGCGTCGCGAACGCAACCGGATCAAGCTGCGGCGTGCACAGGTTGTCCTGGCCTCTGCACAGGGAAGCAGAGTCCCCGATATCGCACGCCGGTTTTACTTCTCGCCGCAACATGTTCGCACGATCCTCAAGGACTTCAACACCAACGGTTTTGATGCTCTGGTGCCCAAGTATGCCGGCGGAAGACCTGCCAAGTTCTCTGAAGAACAGCACAGCCTCATCATCGAGACAGCCTTGTGTCCACCCGATCTGCTCGGGCAACCCTTCCGCCGATGGTCGCTGGCCAAGTTGCGGGACTTCTTGGTGGCAGAGCGGATCCTGGAGTCTATCAGCCTGGAGACACTTCGCCAGATCCTCAGGAGCAACAAGGTTCGGCTGCAGCGGACCAAGACCTGGAAAGAGTGCAACGACCCAAAGCTCCGCTCTAAAAAAAACTGATCCGCCGGTACGTGAACCAGCCCTGTGCCAACGGCCCGACGATCTCCTTCGACGAGTTCGGTCCGCTGGAAATCCGCCCTCAAGCGGGCCAGAGTTGGCGACCGGTAGACCGACCCGATCGGCCGCCGGCAACCTACCACCGTACCGAGGGCACTCGTCACTGGCTGGCCTTCTACGACGTGCATGCCGACAAGTTGTGGGGATACGTGCGTCCTCGCAAGCGAAGCCGGGAGATGCTCGACGTACTGAAGCGTATGCGTGGGTGGTACCCGAGCCAACAGCGAATCCATCTGATTCTGGACAACTTCTCACCGCACGCGACCCCAGAGGTGAAGGCATGGTGCCATCGCAACAACGTTCATCTGATCTGGACGCCAACCAATGCCTCATGGCTCAATCCTATCGAATGCCAGTTCACCCCGGTCAAGGAGTTCGTCATCCGCAACACAGACTATCCCAACCATGCCGAGGTCCGAACTGATCAGCACTCAACCGGTATGCGATATACCGAAATAACTATGCCAAACAGAAACACTAGAACCTAAATGGAAAACGGCACTAGAATCAGTCCACGCCCGCCGGAACCACCACCCGGAAGCCGCCGAGGCCGTACGGGATGTTAGAAGTGTGATGTTTGCGGTACGCCGAGCGGCAGTTGGTCCACGGAACGAGGTCGTCCCTGTACCAGGAACTGCCACGCAGCACGCGTTCGAGGCCTGTGGCCGATCCCGTGGGGTCCGTGGCCGCTCCCTCATAGGGCCCAAACCGGTCCTCGCACCACTGCATTGCGTTGCCGATCATGTCATAGAGGCCAAAGGCGTTGGCCTTGAAACTCCCCACCGGCGAGGTGAAAACAAAACCATCGTCCCAGCTAAGGAACTCCCACCCGGCCGCCGTGTTGAATAACTTCTTCTTGAGACTCTGATCGGGGCCGTTGGCCCAGCCTTTCCCATCATCCGGGTTGTCACCCCACGGACACGCCGTCTTCGTCCCCGCACGGCAGGCGTATTCCCACTGAGCTTCCGTCGGCAGCACGACCGTCTTACCGCTCTTGGTCGATAACCAGTCGCAGAAGGCTTTGGCGTCTGTCCAGCTCATCTGCACCACAGGATGATCCCCCTTCTGGTCGAAACTCGGATTACGCCACGAGCAACCGATCACATCCTTGAAGTTGAGGAGGCCCTTCTTGATTTCATAACCTATAGCGAAGCCATTCTTCTCGGCCTCGGTTTGATACCCGCTGTCCTTCACGAACGCCGCGAACTGGTCCACGGTCACATGGGTCACGCCCATGTAGAAGGGCTTGCTGATCGTCACCTGGTGCTGGACTTCATCCTTGTTGCGATCCTTCTCCAACTCGCTGCTGCCCATCCAGAACCAGCCCGCCGGAATCAGTACCAGCTTCATCGTCACCTTGTTGCTAAGGTCCAGGGTCAGTTCCTTGGCGGGCTGCGTGGATAGCTCGGCGGCTGGTGGAGTAGATGGCGATTCTGCGCCCGCTGCGACCACCACCCGGAAGCCGTGGTGGCCGCACCGGGCGTCAGGATTGCCCTTGCTGCGATTCGCCGAGCGGCAGTTCGTCCGATCGTTGATCCAGGAACCGCCACGCACCACGCGCCCGAGGCCTATGTCCGCTCCCGTGGGGTCCGTGGCCGCTCCCTTGTCATAGTCTCCATAGACGTCCTGGCACCACTGCCATGCGTTGCCGATCATGTCATAGAGGCCAAAGGCGTTGGCCTTGAAACTCCCCACCGGCGAGGTCAACACAAAACCATCGTCCCACCTAAAGAACGTCCCCATGCCGGGTGCGTTGGGCAACTTCTTCTTGAGACTCTGATCGGGGCCATTAGCCCAGCCTTTCCCGTCATCCGGGTTGTCACCCCACGGATGCGCCGTCTTCGTCCCCGCACGGCAGGCGTATTCCCACTGAGCTTCCGTCGGCAGCATAACCGTCTTGCCGCTCCTAGTCGATAACCAGTGGCAGAAGGCTTTGGCGTCGTACCAGCTTACCTGCACCACCGGATGATCCCCCTTCTGATCGAAACTCGGATTACGCCACGAGCAACCGAACAACCTCTTCACGTCAATAAGGCTGCCGTCCTTGATTTCAAAGCCCATAGACCAGCCATCCTTCTCGGCGTCGGTCTTATACTCGCTGTCCTTCACAAACGCCGCGAACTGGTCCACGGTCACATGGGTCACGCCCATGTAGAAGGGCCTGCTGATCGTCACCTCGTGCTGGACTTCATCCTCGTCGCGACCATTCTCCGTCTTGGGGCTGCCCATCAGGAACTTCCCCGCCGGAATCAGCACCAGCTTCATGGTCACCTTGTTGCCAAGGTCCAGGGTCAGATCCTTAGCGGGCTGCGTGGATAGCTCGGCGGCCGGCGGAGTAGATGGCGATTCCGCACCCGCATGCAGCCCTGCACATGCGATCCCGAGCACGACCATCGACAGCCCGATGTTCTTCAACATGTTGTGTTCTCCTGTTATGACCACTCACGTAGGCGTCACCATGATGGTACGTACACGAGTGTACTGCCCCTCCCCAGCAATTCAAGCCAAATGACGCTTGGTTTTCTGCTGGGCTCGGACTGGACAGACTACGGGTCAGAGCTCGATTAGTGATTAGCCTCCGGCCGCCCCTCCAGCCATCGCATGTTCGGTTGCCGCAAGCTCTAGCGACCCGCCGTTATCAAACCGACCGGCTTGTTAACACCCTTGCCATCTCATCCAGAAGCAGTGGGGTCCGTGTCTCTTTCGCAGATGATGATCGAAGCGGAGCCAGGCGATTGCTTTGTACGCCATTGCACTATCTGTTTGCAGTCTTCTGAGCTACGATAAACGTCACAAATCCTTTGAGCCGCACCAACAGCCCTTATCCGATCCCACTGGACGTGTCGTTCTCTCTGTTGAGCGACGTACTCATTGAAGACTGGCGTGATGCAGCCAGACTTGAGCACAACGCAGTGATTGCTGACCACGTATACACCCGTTGGCAGGCTCATGAACAACCCTTTGGTCAGCTTCTGCCGCCTTAACAACCCGCTGCTATCCATAAAGCCATACTCCTTGCTGCACATGCTCCGTTGCCAAGTATCATTTACCGTTTCATGTAGCCATTCCATCGTCTCGCTCGCCGGGCCTCAACCGGCCGCAAGGTGACGTGCCAGTCCGCTGTGCGGCCCTGTCACGCGCCTTGCTCACGCCGTTCATCGCCCCGGCTCGCGAGGCTGATTGTCTTGGTTTCTTCCCCTTTCCCGGAGGGGGGCGGCATCTTGTTCACGACACATTAGTGAGTGAACAAAGACGCCGCCCCCCATTCCGGGGGAAAGCGGCCTTTCTGATGGAGGATACATGGAACAGAATAGCTTGAATCGGGAACACACTGCCGGGTCGCCGCGCATCTACGTAGCATCCTTGGCGGACTACAACGCCGGTCGCCTGCATGGACGTTGGATCGACGCCGACCAACCGATAGAGACCATCCGGGAACAAATCGCCCAGATGCTCGCGGAGTCAAAGGAGCCCATAGCCGAGGAATGGGCGATCCACGACTACGAGAACTTCGGCGACTTGGGGTTGTCCGAGTACGAGGACATTGACTGGGTTGCTCAGGTGGCCTTTGAGATGACACAACACGGCCCCGTGTTCGCGTCGCTCGTCGGATACTTGGGCGGAGTCTCTGAAGTCGAGCAGGCCCGCCGGTACATGGATGAAGGCTACCGGGGCGAATTCGATAGCTTGACGGACTACGCCCAAGAGCTTATTGAGGACTGCTACAGCGATGTACTCAAGGGCCTGCCCGAGTTCATCAAGTACCACATAGACTATGAGGGCATCGCCAATGATATGGAGTTGAGCGGGGACGTGTTCACCTTCGAGTGTGATGGAAAAGTCCACGTCTTTGATGCTCACATTTGATCAGTGAGTCAACCACAGCCGCCCCGCCCAGGGGCGGCCCCTTCAACACCCAGTAGCCCCCCACAACAGCCCCGACCTACGCCGCAAGCCCCCCGTAGCCCTGTGAGCCGTTTCTGTGAAACGGCGGTGGAGAAGGATGGCGTTTGACACAATCACCCCACAAAGAGAGACTTCCGGTTTATGGGTGTAGGGGTGTTGGCCCAGAAAGGTTCATCTGGTATGATGGAGACCGATGAATTCAGGCGTCGGTACAGGATTTCGATGAGGACTTGAAGTGCTCAAGAAGGTCTACATTGAGACGAGCATCGTCAGCTATCTGACGGCCTATCCCAGCCGGGACCTTGTCATTGCGGCACATCAGCAGATCAGCCGGGACTGGTGGCAAAGCGTCCCTGGAAGATTTGAGCTCTATGTCTCGCAGTTCGTCCTGGATGAGATCTCCAAAGGAGACCCCGGTGTGGCCAGAAAACGTCTGGATCTCGTCAAGGCCGTTCCCCTGCTCGAGATCAGAGAGGAGGTATGGAGGTTGGCGGCGGACATGGTGGCATCAAGGATCATCCCAAGGAAGGCCGGGACTGATGCGGCACACATTGCCTTGGCGGCCGTCCACGGCATGGACTTCCTGGTGACCTGGAATTGCAGGCACATTGCCAATGCCGTCATAGCCCGGGCCATTGAGAGGGTGTGTGGTGCCCAAGGTTTTCAGTGTCCCGTCATATGTACCCCAGAGGAGTTGGTGGGAGGTATCCCATGAGAAAAGACCCCATCGTCGAGGAGATCCGAAGAAACCGGCAAGAACTAGCGGCACGATTCAACTACGACCTGCGCGCTATCATTGCCGACGCACAGAGGCGGCAACAGGCCCGTGGGAAGAAGGTTGTTTCGTTTGCCCGAGTCAGGAAGAAACGGTCGGCATGATCCTCTAAGGAGAGTGGCTTGCCTCCCGACACAATCCTCTCCGCCGAATCAGGCGAAGGGATGGCAGCGTCTTCAGCATCCAGCCTCAGGACCCTGACCTATCCCCGCTGGATGTCAAAGGCATAGCGACCAAGCTTACAGCGAAGGACATCGTGGGATTCGTCCGGCAGTCACGTCGTCACGCCTTGCCCAGAACATAGCGCCGGTCCGGATTCCGTGCCACAGATACAGGAGGACGTGTCTGACGAAGGGGTTGCTGCATGGGCTTTCAGAATATGAGGTTATGTGTCTGGCTGGACATTCTGACTTCCAGACAACTCACCGTTTCTACCTGGCTGTGCGGGATGACCATTTGAAGAGGGCAAGGGCTGTGACTGCCCAGGCCATGGCGTCGCATTTTGGCGCGCCCAGGATTCTGAGGAAACGGGGTTGACACAGCCGACGGGAAGACGTTATGATTGCCGGGCTTAAGAATGCTGGCGGCGTAGCTCAGTTGGTTAGAGCATGGGATTCATAAGCCCAGGGTCGGCGGTTCGAATCCACCCGCCGCCATTGTGTGAAATCTGAGATTTGGCAGTTGATATTTGAAATCTGAGATTTGAAATCCGGTTGCTTGCCCCCATCGTCTAGTGGCCTAGGATATCAGGTTCTCATCCTGGAGACAGGGGTTCGACTCCCCTTGGGGGTATTCTTATTTGTGATTTTCAATTGCTGATTTTCGATTTGGCCTGAGGCGATTCGGTTCATCGCTCCGAGCATGCCGAATGATCGGGGCGGGTCGCAGAGTCCGCTTGTTCCAGCGGATCTCTCTACTGCCCGGTGCACCGCATCGCTGCGTTCGAAACGCCAGGTGGCGAACGGGAGGACTACTACGGCCAGCCGTCAAGACGGTCAGGTGAGCCCCCAAGGAACTGCCGGAGCATTGCGCAAGGCCTCCATCGAGCCCCCAAATGACTGCCTCCCAAGACATAGAGGCTGAGAGAGATGAGCACTACGTACGGATGGCGATCGACCAGGCCCGGATCGCCGAGGCCAATGGCGACGTGCCCATCGGGGCGGTGATCCTCCATCACGGTGACATCGTCGCCAAGGCCTACAATCAGCGAGAGCAGCTCCAGGACCCCACCGCGCACGCAGAGATCATTGCCCTGACCCAGGCCGCCGCAGCCCTGGAGACCTGGCGTCTGCAGGACTGCACGATCTACGTGACGCTGGAGCCGTGTCCCATGTGCGCAGGGGCGCTGGTACTGGCCCGGATCGACCGGCTGGTCTACGGGTGCGACGACCCCAAGGCCGGCGCGTGCAAGAGCCTGTACAACATCGTCCAGGACGGACGGCTGAACCACCGCCTCCAAGTCACCAGCGGCGTGTTGGCCCAGGAGTGCTCCGACCCACTTCGGGCGTTCTTCCAGAGAAGACGCGGCAAGGACGTCCAGGATTGAGCCTTTGCCGGCTCGACCTCCAGTCCCGAAGACGGGCGAGGTGGATGGTTCGAGGGCCGGTTGCGGTCGAAGGCATTGTCGTCTATAATGGTCCGGATGGATAAGGACCTCAAGAATCTGCTTGGACCCCAGATCGAAGAGATCGTGGTGGGCCTTGGTGGCAGGCCCTATTGGGCCAAGTACCTGTTTTCATTCATCCACACCAAGGTCGCTGCCACCATCGACGATGTGACGACCCTGCCCAAGGCCTTTCGACAACAACTCACGGAGGCAGGCTTTTTCATCTCCTCGCTTGCGACCGTCCAGACCTTCACCGACCCGGACCGCACGGTCAAATTCGTATTCTCCCTGCCTGATGATGGGCCGCGGGTCGAATCCGTGCTCCTGGAGGACCACGGCCGCTACACCCTGTGCCTCTCCTGCCAGGCGGGGTGCAGGATGGGATGCAGGTTCTGTGCCACCGGACAACTGGGATTCCGGGCAGACCTGACCGGCGCCCAGATTGTGGATCAGCTCTATCGGATCATGGCCACGGGGATCGAGGTTGACAACGTCGTGTACATGGGCATGGGCGAGCCGCTGGACAACTACGACCAGGTCCTCCGCTCGGTCCGCCTGTTCAACGACCCGGCAGGGCGCAACATCGGTCAGCGCCGCATCACGGTCTCCACCTGCGGCCTGCCTTCGGGCATCGAGAGGCTCTCGCACGAGGGCCTCCAGGTCCGGCTGGCCATCTCCCTGCACGGGCCCACCGACGAGGTCCGTCAGGAGCTGATGCCGATCAGCAGCCGGTTCTCGATCGCCGAGGTCCTGCAGGCAGTGGAGAACTACCAGCGAAGGACCCACAGGCGGGTGACCATCGAGTACTGTATGATCCAGGGCATCAATGACCAGCCTGAGCAGGCCAGGCGTCTGGTGACGATCCTCGCAGGCATCGACACCAACGTGAATCTGATTGAGTTCAACTCGTTCCCCGGCTGCCCCTTTGACCCCAGCACCAAGCCCCGCATCCAGCACTTCGCACAGGTCCTTCGCGACGGCGGCCTGGAGGTCAGCATCCGGTTCAAGCGTGGCCGCCAGATCAGGGCCGCGTGCGGGCAATTGGGTGCAGACTGGCTGGACGGGGGCCAGGCGCGGGGTGCATGAGAAGGAATCGTCCGATCCTCGTCGGCGGTCAAAACGGTTCCTCCTGCTCATGGGGGGCAGGCAAGGCCCCCGGCGTCGGCCCGGAGATCACGTGCGGCAGGCCTTCGTCCCGGTCCAGGATCGAAAAGTCCGGTTGGATGCCCAGGGCAGAGCCGTACTGGCGGAGGAGCCGGTTGGCGATGTGGTGGAAGGTCCCGCCCCACAGATCCTTGGTCTGCTGTTTGACCAGGAGCTCCACCCGGCTGAGCATCTCGCGGGCAGCCCGGTTGGTGAAGGTCACCAGCATGATCCGGCTGGGGTCCACACCGTGCCCCACCAGCCACGCCAGGCGATAGGTCAGGGCGCGGGTCTTGCCGCTGCCTGCGCCGGCGACCACGAGCATCGGTCCTCCCGGGGCAGTGACCACAGCCAACTGCTCGCTGTTGAGCTCCGCAGACCAGTCGATCCCGCTGGCCGCGGTCCTGGATTGTAGCGTGAAAGTACGGGCCATGACTTGATCTTCTGCCAGGCAAGCCCAGTTCTTTAGTACAAACAACACAGGCCTCAATGCCTGGCCAGACCCAAGCACGGCTCCTGGTTCCAGGCCTTGATGCTCTCCCATCATAGCCGATTGTGCCGGCAGTCGGGAAAGGTCTTTTGGAGAACGGTGTCTTCGGTGTTGATGTGGGTGATCGTCCGGTCACCTGGCTGGAATCTGAATCGGCTGAACGGCAATCTGCGTGACCACCGGCGTATAGATATCGACAGTCTCCAGGGGCGTGCGAATGGAGACGACGAGAGAATAGCGGCATCGCCTGCTCCATCTCCCAAGATGATGCCGTTCTCGCCACCAGCCGACAGCAGGAAAGATGGCGATGCGGTTAGAGCCGGCAAGATCCGCGGCGGCACCCTTCCATATGTCAGAATGGATGGAACCCACGTTTCTTGCCTCACCAATGACCCACTTGTCACCCGGACCTTCTGTTCCAGGGTGTTCCCCATCCTCACGGGCCTGCATATTCACCCTGCGCACGAACTCCTCTTCTGACTCACCTGGTCCATTCACCTCGAACCTCAACGCATGAGAGGGGTACCTGTATCGGTCCTGCCATCCAACTTCGCCGGGACCAGGCTCGATGAAGTAGGATAGCGTCATACGCATTTCTACCGGGGTCTCGCCTAGGTCGAGCAGGACTTGCGATGGCCACGGAAGGTCATAGAGGTGCATGTCGCGCGACACATAGCGGGCCTCACGTTGGTCGTACGGCTGCAGCTCAGCTTGCGAGATCAGGGTCAGGGAGTTGGACGCGCAATACAGAGCTCGCTCCAGGTTGGGCACTCCGTACCCGCAGACCCGCAGTAGCCTCGCGTATGACGCCTTCGTCTCGTCCCGCAGGAATTGACGCATCATCGTGTCGGTCCACTCCGCCGTATGGACGATCAGGGCTCGGACGGTCTCAGGCCATGCCTCAGGATACCGGGCCTGAATAACGGCCGCCATCCGCGCAGCCTGGGCGGCCGCTGCACTGGTCGCACAAAACGGGGCGAACTGTGCGACCTGAGGATCACGGTACGTAGAAAGGAGCTTCAAGTCGTCTGTGTCGAGTACTGAGTCGTTCGGCCCCTTGGCTACATTGCCTCCCTCAAACAACACATCGGGCTTGATTGGCCACTTACGTGTGGGCCATGTGCTGGATGTTGTGCTATAGGGAGATAGCCCTCCAGCAGGAGCTATCGACTCCCAACCCTGAAGGGTCGGATCCTCGATGAGAACCTTCTCTGTATAGGCCCCGGCTGTCAATACGTTCCAGGCCTGGCCGGGGTCATGCACCTCATTGGTCAGATTGTCGTCGAAGTATCTCAGCCAACTGGCTCTATTCTCCACGTTCCCCGCGCTGACAACAAACAAACGCTTGGCTCCGTCGTATTGGCCAGAAGACAATTCGTCCAGCATGCCAGACCACGAGGATGGGCGGCCGCGGTCACGGAAGTCAGTGGAGGTGACTGCCATGCAGGCAATCCTCTTTCGATTCGGTGCTTGGATTTCCGCGAGACTCAGACCTTGTGCTGTTATGTCACCCCAAAGCCATCTGGGATTCTGGCCAGGAGGGGGTGGGAGAATCTTCGCAGACTCCAGGACGTGAGATACTCGGGTACGGTCAGCGGATTGCAGTAGTTGGAGCAGGTCTCCATATGCCACAATGCCAGCCATGAGTGTACCATGACCGTCATGGTCGTCTGTCCCCCAAGCCGGGTCAACCGTGTGCAGATCTTCCTCGGCCAGGACCGGCTGAATGAGCAGGTGCCCGCGGTTCACCCCTGCATCGAGGATGCAGACCGCGATATCAGTATCTGCGTCTACATCGGTTCGAGACAGCACGTCGCGGGCCCACTCCAGTTGCTCGCGGTTCTGCATCTCGATAAAGAAGGAGGCCACCTCCTTGGCCAGCCGAAACTCGGCTACATCGTCAGAGGCTTCGATCAAGGCCTCCAACTGAGCCCTGGTCGCCCGAACGACGAGAACCGTCCGTTCAGGGAACCTGATCCTACCCTCCCCATGTTCTATGTGGAGTTGACTCAGGAGCCCTGTGAATCGCTCGAACACCGTCTCTTCCTCACTGCTCAGCCACACCTCGACCGAGGCAGGCTGGCCGCCAGGCAGAAGATCAGGCTCATCTTGCCAGAAGGACTCCAAGACGGCCAGCCGGATGTCAGAGACGCTTTCTATGAGCCTTTGGTTCTTCGGCTTTCCGGATTCTGTCTCCTGCTGGGCATAAGCACCGATCTTCTTCAGGAAGGCCGCCCGCTTGTCACATGGCACATAGACCGTTGCCATTATTCGCTCGGACTCAACTGGGCCTTCCCGCCGGACATTGAGCAGGCGTATGCCAGAGCGGCGGTACTCAAGGCTCTTCAGGGCAAGATCGAAGCCTGGCTCGCTGACGAAATCGATGTAGGCCCCATGACGTTCGATGTGGGCAACGGCCCGACGTTGGTCTTCTGCCACCCACGCAGCCTGCAGTCGTTGTCGCAGATACGCGCTGTGTTGTTCCCGGTTGCGAGTGGGGACTCGCGGCTCCGGTCCGCCGTGCCGAGGATTCGTGAAGCCCTGGGTCCGCGGCGGTACGGTCAGGAATACATGCCGATACCTCTCCCGTGCCATTTCCAGTTACCTCCCGCTACCATTGTGGGTATCCCTCCGTTCACAGAGCATTCGTCGCAATAGACTGGCACTCACGGTCGTCTTGTCGTCCAATACGGCGTGCTTGATGGCATCACGACAGGCATAATCGATCTCAGCATGACTGAGGCCCTGGCTGTCTGCAACCGGACCCTGCCATGAGAACCTCCGACTCAAGAACCGTCCCAGGACGTTCTCAATCAGCCGTTTTCGATCGTCATCTCCGGGGTAGTCGTAGTACAGGACATCATCGAACCGTCGGTACAGGGCCCTGTCCAGGAGCTTCGGGCTATTCGTTGCGGCCACGATCAGGCTGTCCGAAGAGTCCTGCTCGATGAACTGGAGGAACGCGTTGAGCACACGACGCATCTCGCCCACGTCATTGTCCAGGGTTCTCTCGCCTCCGATGGCGTCGAACTCGTCGAATAGGTATACCCCAGTCTGCTCCTGTATCAGGTCAAATATCTGGCGGAGTTTGGCACTTGTCTCGCCCATGAACTTGGTGACGAGTTTGTCCACCTGAACGGTGTTCAACGACAATCGTAGTTCATGGGCCAGGACCCTGGCCGTGAGGGTCTTGCCGGTCCCGGGTGGGCCGATCAAGAGGATCTTGCGCCGGTGGGAGAGTCCGTGGGTCTTGAGCTTGCTCTGCTGTCGGTACTCATGGACGATCCGGTCGATCCGACTTCGCAGGCTTGATGGCGAGACCAGGGCTGAGACCTGCGTGTCCGGCTGCTCGGAGAGTACAAGCCCCCGCAGGTCTTGCGGGAACTTGAGCACCATGGGACTCTGCTCTCGCCGGGCCTTGTCTACGATCTCCCTGATGTCGTGAGCTACATCACCGTGCCCCTGCTGGGCCTCATGTGCAGCCATCTGGAGTGAGATCGTTACGAACCGCTCCCAATCGTCGCTGAAGTGCGACCGGATAAGTGATTTCAGTTGTTCGGAAGTAGCCATGTCATGCCCTCGATCCAGGGGGTCGCCATAGACATCATCCTACAAGTCTGTTGTCTCCAAGGCAATCTCATTCGCATCCCTGGCACGCCACAATCTCCGACGTCAGCCGCGGCAGTATCGGCGGACACTAGGTTCAGGTGTGCTGACATTCGATAGATCCGAGAGGCGAAGACCATCGAGCAATCGTCAAGTAGCTAAGTCAAGGGGCGATCCGCCGTCTTGAGCAGCCCGTGCGCCTCCTGGATGGAGCCATTCTCCAGGAGCTTGGCCACCTGGCCGTCGACGAGCTCGCGGAGCGGTGCAGTGGTGGTCTTGAGGCCCAGCAGGCGGACCACGGCAGTTGGGATCTCCTCTCTCGCCGCCCCGTGACAGGCCGAGAGCAGGGCCACGATGGCGGCCCGGACCTCCGCAGGCGGCAGGGCCTCGGGTCTACGTGCGTCGGCCGGGGCCTGCTCACGATTGCGGATCTGGACCGGGGCCCCGGAGGTGGCGATGAAGCCCTCTTCCTGGACGCAGAACCGGGTGACGACGAGCAGTTCCGCGGCCCGTGTCACGGCCTGCTGCATGCGAGGCGCGGCGCGGGTCAGTCCCCACAGGTCCCGTACCCTGTTGACCAGTTCCGTCGGATGGATGGGGCCCTCCTGGTCCACGACCTGGCGGACGATCGCGGCCATGTCCTCCAGGGACACGTCCGCAGGGTCCTGGCGCCTGGAGACCTTGACCTTGGCCTGCCTGTACGGCACGGCCAGACTGGCCAGGCTGCGGTCGTCCAGGTCCGGCCGCGATTGGCGCTGGATCGTCTGATCTGCCGGGGGCGCAGGGGCCGCAGGGGCCGGCTGTGCGACCGTGCTGGCACCGGAGATCTTGGACGGAGCGGCCTGGGCCTTCTGGATCGCCTCCTTGACCTTCTGCAGTTGCTCGGCCGGGCGCTGGAGCCAGTCCGGGCTCCAGATCCGATGGACCGTCCAGCCCTGGGCCTCCAGGACTGCCGGCTGGAGCCGGTCCCTGTCCCTGGCCGAGCGGCAGGCCCGGTACGCGGGGCCGTCGCACTCGATCGCCAGCAGGTACCGATTCGGGTCCTTTGGGTCTACGACCGCCAGGTCGAGGAATAGGCCTGCCAACCCCACCTGGGCATGGACCTGATACCCTAGAGACTCCATCGCGTGCTGCACGACCTGCTCGAAGGCCGAGGGTTCATGGGGTGCTGCGGACCGGGCCAGGTCCAGTTGGCCGGTCTGGGCATAGTGCAGGAAGTCCTTGAGGGCCGCCACGCCGCGCCCTGCGGCCCGCTCCAGGTCGATGTCGTCGGACGTGATCGAGGAGAACACCTCGCACCTCTGCTTGGCCCGCGAGATCAGGACATTGAGACGCCGCTCGCCGCCGTCCTGGCTGAGCGGCCCAAACCGCATGGCCATCACGCCCTTGGCGTCACGGCCGTAGCCCACGGAGATGAAGATCACGTCGCGTTCATCGCCCTGGACGTTCTCCAGGTTCTTCACGAAGAAGGGTTCATGCTCATGGGCAGCAAAGAAGGCCTCGGTGCCGGGGTCCTCCCTGCGGAGCCGTTCGAGCTGATCCAGGATCGCCTGCTGCTGCTGGATGGAAAACGTGGCCGCGCCAAGGCTCAGGTCGGGGTCCTGGCTGGCGTGGTTCAGGATCGCCCGGCAGACCTGTTCGGCCTCCACTTGATTGGCCCGCGTGCCTCCGCTGTCGTACACGCCCTTGGGGATGGCGTGGAACTTGACGCCCAGGCTGTCGCTGGTCCAATACGGGCTGGGGATGATGAACAACCGATCCTCATAGAACTCGTGGTTCGAGACCGCGATCAGGGAGTGGTGGCGGCTGCGGTAGTGCCACCGCAACATGGCCTGACCCAAGCCGCGGGCGCAGCACAGACCCAGGATGCTCTCGATGTCCTGGGCACCTGCGGCCTGCGCCTGCTGGTCCTCGTCGCCCGCATCGGGGTCCTCGGTATTGGAGGTCAGGCGGGTGAAGAACCGCGTGGGCGGCAACTGCTTGCTGTCGCCGACCACCACGATCTGCTTGCACCGGGCGATCGCGCCCAGGGCGTCCACGGGCTGGACCTGGCTGGCCTCGTCCATCACCATCAGGTCGAATTCCACGGCCCCGGGCTCCAGGAACTGCGCAACCGACAGAGGGCTCATCATGAAGACCGGCTTGATGGACTGGACCACGGAGCCGGCGTCCTTCAGCAACCGCCGGATCGTGCGGTGGCCGCGCTTGCGCTGGATCTCGCCGGCGATGATCCCGGCTGCCCCCACGCCGGAATCGACCGGGGGCATGTGATCCACGTGCGCGGCCAGGACCCGGACCTTGGCCAGGGTCAGGCGCTGCCTGTCTAACTGGCGGAACTCGGTGACTTGCCGATCGTGCAGCAGACCGTCAAACTGCCCCAGTTGCGGCCTCAGCCGGATCGCCTCGCGGAGCCACTGATTCAGGACCACGCGGTCCAGGCAGTCCACCAATGCGGCCGCCGGAATCCTGCCGGTCTCCAGGCGATCCACCAAGGCAGCCAGGCCCTGCTGCCTGGCCCGGCAGGCGGCCTGGTAGTAGCCCGTCCATCGTGACAGGGCCTCCGGTTGCTGCACCCACTGGGTGCTCCGTTGGGCCAGGGCATCGATGGACACGGCCTCCACGTCAGGTGCACCAAAGGCCGCTGTGCAGTCGATCTGGAGGGACTCGAAGACCTGGCGGACCCGTTGACCCGCGTCGGCCCGCCGCCTCGACAGATCGTCAATCTGGTGCGCAAGGCCACCTGGGTCCTGCAACCTGGTGACACCATCCCGCAGGCGGCTGTCACCAGCGATCTGCCGGAGACCCATGACCCAGTTGGAGATGGCCTCCACCGCAGACGCATAGGTCTTCTCCTGTCGCCAGACCGTTCCGAATGCGGCGCGGCCGAGCGAATCGCCATCGCGGATCACGGCCAGGGCCTTTTGACCTGCGATGATCCGGTCGATCAGGGCCAGGCGGTCCGTGCAGGTCTTGGGCAGGGCCGAGGGCCCGGCCATCAGCCTGCGGAGTTGGGCGATGGACCGGCGATACGAACCGTTGAGGACCCGCAGCCAGGACTGCCCATGCGCGGCGATCCATTGCCTGGCCTCGGACAGGTCCTCGGTCCAGGCCCGGGAGGTCACCCGTGCGCCCACTGCTGAGGAGGCGTCTGCAAAGGTGCGGACCGCACCGACCAGGCCCTTGATCCCTTCGAGGTCCCTGTCCCAGACGGGGTCACACACGGCCTGTCTGTCCATGGCCGGTGCGCCGAGCAGGTGACGGCCGATCTGTTCCAGGCGCCCTGCCTCCTGCAGGGTCTTGGGCACTGCCAGGGCCAGGGTGCGGGAGACGACCATCGCGCTATCCATCAGGTCCGCCAGGCTGGTGGTGACGGACCGGATCGCCGCCTCCAGGCCGTCCCAATCGACCTTCAGGATCGTCGCTCTCCGCACGCCGCGCCACGGGTGCTGGGCGGGCAGACCCATCTCGCCCACCAGCGCAACCAGGTCCTGCGCGAGCCTGCGGCGATCGGCCCAGTCCTGGCTGGTCCAGGTCTCTGCCCCGGGGCAGGTGACATCCGCGCCCTGGCGGCCCCGGTCCTCCAGGGCCAGCAACTGCCCGACTATGGAGAAGGGGCTGGGGCCCCCGGGCCCCAGGGGCTCGTGCAGGTCCGCGACGTGGCCGTTGAGGATGGACCGCTTGTGCTCCAGATCCTGGATCAGCGATCCCAGGCCCGCGTCCTTGGGCCGGCCCAGGGTCCAGGTTCGGCCGATCTCCTCCACGACCGCGCGTTTGTTGGCCTTGTTGCTGTGCAGCTCCAGGCACAGGGCGCCCAGGCCCTCGCGCTCCAGGCGCCGCTTGACCACCTCCAGGGCGGCCAGCTTCTCAGCCACGAACAGGACCCGCTTGCCGTCCAGCACGGCAGTGGCGATGATGTTGGTGATGGACTGGCTCTTGCCCGTGCCAGGCGGGCCCTGGATCACTAGGTTGCGGCCTGCTCGCACGGCCTCGATCGCCAGGGTCTGTGAGCTGTCGGAATCCACCACGTGGTCCAGACGATCGGCCGGCAGGATCGGGTCCAGGGGCGTGTCCTCAGAGACCGGCAGTGGCGACGGCTGCAGGCCCTCCTGGAGCAGTCCTGCCACGAGCGGATGTCTCAGCAGGCGATCCGGCGGTGACCAGTTGTCCGGGTCCAGGTCGCGGTACATCAGGAACTTGGCGAACGAGAAGAACCCCAGTGTGATGGTATTGGGCAGGACCTCCCAGCCCTTGAGGCCCTGGACCGCGCGCCCTACCTGGTCGAAGTAGGCCGTGACTGCCAGGTCCTCATCGTCCGGAAAGGGCGGCAGGTCCACGGCAAAGTCCGTGGCCAACTTGGCACGCAGGGAGAGGTTCTCCTGGATGTCCTCCTCCCTCCAGCGGAGCTGAAACCGCTCCGAGGCGGTCCGCCGCTGTAGCTCCACGGGAACCAGGATCAGGGGTGCCTGATAGGGCACATCGCCCTGGTGGGCATCCACCCACTTCAGATGTCCGAGGGCCAGGTACAGGATGTTGACGCCCTGCTCCTCGATCATGGTCTGTGCGTCGCGGTACAGGGTCAGCAGGCGGCGCTGTAGGCCCTCGGGCGTCAGAGCGGTCTGGAGCCGGAGGTCCGCGTGACGCTGGGCCTGGTCTGCATCCTCCTCGGGCTGCGCCAGGCCGGCCTCAGGCTGCTCGGTCGTCTCATCGGCCTTCTCCGAGGCCAGGAAGCTCATGGCCTTCTTCTCGGTCACCAGCAGCCGGTACACCTGATCGCTCCGCTCCTCGACCACGTGGACCAACCGCGCGGACTTGGCGTGCACCGGGATTGACAACAGCCGGTTGCGAGTGGACAGATCGATCAGCTCTCGCCTGCTCCGGTCCAGAAGCTCACGAACGCCTGTGCTCATGGGTCTACCCTGACAGACACATCCTTGCGAACCTGCCCTGACGGCATGGCAGGTAGTATACCGAATCCACCATGGGCGGGCCATACCCCCATAGGGGTGTCACCGGGAGGGCGGATGGCAAGAAGGCTATCCTGGGAATCGCTTGAAAGGCCGAGACCGATGGTTTATAAGGAGCGGCAATGGTCTGGTCCGAATCAACAAGGGTATAAGACCGAGGCGAAGATGAAGCCCACGACTGCGATGTGCTCGATTCGATGGTTACTTGGCTTGGTCCTGGTGATGATGGCGGACCCGTTGGCACATGGGGCAGATCCCGCCATGCCGCCGGATGCCAACACCCTGCCTGCCCCCGTGAAGATGACGGCCCAGCAGGATCATCAGAGGATGATGGGCCTGCTGAATATGACGTCGATCCGGCCGGGCGCCAACGGCATGAATCCCCAGGCAAAGGACTACGCCAACTATGACGAGTCCAAGGCCAATCCCTATCCCAACCTGCCGGACCCGCTGGTATTGAAGAACGGACAGAAGGTCGCCACCGCCCAGATGTGGTGGGATCAGCGGCGTCCGGAGATCGTGGAGGACTTCGACAGGGAGATCTACGGCCGGGTCCCGGCGGAGACCCCCAAGGTCAATTGGGAGTTGACCGGCACGACGACAGACCCGAACGGCGCGGTGCCGACCATCACCAAGCGACTCGTGGGGCACGTGGACAACTCTGCCTACCCATTGATCACCGTGAACATCCAGTTGACCTTGACGACCCCTGCCCATGCCAGCGGCCCTGTGCCTGTGATGATGCAGTTCGGCTTCATGATGGGCGGCTTTGGCGGGCGGGGCGGTCGCGGCGGGCCTGGCGGAGGCGAGCCCAGTTGGCAGCAGCAGGTCCTTGCCAAGGGCTGGGGCTATGCCATCCTCAACCCCAATAGCGTCCAGGCCGACAACGGTGCAGGCCTGACCCAGGGCATCATCGGCCTGGTCAACAAGGGACAGCCCCGCAAGGTGGACGACTGGGGCGCCCTGCGTGCCTGGGCCTGGGGCGCAAGCCGCGCGCTGGACTACTTCGAGACCGACAAGGCAGTGGATGCCCGACAGGTCGGCCTTGAAGGTCACTCCCGGTACGGCAAGGCCACGCTCGTGGCCATGGCCTATGACCGGAGATTTGCCGTCGCCTACGTCAGCTCATCGGGCGAAGGGGGAGCCAAGCTCCATCGCCGCAATTGGGGCGAGATGGTGGAGAACGTGGCCGGCTCGGGCGAGTACCACTGGATGGCCGGGAACTTCATCAAGTACGCAGGACCCCTGACCTGGGGAGATATGCCCGTCGACTCCCATGAGCTGGTCGCCCTGTGTGCCCCTCGCCCGGTGTTTCTGAGCGCAGGGTCGGTCAATGGGGATGCCTGGGTGGACGCCAAGGGCACGTTCCTGGCCGGTGTGGGTGCAGGTCCGGTCTACCGGCTCCTGGGCAAGAAGGACATGGACACAACGGAGTTTCCGCCCATCGAGACCTCGCTGATCGATGGGGACGTGGCCTTCCGCCAGCATAGCGGCGGGCACACCGATGGGCCGAACTGGCCGGTGTTCCTGACCTTTGCGGACCGCTACATCAAGGGTCCGCCTCTCCCGCGTACCGATACCGCAATGGCCCCTGCGTCGACCCAGGGCGGTGGTTCCGAGTCGGTCACACCTACCGATGGGGCAGATCGGCCTGCCCCTCAAGCAGGCAACCAGGTCTGGACGACCGCCCACGCCGCCTTGGTCGAGAAGGCCAAGAGAGGCAACATCGACCTGTACTTCGAGGGCGACTCCATCACCCGCAGGTGGGAGGCCACGCACAAGGCCAACTGGGACCAGAACTTCGCCGGGTGGAAGGCCGCCGACTTCGGGGCAGGCGGTGACACCACGCGGAACGTGCTCTATCGCATCGAAGACGGGGAGCTGGACGGGGTGCATCCGAAGGTGATCGTGCTGCTGATCGGGACCAACAACATTGGGGGCGTCCCTCCCGGTGCCAGTGATGACGCCCTCGTAGAAGACGTCACCAAGGGCATCAAGGCGTGCCTGGATGCCATGAAGAAGAAGGCCCCCAACACCCGGATCCTCTTGATGGGTATCACCCCCCGCAACTCCAACGGCAGCACCGCCGTGATGCCCACGATCAACAAGGTCAATGATCGTATCGCCAGGTTTGCGGATGGGCAAACGATCCGGTTCCTCAACATCAACGACAAGCTGGCCGACCCGAACGGCAGGCTGTACGACGGCATGACGGAGGATGGCCTGCACCTGTCCAACCAAGGCTACCAGGTTTGGGCGGACGCCATGAGGCCCATGCTCACCGAATGGCTCGGTCCGCGGGCATGACCCGCAAGATGATCTACGTGGAGTGACGGCTATAGCAGATGGTTGACATCCTCTTTGAAGACGCTGACGTCCTGGCTGTGGACAAGCCCGAGGGGTTGGCCGTGGTACCGGAGCGGGACAGGGCCAGACCCTGCCTGCTCTCGATGCTGGCCCAGCAGGTCCCCTACAAGCCCTATGTGGTGCACCGGCTGGACAAGGAGGTCAGCGGCGTGATGCTCCTGGCCAAGAACGCAGCGGCCCACCGGACCCTCAACGACCAATTCAGCACCCATCAGGTCCACAAGACGTACCTGGCCTTGGTCCATGGACGCATGGAATCGGACCACGGCGCGATCGACCGGCCCATCCGCGAGTTCGGGTCAGGGCGCATGGGGATCGATGCCGAACGGGGCAAACCCAGCATCACGAAGTACAAGGTCCTGGAGTGTCTGGCAGGGTACAGCCTGCTGGAGGTCCACCCGATCACTGGGAGACGCCACCAGATCCGCGTGCACCTATACTCGATCGGCCACCCGGTTGTAGGCGACGTACACTACGGCGATAAGGCCTTGCAGGGACTGTTTGGACGCCTCATGCTCCACGCACTGAAGGTCACCTTCACGACGCCCTCAGGGCAGAACCAGGCGGTCGAGTCACCTGTCCCTGCGTCCTTTCAACAGGTCCTTGAGAGCCTTGGCCAGACTCCATCCGGAGGATGACGTGCCATGCCCAGACCCAGATCCACGCCCAGACTGGTGATCTCCTGTCACGCGGACACAGGCTTCAAGGGCCACAGGCTCCGCCTGGACAGATCCGGTCTGTTCTACGGCCACCTGGACAACTTCGTGGGCGTCTATGCGGTGATGAAGGCGTACTTCAGCGCAAGGCTCGACAGGCCGCATGTACGGATCGAGTTGACGCACGGAGAGGAGACGGACATGGCCGGCGCACTTGAGGTCCTGAGGACCCTGCGGCCTGCTGATGTGGTGATCGTGGTGGACGTGACAGGCACGCCAACCGAGGCGGACATCGTGATTGAGAAGTGCAGGAATGCTGGGCTGCGGCGGTTCATCCGGAAGGCCCTGGCTGGCCTGAGCTTCGATCTGTACACGGGCTGCCCTGACCCCGTGTCAGACCTGGATGAGAGCGACGTGTACCGCCAGAGGTGCAAGCAGGTCCTGTTCCTGGGCATCCCCTGTTGGGGCGGAGACTACAACCGAGGCCGGGTCTATTGCCGGCCTGCGAGCATCGACACAGCAGCAGAGGCCCTGTGCCGCATTGCGGAGCAGTTCGGTAGTCTATCCGTTGGCTGAGCGGTGCGGGCCGTTCATGCGGCGCTGCATATCCAGGCCGTTGACCCTGAAATGACGGAGACAAGCCGCAGATTTCGCAGATTTGCGCGGACCAGAGCTCTTGAGGAGAGGCCATTTATGAACCACAGATTCACGCCGATTCACACGGATTGCTGGCGCGGATTTGCGGGGACATGTCTGATGCGAGGATTCGCCGGTCAGGCCACGCCTCCGGCGTGCCAGCCAGGCTCCGCCCGGCTGGGTGTGCTGCGTTGGGCTTGGCTCTCTAAGCAAGCTTGATCGCCCAGCCCGCCTTGCACGCGCGGACCGGCTTGGCTGGGTGGCGAGCGGTCCTGCAAGGGAAGCTCCATCCAATCTTCACCACACATAGTCCGACGGTCCAACGGTCTTCTCTTACCTTCTTACCGTCCTACGTTCTTACCTTCGCCCCTTCTCCATCTCGCGGGACACAGCGACTGGCCCAGCAGAGCCCGGCCCGGTAGAATACTCGCGGCAAAGACAGAACATACAGGAGCCAACGATTGAGTAGCGAACACGGACAGGCATGAAGTACCCGCAGAGACACTTCTGGGCACTGGTCCTGTCGTTGGTGCTGTGGGGGTTCTCTTTCCCGGCCTTGAAGATTGCCTTGCGGTCCAACAGCCCTGTCACGATCATTGCCTACCGTTACGGGTTCGTGTTCCTGATCGTGCTGCCCTACTTTCTCTGGCGTCACCGCAAGGACATGTCCGTCTTGATCCGGAACAAGGCCCTCTTTGTCCTGGGGGTGAGCAACTGGGCTGGCTCGATCCTGCAGTTTGCTGGGCTGCAGATGACCTCGTCTATCAAGAGCGCAGTCCTCACGCAGACGACCGTGGTGGCGGTTCCACTGCTGGCCCTCTTTCTGCTGGGTGAGCGTCTCGACTGGGCCAAGGTCATTGCCATCGTCCTCTCCCTGGCCGGGGCGGTGATGCTGTCCACCAACCTGGACTTCAGTCGCCTCGGTGACGCGTCGTCGTTTGCGGGCGATGGGCTGACGGTTGTCGCTGCGGTCTTCTGGGCGATCTTCATCGTCTACACCCGCAAGCTCACCCAGCGTCTGGACGTCTTCTGGCTGATCTGGGCCAATACCATCATCACGTTTCTGCTCTCCTTGGTCACGGCGGTGGCCACGGACCAACTGGCGATCGATCGGACGGGGCTTGGCCTCTCGCTCTTTCTGGCCATGTTCTGCACCATCATCCCCCTGGCCCTCTACAACTACAGCCTGAAGGTGGTGGATGCCACGTCATCGGCCATCATCGGCCCGCTGGAGACGGTCTCCGCAGTGTTCCTGTCTGTGCTGTTTCTGGGTGAGAGATTCTCCTCAGTGGGTATTGCGGGGTCTCTGCTGGTCGTGGCCTCTGTGTACCTGGTGGACCGGCCGCGAGGGCCGTATCAAGGCGGTGGTCAGAGGTAGGGACATGGCCATCCCTGCCCAATAACGAGGCGCATGACGGTTCGTGCGGCGTTGGAGGTCTGAGCCACTGACCCTGAGACGACAGAGACAAGCCGCAGATGCACATCCATGAGCAGGCTTGAGTCCGTAGGAGGTCTGATGGTTGCCACGAACCACACGAACGGGCTGCCGCCGCGACGATAGTCCTGTTCCCATTCCAGCATCGCCGTACGCGGACGCTGTCGCGTCCATCCGTCAGGCATGCGCCTGCCGGGTGAGCTGCGCAGGTCACTGTTCTGCAAACGAGTTTGCTCCACATCGCCCCGCTTGCTCAGGGGGTGTACGGCTTGGTCTGCATCGAGCACTCCCATCAGGTCCTCCGTCGCTTGCCGCTCTGCGCACTTCGCTTACCGCATTCGCCCGAGCCGTCGGATCGTGGCCGCATCCGAGACGGCGTCGCAAGCGTGCTTGCAGAGCCGGCTCGGATGAAGGCCACCCTTGGGGCAAGGCCCCCAAGGCACGGCGCAGCCGTGGATCGGACGGCGGACCCACGCACACCCCAAACGCCACGACCTGGCGCTAGCGTTCGTGGGTTTCGTGTGGTTCGTGGCTCAACATCTGAAAACCTTCCTCAGTTGTTGCCAGCGAGTAGTTGCAGATAGAACATGGGCAGGGACGCGCTGTCAGCGCCAGCCGGTCCCTTGGGCTGTGGTCAAGGGCCACACTTGGGGAGAGAAGGGAAGGATTGGATCTCGGCGCGTATTCGCGGGGTGCAGGACTGGCCCCTTGTGAGGCGCGGGGCCGTTTACTTGCGGAATGGCCTGTACAACGGATCACCGATCAAGACCAGTTGCCAGGAGTTGAAGGGGTTGGTGCGGTAGAAGGCCTCTGCCAGGCAGCGGCCATCGAGGAGTTCCTTGAAGAAGTCTAGAGGCAGGGGAAAGGCCGAGAGGTAGGGTTCGGCCACTGGACCTAAGGTGGCCGTGATGCCGTGCCTGAGCATGGCTGGGCACCACTCGCTGCTGTTGGGATCGCGGAGGTTGGCGGCCTCGAAGCTGGCGATGTGGAACCCGACTGCCCCCTCCACGAAGTCGAAGGCATCCACGTATTTCCTGAGGCTGTACCAGCCGCAGTAGATCGCCGCGTTCGGACACGTGCCCGGGGCAAAGAGCGACGGGGCGTCATCGAGCTTTACAGGCAGGTTGGTGTGGGTCTGTGCCCAGGAGGCCAGGTCCCGCATGGACTGGTCGTAACGGCCGTACTCGCTGTTGTCGCGGATCCCGCGGGCGTCGATGTAGATCGTCCCGTGCAGGCCGGTCTTCTCTGCGCCCATGGCCTTGTCCACGAGGGCCTTGGCGATCTGGGGGCTTGGGCCGTCCAGACGGCTGACCATCAGCACGCGAAACGGCGCATCGGGCGAGTCGTCCTTGTAGTGATTCGGTTGCCAGCGGTACAGCTCGTAGTCCCCGAACAGGACCAGCGACAGCTCGCTGTCCACTGAGGCATTCGTCTCTTTGCCGGTGAGCCGATCCAGGTCCAGCTCGAGATCCTTGATCGTCTGCGAGTCCTTGTCGCCGCCGGCCTGTCGCTGCTGGTCCAGTTGCGCCTGGAGTTCCTTCACGCGACGCTCCATGCCCGGCAGCGTGCCCCGGCCATTGACTCGAAAGGGGACCCCCCAGGTGGTCACCACGCATCGGATCGTCTCAGGCTCCTCCATAGATTGGATAATCCCTCGCACGGTCCGGGCGAGAAACCGATCGTAGTCCTCTCGGCTTATGGCATCCGTGGGCTTGGCACCTAGTGCTATGGACACGATGTTCTCAATGGGCACGCCGCGGCGCTGGCAGTAGTGCCGGCCGATCGCCACCGACTGCGGGATCTGGCCGTTGACCAGGACCAGGATCTCATTCGGTTCCAGGGCCGCACTGGAGCCGGCTGTCGCCAGCAGCACGGCCCAACTGAGTCGTCGCGTCCATTTCTGCATTCTCCACCTTGTACTGGAAGAGCAGGCATGAGTCAACTTACCGCCCACACCCCAGTTCCTTCTCGATCTCCTCCACCGTGGGTGGGGTGCCCGTGGACTCCTTAGGGTAGAGACTTCACGATCCGGGTTTCCCACGCGGCCACACCAATGGGCTTCTTCACGTCGAGGAGGGCATACTCGACGATGATCTTGCTCTTCGACCGGCAGAGCACCAGGCCGATGGTCGGCCTGTCGTCCGGGTGGCGAAGCGATTGTTCAGAATGCCGAAGACCGATCTGCGGATTGTCCACGCGTGCGAGGATCGGGATATCTTCACGGCAGGGCAATTGTGCAACGGCCTCTTGCACAATTGCCAGCCAGGGCTACGCGGCCACGTCGACATCCAGCTTCGCGGCCTTGTCTTGCCGCTGCCCAAGGATGGTCCCGGGCCTTCTCATGACCGCGCCTCCTGCTCTTCTGCCCACTCGACCAGCTTACGGCGTAGTTCCTCCTTGGAAGGCAGGTACAACCGACAATTGCCCAGACAATGCCTGGGCAATTGACGGAAACCGATCCCGATAGACCAAGCAGAACCGACGCATATACCCGTCCGACAGACAACATCGACGTGCAGCGAGGGCCGGATAGACCGCAGGCCTTGTGGGTGGGCGAGAGGTGGAGTCAGATCGCTGGGAAGCTGGTGTTCCAGCGTAGCGAGGTGGTCAGCGATACTGCGGTGAAGGTGGTGTGACTTGCGGACAGGGCGCGGGTGAGGCAGAGGCCCCGCCCCTGGTCTTTTCTGTCTGGGAGTACTGCCTCTCATAGATCGCCTTGTGCCCGAGCACCAGGCCGACCGTGGCCACGAGGATCTTGAGGTCGAGCCAGGCAGTGGCTGTCTCTACGTACTGGACGTCGAGCTCCAGTTTTTCTTCTCGGGTCAGTTCGCCCCGGCCGGCGATCTGGGCCAGGCCGGTCAGACCGGGCGTGACCTCCAGGCGCCTTCTCTGCCGCTGGTCCCACTCGGCCATCTGCGCTACGTAGAGCGGCCGAGGTCCCACCAGGCTCATGTCACCCTTGAGTACGTTCCACAACTGGGGCAGCTCGTCGAGTGAGTGCTCGCGCAGGAACTTGCCTATGGGGGTCAGTCGCGGGTCTTCGCCGGACCTTGGACTCGGCCCAAAGGGGTCCGCGTCTGTCCTCATGGTGCGGAACTTATAGAGCATGAAGGGCCTGCCGCATCGGCCTGCCCGCTCCTGCCGAAACAGGACAGGGCCTTTGCTCGTCAGCTTGATCGCCCCTGCCAAGAGGATGTACGCTGGCGACAATCCAAGGATCGCTGTCAAAGACAGGGATATGTCCAGGACCCTCTTGGCCATTCTATGTCCCCTCGACCCCGGTCGCGACCAGTCTGCGTTCTGTGTGCACCTTCGCTGTCCCGGCCGCGTCCTCGATCGCATCTGCCCACGCCGGGGCCCAGATCGACACGTCGAACTGGGCCGCTTGGTCCCGGGCGCTCCGGGCCAGGGAGGTGCGTTGTCCATCGCTGGCCAGCAGGTCTGCGATGGCCTCGCAGAACCGCCCCACGTCACCCGGCGTCACCAGGATGCCGGTGGTGCCGTGGTCGATCAGGTCCTGCGGACCAGGCACGTCGGAGGCCACGACAACGGCCCCTGCGGCCATGGCCTCCTGTACGACCACCGGCGCGCCCTCATAGAGCGTGGGCAGGCACAGGATGTCACTTGCGCCCAGCAGTCCAGCGACGTCGGGGTACCAGCCCACGAGTCGGACCTGTTCGCCCAGGCGGTGGGTCTCTATGAATCGCTGCACGAAGGCCTCCAGGGGACCTGAGCCGGCGATCACGAATTGGACCTTTATACCCGTTGTGATCAACTGCCTGGCGATCCGGAGGAAGAGGGGCACGCCCTTGGCCTTGATGAATCGGCCTGCATACGTGACTACCGGGACGTTCGGGGCCAGGCCAAGGCCCTGCCGAAAGGCGCGGCGGTCCAGGCCGTCCGCCCTTTGTGCGACGTCCACGTAGGCGATCCCTACGGTGCGAAGGAGGTGCACCTGCCCCTTGGGGCCGCCCAGTCTGTACTGCGTGGCCAGGCGAGAGTCGTAGCCGTTGAGCACGATGATCCTGTCTGTCCAGGCACTGAGCAGCCGCTCCAGGCGCAGGGCGGCCCATCGCGTGGTCTGGCTGCGGGTCGAGTGGCACGGCAACCCATGCGAGGCATAGACCAGCCGGCCCGGCCTGCCGGCCAGGGCAAAGGCCAGGCGAGCGGCAAGTCCAGCCAGCACCATGTGCGCAACGACCACGTCGTACCGGCCCTGGCGGATGATCCGTTCAAGGCCCTTGATCGCCAGGACCAGGCGATCCGGGCGCATAGATCGATCGATGGCATATGGGTGCACGGGCACGCCGAAGTCAGCCGGCCCGTTGGAGGACCGGCCGAAGGCCAGTTCCACGTGGTGTCCCCTGGCCTGGTGTTCGGCCAGCAGGGGCCGCAGAAAGGCCTCGACCGTCGAGGCCGTGCGAGTGACATGGAGGATGCGCAGAGACATTCAACTGCTCAGAACTTGGGACTTAGGGCCCGTGTAGGAATAACCTGCGCATTTGCCGCTCAGATTTGGGTCAGATTGGGATGCGATCGATTGAGCGAAACCGGAGGCGTAGTCCTGCTACGGTGAGGATTTCGCGATTGAGGAGCGGCCCAAGATGGCCCGAAGATGAGATGGCAAATGGATAGGTTATTTCTACGCGGGCCCTTAGCGCTCAGCCCTGTCCACCGCCTCCCAGAAGGCATGCCTGGCAGCCTCCAGGTTGGCTGGACGCAAGGCCGCAGCGGACTCGAAGTTGCGGCCTGACAGGGCCGCCAGTTGCCCGGGCTTGTCGATCAGGGCCAGGACCTTGTCGGCCATGGCGTCGGGATTGGCCGGTTCGAGGAGGGCCTCGGCACACAGGTACTCCGGCACACCGCCCACCGCAGAGGCCAGACACGGGAGCCCCCTGGCCATGGCCTCGATCAGTCCCCTGCCCATGCCCTCGGTCAGAGAGGGCAGCACATACAGGTGGGCCTGATCCAGCATCGAGAACAGCCCAGGGCCGTGGTTGACAAACCCGTGGAAGTGGACCTTGTCACTGACCCCCAACCTGCGACAGGCCTGCTCCAGCGCAGGCCTCTGGGGGCCGTCGCCGACGATGTGAAGCTCCACCGGTTGCCCGGTACCCCGGCAGATCCTCGCAAAGGCCTCGACCAGGTAGATGTGTCCCTTCTCAGGCGAGAGGCGGCCCACGGAGATGATACGGAAGGGACTGCCCTGGAAGGACTCCGCAGACCTGGGACTGCCGACCACGTCGTCGGTCAACTGGGCGGAGCAGATGACCCACTGCCGGTCCGGGTAGGGATTGGGATAGCGTGCCTGCAGGTACCGGCTGATGTAGGCCACGGCCACGGCCCGCTTGACCAGGAAGGCGGTCATGCGGTCCAGGGCCCAGGCGGCCACGCGGACCCAGGGCAGGCGGCCCTTGGCATACAAGATCCCCTGTCTGCAGTCGGCCAGATCGGAAG